>Ga0208564_1000625_pt1 | contig 32204 bp, 27 predicted proteins | sample AD_UKC073_MetaG_FD_184439 | JGI IMG/M metagenome (GOLD analysis project Ga0208564, IMG submission 184439) | Active sludge microbial communities of municipal wastewater-treating anaerobic digesters from USA - AD_UKC073_MetaG (SPAdes) (version 2) | ecosystem: Engineered > Bioreactor > Anaerobic >... | reverse complement strand
GCCCACCTCGACCAGTTTCGAGGGGGTCGCCAGCCGGAGCGGCTGGAACGCCGCGACCATGCGCTGCGCGGCCATGCCCAGGTTGTCGGTCGGCTGCTTCTTGCAGTGCTGCTCAAGGATCAGCGCATAGATCTGCGGCGTGTGCCAGGGGGCAAGGTCGAAGGTGTTCGGCTCGTAGCGATTGGCGGCGCTGACATAGCCTTCGACAAAGCCGATTGCGCGCGACAGCGCCGGGCCCTTCTTGGCCTTGGCATCAAGGAAGGCGGGGCATGGCATTCGCCCGGCATCCTCAACCGCAAAGACCCCGTCCGGGCCCGCGGCATGGGCGGGTGACTGGGCCAGCGCGAACAGCGCGACGGCGGCGCCAACGGCCAGGCCGAGCGCAAGGGAAGCAGGCGGGCGCATCAGAAACCGTGTCCTTTCATGACCGAGAGCGAGTTCGCCACGTTGACCGAATCCAGCATCTGCCCGCGATCGATCCCCACGGTGACGTTCATGGTATTGGTCACGGTGTTGTGGTCGCTGTTCAGCAGGATCGACTGGCTGAGCTGGGCGGGATCGGTGGTTACCCCCTGCTTCACCGTGCCGGCGCCCTGCGCATCGACCATCGACAGGCCAAACTGGCCATTCGCCGCGGTGAAGGTCACGGTATCGCCGTCGCTGGCGGTATGGGTGGCGGTGCCGCCGAAATTGCTGTCGCCGGTTGCCGGGCTGAGCGAACTGGCCGGGACGACCGCCATGCCCATCCGATTGGCGGTGACGTTGTCGGACCCGGCGATGACATTGGTCTGGACCGCGCCGGCCGCCCCGGTGATCACGTAGTTGCCCGTGGCATCTCCGGAAAAGCCCGACACGTCCATGTCCGGATCGCCATCGCGCTGCCACTGCACCACCACCTGGGGGCCGGAGGCGCCGTCCTCACCCAGCCAGACGCTGAAGCCAAGCGTGGCCGCAGTCGCGATGCCGTCCTCGGTCTGCCACAGCGAATGCAGCGTCACGCCGAAGAAGCGCACGCTGTCGGCGGAAATGAACTTGCCGCGCATCTCCGCCAGTTCGCTGTCGCTGACGATCGGCGCCGCGCCCAGCCCTGTGTCGAAATTGTCCTGCGCACTGGCTGGCGCACCGGACATGGCCGGAACAGAGCTGAGCGCGATCATCAGCGCAATTCGTGCGCCTCGCCGGGGGGGTGTTTCGTAACGGGTTCGCATGGCTGGAATCCTGCCGTTCAAAAGACGTGGGTGTAGGCAGGCACCAGCCCGAAATCGGTCGGGTTGGCGTCCTGCACGGGAGAGCGCTGGTCGAACAGGCGCCGCGCGGAAAGCGGCTCTGGCGGGTTCATCAGGACAGTGTCCGGATCGTAGCCCTCGCCCATCACGACGAAGACGATGCCGTTCCATTCGCGCTCGAAATCACGGCGCGTCATGACCCGGTTGCCAAGCGCAGGGTCGCCCAGGCTGACCCGGTCAGGCCCGGCCCGGCGAACCACCACGAAGTGCTTGTAGCCCTTGGTCGAAAGCAGGACGATGCCGGGCACCTTGAGCCCGGGCAGCGCATCATAGCCGACCTTGTAGCCTTCGGCCCGCATCCCGACCGCGGCGACGTAGCGCTTCATGTCGAGCAGCGAGAAACCCTTTTCCCGCACGACATCGGGATCAGCCACCTTGAACATGTTGGCAAGGATCTGCTGTTCGCTGCTCTGCTTGCCGTAGGCGAAGTTGAAGACTGTCGCGAGGGCAGCGGCGCCGCAGCTGAAATCGGTGCGCTGTCGCACCAGGTCGGTGAACTTGAGATCTTTCCAGCTGCGGATCGCCACGTCCTGGGTCTGGCCGTCGGCCGATACCTGGCCGAGCCAGACCGCAGTCGGCGCGGGCGTTCCGGTTGCACAGGCGCCCAGTACCAGCGCCGCACCAAGTGCGACGCTGGTCATGGCACGCGATGGGTTGCCTTGATTCGGTGCAAGTGCCATCGTGTTGCTCCACCAATCTGTCAAAAGTGGGTGGGGGAGGAAGGCCGTTGCCGCGGCCTTCCTCCTGCCTGCGGGATCAGCTGCCGTCACCGCCGCCGCCACCGCCGCCGCCGCCGGTTTCACCCGGGGTCGCCGTCGTGGTCGAGGAAGCGATCGTCAGCGCGTTGAGCTGCTGATTGCCCACGCCCGCCGCCAGATTGACGCCGATGTTGCCGGTTCCGCCAACTGTCAGGCCATCAACCGTGTTGATGCTGTCCTGCTGTTCAGTGACGTTGCCGTAGGCCGTCTGGATCAGGCCGGCATTGGCTTCCGCCAGCGTCGAGTTGTCGGCCACCGCCAGGGTCAGCAGGTTGGCCTGCTGATTGAAGGCACCGGCCGCGCCGTTGACGCCGACATTGCCCGCACCGGCGATGTCCCATGCGGTCAGGCTGTTGCGATCGCGGAAGTTGTTGCCGCCACCGCCAGCTTCGGGATCATCCTCGTTCAGGATGTCGCCCGGAGCCGCCATGTGGATCACACCGGTCAGCGATTGCAGCGCCGTGCTGGACGCTTCGGCCCAGCCGCCAACTGCATCGGCGTTCGAATCGCTCGACACCGCCAGCGAGGCCGAGTTCATCTGCATGTTGAAGTAACCGGCGGCGGTGTTGAGACCAAGGTTGCCGGTGCCGTCGACATTGACGTCGTTCAGCGTGTTGATGATCGGCGCGAAGTAGCCGGCGCGGATCTGGGATTCCGGGGCGCCGTCGATCAGCTGGTCGTTCGGGTCATTCCCGGATTCGCTCCAGCCAGGGCCAAACACGGGATCGACATAGCCGTTCTCGCCGTTGAGCTCGTTTTCCTCGCGGTAGTAGACCACGCTCGGTCCCTGGATCTGCTTCACGTCGTTCACGGCCACGGCCGAGCTGTCGACGTCGACCGATCCAGACAGGGTGACCGTTCCGGTAAGGGCCACATCCTTGGTGTAGGTAACATCGGTCACCACGCTGGTGTCGATGTTGTTGGCATAGGTGATGCCCCCGGGGACAGTCTGGGCCCAGGCGCTTCCCGCCATGAGCAGCGCCGGGACGGACGCCGCGAGCAAGAGTCGATTCCTCATCTCAAGTCCTTTCATTCACAGGTTATTCCCCGGCCTCGACAGTGAGGACGAAGGTGTTGGAGGAGCTGTTGCGCTCCCCACCAACGAGGTTTGCCTGGACAAGCCCGGTGCTCCCTTCGAACGCGGAGCTCGCCAGCTGGGCGCTCGCTTCGGGAGTGGTGGACCCGCCGGGCAGACCCGATGGTTGCTGTGACGCCCGCGCCTGTTCGAGCAGCGGCTCGCTGGCGATGGGGGCGTCGATTCCGATGGCGATGATCGCAAGGTTGGCCAGCTGGTTGCCGTTTCCGGCAGCCACGTTGACCGCCACCAGCCCGCTCGCGCCGGCCAGTGCGCCATCCTCGATCCGTGCGCTCGCGCTGCCAGCGCTGGCGCTGCTGGTGCCCAGCGATTGGGTCAGCGCCGTGGGGGTGGCGGTCTGCGCGCCTGCCGCGATGACGGCGACATTCGCCTCCTGGTTGAGATTGCCGGCAGCGATGTTGATCGCGATGCGGCCGCTGGAAACGGTATCCCCAGCCGACAGGACCGCGGTCGACTGCGGCTGGGGCGTGGTCTGCGCGGCGGCTACGCCCGGGACCAGCAGGGGCAGCAGCGCGCCGCCAAGGATGAGTGCGCCGCGCATCTCAGTTCCTTCCCTGTCCGACCGCCGCGCCGACCGCGCTGCCGATCACCGCGCCGGCCATTCCGAGCGCTCCGTGCATCGCCGAGAGGCCGCCGCGCATCTGATCAGCGCCCTGCCCGTGGAGCACCTGCCCCGCACTGCCGGTGACACCGGCATCGCCAAGCGCCGCAAGCAGCGCCTCGCCAACCAGGCCGGCAGTCTGTCCGCCAACCGAAGCGCCGATCGCGGCGGCCTCGTCGTCGGTCAGGGCCGTCATCGGCTGGAGCGAGCCCTGCCACGGGATGGCAGAGGTCAGCTCGACCTGGTTCGGGGGGGCGGGCTCACCGCGAACTTCGGCGGCCTTGAAGACGGGGCGGCTGTAGATCAGCACTCCCGCGTCAGGCGGCGGCGTAGCCGCAGAGGCTGCACACGAAACAGCGGACGCTGTGAAGACAACTGGACAAGCCAATGCCTTCACATAGTGAAGAAAGCCAACAGACATGAAGCAAACCCCCAAAAAGGAGTTAGAATAGGCGAGTCATTTTTCGCCTATCTGTTGATTGCTTCATATGCCGTTACATTGCGGCGTGCGTCATATAGATTAATGATGGATGAATAATTGCGAAAACGGTTCACCATGAATGAAGCACACTTCACCCACATTTCATCCCGGTTACGCACGCCCAGCTTTCCATAAACGTGGGCGACATGGGACCGCACCGTGTTGATCGACAGGCATTCTCTCTCTGCGATCTCCGCGGGGGAGCAACCGCCCAACAGCTTCAGCACGATCCGGTCTTCGGCCGGGGTAAGCTGGTATGCTTCGGCCAGGCAGGCAAACCGGGGCTTCTCGGTCCCGTCGATCAAACGGAGCATCAGGGCCACCGCAGGCTGGCCGTCGGACAAGCAGGTGCGGAATGCGCCCAGGACCACTCGGTCGTCCTGCCGGTGCAGCAGCCCCATCGAATCGGGTGTCATCCGCCGCTCGAGCAGCGCCTGGGTCAGGGGAGTGTCGCCGAGCCGCGCCTTGCCGTCGCGCAGGCCGATGCCTGCCCCCGCCTGCACCAGTTGCCTGCCCAGCGCACAGATCGAGACGACTTCGCCGTCCGGACGCAGGACGAACCGCGCACAGCCGTCAAAGACGTGCCAGCAGTCGATCTCCCGCCTCGAGTACATCCTGTGCCAATCCCTTGTTCCCGCGCGGCAAAGGGCCGCGCCATGACGAACTGGCGGGAAGAACACGTAAGGCAGGGCGATGTTCCGTCGCTGCGGAAAGAATGACGCTCCAGTCGCGCCCGGGTTCCCGGCCAGCGCGGGGAGACCATCGCATTTCTCCGCCGCGCAGCCCGGTCGGACGGTGGAGCCCGCCCTGGCCCGGGCGTCGCCCGTTTTCCTACACGAACCAATTTGGTTATCTGACGGACTTCTTCCCGTGAATGAAGGAGACCACCATGCCCCTCGTCGATTCCCTGATCGGACCGATCGCTTCGATCATCGACAAGCTGATCCCCGACAAGGCTGCCCGCGACAAGGCCAAGCTCGAGCTGCTGCAATTGCAGGGCACCCAGGAACTGGCGGAAATAAACGCCCGTCTTTCCGCAATCGTTGCCGAGGCCAATTCGCAGGATCCCTGGACCAGCCGCGCCCGGCCCAGCTTCCTCTACGTCGTCTACCTGATGTTGCTGTGGGCACTGCCGATGGGCGTGATTGCCGCATTCCGCCCCGAAGCCGCGCAGGCCATCGCCCAGGGTATGAACGCCTACCTCAACGGCCTGCCCGAGCCGCTCTACGCCTTGTTCGGGACCGGCTACCTCGGATATACCGCCGCGCGCCAGTGGGGCAAGAATGCGGGCGTCGACAAGTAACGAACGAAAGCCTGCCCGGTCTGGTTAGTTTTGCGTAATCATTTCGCGCTATCCCGGCTCCCAAGCCCCCTCCCGCAGGGGGCAAGGGAGCCGTGACGTGAATATCAGCCCTGCCCAGCCCCGCCTGCCGCGACCGGTCGTGCCGGCCATCCTGGCCTGCGCCTGCCTGGTCCTCGCCGGCTGCTCTAGCCGCGACGAACTCCTTGCCGAAAAGGTCGCCGCCGCGGAAGCGGCCGCCCAGCGCGCCGAATCTGCCGCCGTCCGGGCCGAGAATGCCGCCCGCAGGGCCGCCCCTTCGGCCAGGCCGGCGCAAACGGCCTCAGTCCAGTCCGACGACGAACCCGGCGTCGAGGACACGGTCGTGGAGCACGATCCGAACGAGCCGTCCAACCCCGCCGTGGCCAACAATCCGCAGCTCGCGCCTGGTTGATCGCGCGTGCATGGGGCTTGTGCCGCGCGGCAGGGCCGGTATGCAGGCGCGGCCCCAGGCACAAGCAGGAATTTCCCATGGCTGAACGCAAGATCCTGGTCCTCAGCGGACCCAACCTCAACCTGCTCGGCACGCGCGAGCCCGAGGTCTACGGCAGCCAGACCCTGGCCGACATCGGCCGCCTGCTGGAACAGCGCGGAGCGGCGCTGGGCTTCACGGTCGAATCCCGCCAGTCGAACCACGAAGGCGCGCTGGTCGACTGGTTGCACGAGGCGCAGGCCACCGGCTGTCACGCCGTGCTGCTCAACGCCGGCGCCTATACCCATACCTCGATCGCGCTGCTCGATGCGATCCGCGCAATCAAGGTGCCGGTGATCGAGGTCCACCTTTCCAACCCGCACACCCGCGAGGAATACCGCCACAAGAGCTATGTCGGCATGGCCGCCAAGGGCACGGTCTGCGGGTTCGGCGCCAACAGCTACCTGCTCGCGCTGGAGGCGGCCGCGCAGCTTTAGTCACCGTGGAAAGCCATAATTCCCCGCTTGCCTCTCCCTGCTACCCCGCGCATAGGCACGGCACGTAACAGGCAAGAGGATCGCATGGGCGACGCAAAAGGCGGCCGTTCCGACGGCATGAACATCGATACCGCGCTGGTGCGCGAACTGGCCGAAATGCTGGCCGAGACCGGACTGACCCAGATCGAGGTCGAAGACGGGGATCGCAAGATCAAGGTTTCGCGCCAGGGCTCCGTCGCCGCTGCGGCGCCGGTCTATGCTGCCGCGCCCGCGCCGGCGCCGGCTGCTGCGGCACCTGCCGCTGCCGCAGCTCCCGCCCCGGCCGACGATCCGGGGGCGGTCAAGTCGCCGATGGTCGGCACTGTCTATCTCTCGCCCGAACCCGGCGCCGCGCCGTTCGTCAGCGTTGGCCAGGCGGTGAAGGCGGGCGACACCCTGCTGATCATCGAGGCGATGAAGGTGATGAACCCGATCACTGCGCCCAATGCCGGCACGCTCAAGGCGGTGCTGGTCGACAACGCCCAGCCGGTCGAATTCGACCAGCCGCTGGTCGTGATCGGCTGAGGTCGGCGCACCCCATGGCCATTACCCGCCTGCTGATCGCCAACCGCGGCGAGATCGCCCTGCGCATCCACCGCGCGGCCCACGAAATGGGGATCGAGACGGTCGCGGTGCATTCCACCGCCGATGCCGATGCCATGCACGTGCGGCTGGCCGACCATGCGGTCTGCATCGGGCCGCCGGCGGCCAAGGACAGCTATCTCAACATGGCGGCGATCATCTCCGCCGCCGAGATCGCGCATGCCGACGCGATCCACCCGGGCTATGGCTTCCTGTCGGAGAACGCCCAGTTCGCCGAGATTGTCGAGGCCCACGGGATCACCTGGATCGGGCCGAAGCCCGAACACATCCGCACCATGGGCGACAAGATCGAGGCCAAGCGCACCGCAGGCGCGCTCGGCCTGCCGCTGGTCCCCGGGTCGGACGGCGCCGTTTCCGACATTGCCGAAGCGCGCGAGATTGCCGAGCGTGCCGGCTATCCGGTGATCATCAAGGCCGCCTCGGGCGGCGGCGGGCGCGGCATGAAGGTCTGCACCGGCCCGGACGAGCTCGAAACGCTGATCCAGCAGGCCGGCAGCGAAGCCAAAGCCGCCTTCGGCGACGCGACCGTCTATATCGAGAAGTATCTCGGCAATCCGCGCCACATCGAATTCCAGGTGTTCGGCGACGGCAATGGCAATGCCATCCATCTTGGCGAGCGTGACTGCTCGCTCCAGCGCCGCCACCAGAAGGTGCTGGAAGAGGCCCCCTCCCCCGTCATCAGCCCCGAAGAGCGCGACCGCATGGGCGGGATCGTCGCCAGGGCGATGGCCGATATGGGGTATCGCGGCGCGGGCACGATCGAGTTCCTGTGGGAAAACGGCGAGTTCTACTTCATCGAGATGAACACCCGCCTGCAGGTGGAACATCCCGTTACCGAGGCGATCACCGGGGTCGATCTGGTGCGCGAACAGATCCGCATCGCCGATGGCAAGCCGCTGTCGGTCTCTCAGGACGACATCGAATTCAACGGCCACGCGATCGAATGCCGCATCAACGCGGAAGATCCGTGGACCTTCGCCCCCTCGCCGGGCCTGGTGCAGAACTACCACGCGGCAGGCGGCATGAACGTGCGCGTCGATTCAGGGCTCTACGCCGGATACAAGGTGCCGCCCTATTACGATTCGATGATCGCCAAGCTGATCGTCAAGGGCCGCACCCGCGAAGGCTGCATCATGCGCCTCAAGCGCGCGCTCGAGGAAATGGTCGTCGGCGGCATCAAGACCTCGATCCCGCTGCATCAGGCGCTGATGAACGAGCCGGACTTCATCCACGGTGACTACACGATCAAGTGGCTGGAGGAATGGCTGGCGAAGCGCTGAGCAGGCCAGACCTTCGGCGCAAGACGAGGCCTGGACCCTGAAACCAGTTCAGGGTGACGAACGCTGGGCGCGGACCGGGAGCGAACCTGGAACTGCCCTCCATCCACCCGTCATCCTGAACTTGCTTCAGGATCCATCGCGCAGCCGGGCGCCGTGCCTGCCGGACAGAGCCAGTGGCCCGGTTCGGCTTGCGCTCCACAGCTTCAGCGTAAAACGGGAGTATTGACCCTGAAGCCTATTCAGGGTGACGGGGGTGGACGCGACGCTGCTGATCCGCCACCGATCCGGCCGCCGCGCCTATTCCAGCGGCACGCCCGGCAATTGCTTGGCGGTGCGGATCGTCAGCGAGGTCTTGACGCTCGCCACGTTGGGCGCAGGCGTCAGCTTGCTGGTCAGGAATTCCTGGAAGCTCTGCAGGTCCTTGCTGACGATCTTCAGGATGAAGTCGATCTCACCGTTCAGCATGTGGCATTCGCGCACTTCGGGCAGCGACTTCATCGCGTCCTCGAACTGGCGCAGCGATTCCTCGGCCTGGCTCTTCAGGCTGACCATCGCGAAGACCGTGATCGCAAAGCCCAGCTTCGAGGCATCGAGATCCGCGTGATAGCCGCGGATCACGCCTTCCTCCTCCAGCGCGCGGACCCGGCGCAGGCAGGGCGGCGCTGTCAGGCCGACACGCTGGGCAAGCTCGACGTTGGTTACCCGTCCTTCATCCTGGAGTTCGGCGAGCAAGCGCCGGTCGATCGCGTCAAGATTGGCCATGCCTTACCCTTTTCGTACTGCGCCGCACCGACGGTTGATGCAACCGCGCCACGCAGGACAATGCCCCCCAACAGTAATAATCACGACCCTGCCCCCAGAGCCTCGATAATTTTATTGTTTATGGCCGCAATTGTCCCGCTTTGCAACGCATCAATCGCTGCGATACCAGCCGTGGACATCTCTGGTATGACACTCGCCTGCGCGCGCCGCGCAGCTTACTGGAGCAATCATGCATTTCGACGACCGCCTTGGGACCGTGCTGCGCCTGCGCGCCGATGGCGGTGCTTTGCAGCGGGTCCAGTTGCGGCAATTGCTCGACCTGCTGGGCATCATGCCGGCCGAGGCGCGCGGCGATCAGGTCGATGCAGCCTATGCCCGGCTCGCGCAGCTGGCAAAGCTCATTCCCGCCCGTGAGCGCGCCGCGATGCTCGGCGATTCCGCGCTGCGCCTGCGCTCTCCCCGGCTGGTCGCGGCCCTGGCCGGGTGCGAAGACGATGTTGCAAGGGCGGCCTTGCTCCGCGCCGACCTGGGCGAGGAGCAATGGCTCGACCTGATCCCGGCGTTGACTCCGTCCGCGCGGGACCATGCCTGGTCGCGCAGGGATCTTCCGTCCACCGTCCGCACGCTGCTGGCGCGGCTCGGAGCTCAGGCCCGCGCACTGCCGCCTGCCAGCGCCGCGGAGCCCGGCGAAAGCGCGGCTTCACCAGCGCCTGCGGCTGCGGAAGACGCCGCCCAGGGCATTGGCGCCCTGGTCAGGCGGATCGAGGCCTATCGCCGCGCCCGCGAAGTGGTCGAAGTGCGCCCACAGGGTGATTCGCCCCGGCTGCCGCTGGGCGAGGACCATGTGCTGCGGGTGCCGGCCACGGTGCAGGCCTGTGATTTCGCCACCGATGCAGCGGGGCGGATCGTCTGGGCCGATCCCGGTGCCGCGCCGATGCTGATCGGCCTGCGCCTTGGCGGGCGGGACAATGCAAGTCCGCTCGCCGCGCCGCCCGCGCTTGACGAGGCGCTGCGCCGCCGCCAGCCGCTGCGCGGGATCGCGGTCTCGCTGGAAGGCGCGCCCGCCATCGCCGGCGACTGGCAGATTGACGCGGTGCCATGGTTCGACCCCCTCGACGGCCGGCATCTTGGCTATCGCGGCCGCCTGCGCCGTCCCGCAGCGGACCCGGTTGACGCCGCTGCGGCCAGGCCCGCCCGCGACAGCGAGGCGGACCGCATTCGCCAGATGCTGCACGAACTGCGCACGCCGGTGAACGCAATCCAGGGCTTCGCGGAAGTGATCCAGCAGCAGCTGTTCGGCCCCACTCCGCACGATTACCGGGCGCTGGCTTCCAGCGTTGTCGGGGATGCCGCGCGGATGCTGGCCGCCTTCGAGGAACTGGAACGCCTCGCCAAGCTGGAGAGCGGCGCGCTCGATGTCGAAGGCGGAGCCACGGACCTTGGCGACGTGGTGGCCAGCACAGTCGCTCAGCTGGCCGCCCACAGCCGCCAGCGCGGCAGCGGTTTTGCTATGCGCGAATTCGAAGGGTCGCTGGCCGTCCCGCTCGCCCGGATCGAGGCCGAGCGGATCGTCTGGCGCCTGCTCGCCACCCTGGCCGGGGTCTGCGCGCCGGGTGAGCAGTTGAAACTGCGCCTGCGCGAAAAAGCGGGAACGGTGCGGCTCGACCTTGCCCTGCCGGCCGTCCTGGCCAGCCGCGGCACGGACGAGCTGTTCCGCGCCGCAGCCGGATCGATCCCGCAGGTCATTTCCGCCGGCGTGTTCGGCGTCGGCTTTGCCCTGCGCCTTGCCCGGAGCGAGGCACGCGCGGCGGGCGGCTCGCTGGAACGCAAGGAAGATCGGTTGCGGCTGGTCCTGCCGGGCTTGACCGGCGCCGCTTCGGGACCTAGCCAGAGGGCTGACAGAGGCTGAAGTCGCACGGTCGCTGCTGAAGTTCGAACGGCTTGAAAATCAAAAGGAATGACGCGACCTTGGTTCTTCCGGCAATCACCGACCTCCCCCCTCCCGGACGCGAGGTGCGCTTTCCGGCCGGGGCCGGGCAGCGATACCTGGTGACGGTCGACACCGAGGAAGAGTTTGACTGGAACCAGCCGATCCGGCGCGAGGGACATACGGTCTACACCGTGGCCCGGCTCGCCCGGTTCCAGCAGTTCTGCGAAGGCCAGGGCGTCTGCCCGGTCTACCTTGTCGATTACCCGATCGCCACCTGCCCTGCGGCGGGGGAAGTGCTGGGCGAGGCGGTGGCCGCCGGACGCGCCGAGATCGGGGTGCAGTTGCATCCGTGGGTCAGCCCCCCGTTTGAAGAACAGGTGAACGAATACAACAGCTTCGCCGGCAACCTTCCGAAGGAGCTTGAGCGCGAGAAGTTTCGCCGCCTGCGTGATGCGATCGTCAAGACCTTTGGCACCAGCCCGCTGATCTACCGCGCGGGGCGTTATGGCGTGGGGCGGAACACGGCCGACATCCTGGCCGAACACGGCATCGCCATCGACACCTCGGTCCGCGCCGCCTTCGATTACAGCGCGAGCGGAGGACCCAATTTTCGCGGGCATCCGCTGCGGCCCTACTGGATCGGAGGCAACCAGCGCCTGATGGAATTGCCGCTCACCACGGTCTACTGGGGGATTCTGCGCCAGCTGGGGCCGTGGCTCTACCCCCGGATGTGGCGGGTTCCACGGCTGCGCGGGGCACTGGCCAGGATCGGCCTGCTCGAACGTATCCCCCTCACCCCGGAAGGCGTCACGATCGAGGAAGCCATCCGGGGGATCGACATTGCGATCGACCAGCAGCTCCCGGTTCTGGTGTTCTCGTTCCACAGCCCATCGCTGGCTGCGGGCTTTACGCCCTACGTTCGCAGCGAGGACGAACTGGATGCGCTTTACGACTGGTGGCGGCAGGCGTTTGCCCACCTTGCCCGGCGCGGCATTGCGCCGACCAGCGTAAGCGACCTGATCGGATCGGTGGAGCTTGCCTAACCGCCCGCACCCCGCTAACCCGCGCGCGTCGCTTCGCGCTACGGGCCTGTAGCTCAGTTGGTTAGAGCTGGCCGCTCATAACGGCTAGGTCGCGGGTTCGAGTCCTGCCGGGCCCACCAACGCGAAGGACAACCCCGGTCGGGGAGTGGCGCAGCCCGGTAGCGCGTCTGCTTTGGGAGCAGAGGGTCGCAGGTTCGAATCCTGTCTCCCCGACCATTTTCCTGTTTGAAGGCTGGAACTTCGGCCGTGGACAGTGCGGGGCACGCTCTTGCGCGCGGTTCCGATTGCCGCAAGCTGCCTTCCATGTTCGACCGCCTTCCCCGCCTTGCCGCGCTTGCCGTCATCGTGCTGTTTCTTTCCGTCTCGGCATGGCTGCTCGGCGCACCCGGCCAGACTGCGGCCGTGGCCAAGGCGGGGCAGTATTCCGACATGCAGCTCTACCGCGATGTGGTGGCGGCGATGCGGGAGGGGGCGACCTACCACCGGGCATCGGCGCAGTTGCAGCGGGAACATGGCTATCCACTGAAGCCGTTCGTGACGATGCGCCCGCCGACGCTCTATGTCGCAGCGGCAAAGCTGGGCTGGCCGGCGCTTCAGTTCGCGGCGCTGCTGCTGGTGCTGGCGAACGTGCTGGCCTGGAGCAAGGCCCTGCCGGGATCGCTGGCGCGCGCCGAGCGGATTGGCGCCGCCGCAGGCGCGGCGCTGGGCGGCGCGGCGGTGCTGGTGCCCATGCTGCTGGGTTTTACCGAGCTTTGGGCAGGTCTGCTGATGTCGCTGGCGTTGGCGCTGCGGCTGGCCCGGCCGGAGCGGTGGGGGTGGACGGTCGGCCTGGTCGCTACGGCGCTGCTGCTGCGCGAACTGGCCCTGCCCTTCGCGCTGCTTGCCGCCGCCTTTGCCCTGTGGGAGCGGCGCTGGCGGGAACTGGCCGCCTGGGGCGCGGTCCTGGCCGGATTTGCGCTGTTCATGGCCTGGCACGCCGGCGCGGTCATGGCGGAGGTGCGCCCCGGCGACATTGCTTCACCGGGCTGGAGCGGCGGACAGGGGCTGCGCGGGGTGCTGATGGCACTGGCCAATACCTCGCTGTGGCAGAACGTGCCCCAGCCGCTGGCGGTGGTCGCCTGCCTTCTGCCCGCACTCGGCTGGGGCGCGCTGTGCGGACGCGGCGGGCCTTTCGCCCTGCTGCTGCTGGCCGGTTACGCGCTGATGCTGGCGCTGTTCGCGCGGGCCGACAACTTCTACTGGGGATTCCTGCTGCTGCCCCACTGGTTCGCGGGCTATGCCCTGGTGCCGCGCGGGATCGCCCAGTTGTGGCGGGCGGTCAGTTCGCCGCGCCGCTGATCGGCCCCGCCTCGTTCGCGACGATCCTCAGCACTTCCGCCCAGACCGCCGCGTTCTGCGCCAACTGGGCCGGATCGACCTTGTCCAGCGTATCGTCGGGGGTGTGGTGGAGATCGAAATAGCGGGTGCCGTCCTGGTCGAGGTCGATCACGGCCAGCTTCTGCGCCTTGGCGATCGCGCCGATGTCTGCCCCGCCCCCGGCCTTCGCGGCCTTGCGGACGATCCCGTAAGGCGCCAGCGCGGCGGCGATCCGATCGGCCAGGGGGGCATTGGCGGGTGCGAAATCAAAGCCGACACGCCAGATCCGGTCCGCTCCGAAGTCGCTTTCCAACGCAACTGCATGGGGTTCGCCGGCATGGGCGGCGGCATAGGCCGCGCCGCCGAACACGCCGATTTCCTCTGACCCGGCCCACAGCACGCGGATGGTGCGAAGCGGCTTGCCGCCGCGCTGGGCGGACAGCGCCGCATCCGTGACGATCCCGCAGCCGGCCGCATCGTCAATCGCCCCGGTGCCGATATCCCAGCTGTCGAGATGGCAGGCGACCAGCACCGGCGGCAGCGAAGGTTCGCGCCCCGGCAGTTCGGCGATCACGTTGCCCGAGGGCAGCTGGCCAACGCTGCGCCCTTCGAGGGTCAGGGCCAGCGTCATCGGCTTGCCCCCCTTCCTGGCCGCGATCCGGGCGATCAGGTCGGCGTCGGGATTGGAAACGGCGCCGGCCGGGATCGGAGTGGTCCCGGTGGGCCAACTGGTCGCGCCGGTGTGCGGGTTGCGGTGCAGGTCGGTGCCGATCGAGCGGATCACCACTGCGGCGGCGCCCTTGGCCGCGGCCACCGTCGGCCCCTGCCGCCGCGCCTGGCCATAGGGACCATAGCCCGAGCCATCCTGCGATGCGACCATCGCATGGTCGATGAAGGCGATCCGGCCCTTCAGCGACCCGTCCGGAGCGGCCTTCAGCGCGTCCAGGCTGGCGAAATAGACCAGCTCGCCAGTCAGCCCGCCCGCCGGGGTCGGCGCGCTGTAACCCAGCGCGGTGATGGCAAGGTCGTGAGGGAAAGGCGCGGTCAGCTGCGCCCGCTCCGCTCCGCGCACCCAGCCGGGGATGGTGAAGGGTTCGACGCGGATGTTGGCGAAGCCCAGCGCCTTGAGACGGGCGACAGCCCAGTCGCGCGCCGCCGCTTCGCGCTCGGTGCCGGCCAGGCGCTGGCCGACCTCGGTGGTCAGGCCCTCGGTGATGTCCCAGGCGACGCCGCTGCCCTCCACGGGCTTGGCAACTGCGGGGCTGGCGAGGACGAAAGCGAGTGCGCCAAGTGCGGCGCCGGGAATGGCGAACTTCATTGCGGCGGGTTAGCCGTCTGCTCACGGCTTGCCAAGCCGGAGCACCCCAAAGGGAACGGGCCGGGGATCGCTCCCCGGCCCGTCCTGTCCTGGCTAAGCCGTGCGGATCAGTAGCTGAAGCGCAGGGTGATGCCGTAGGTGCGCGGTTCGCCAGCGAAGCCGACGAACAGCTGGTTGGCCGTGCCCGACAGGCCGGTCGAGGCCGGAGCCGCAACCGCGCGGTAGGTGCCGCTGCCCTGCAGCGGCATGTCGGCGCCGATCATGTAGTACTGCTTGTTGAGCAGGTTCTGCCCCCACAGCTCCACGCCCCAGCGCTTGTCCGGACCGTAGAGGCCGATGCGGCCGTTCACCACCACGTAGGAATCCTGGATCTTTTCGACGTCCAGGTCCGAACCGGTGTTGGTGTCGCTCTGCAGGCGCGAGTCGAGATAGAACAGCGCGCTCATGCCGCTGTCGCCGACCGGCGGAGCCCAGCTGAGCCCGGCGGTGACGACATATTCCGGCGCGTTCGACACCGCGTTGCCCGGCAGCTGGAACAGCACCGGCGAGAGCGGACGGCCCGCCGTGCCGACCAGATCCTTGGCATATTCGGTCTTCGCATAGGTCAGGCCCATGTTGACCGTGAAGTAGCGGGCAGGCTTGAGGAAGGCTTCGATTTCGAAGCCCTTCGCGGTCACGCCCGGCTTCAGACGGTTGGCCGCGCAGGCACCGGTGGCGGCCGAACCATCGGCATCAGCGCCGCCCAGGCTGTCCTTGCAGGCCTGGATGTTGGTGACTTCGAAGTTCACGCCGTTGTAGGTGTTGAGCTGATAGTTCGAATAGCGCTGGTAGAACGCCGCCACGTTGACGTCGATCGCACGGCCGTTGAACTTCATGCCCACTTCGAAGGCATCGACCTTTTCGCTGCCGAACTGCAGGTCGGTCGCCTCGGCGCGGCCGTTGCCCGGAGTGAAGGCCGGACGCGCCAGCGTGGCGGTGCAGGCCGCGTTCTGCGCCGCGCTGCCACCGGTGGTGCTGCACGGCCGGTCGTACGCCGAGGTGTCGAGGTTGAAGCCACCCGCCTTGTAGCCCTTCGAGGCCGAGGCATAGACCAGCAGATCCTCGGTCGGCTTGAAGCTGAGCACGGCGGTGCCGGTCCACTGCCCTTCGCTGAACTTGGTGCCCGGTGCGCCAGCGGTGAGCGACGGCGCGGTGCCGTTTACGACGCAGGCGATCGAGGCCAGGCTCTGGAACGGAGTGGGAAGGATCGCCGGGCACAGCGTGTTGTTGTTGGCGGCGGTGCCCGTCAGAGTCTTGGTTTCGTGGGTGTAGCGGGCACCCACGGTCAGCTGCAGCTTGTCGGGCACGATGTCGAAGGTGTTGTGGGTGAAGATCGCCCAGTTCTCGCTCGACTGGTCGAAGCTGCTGTTGTCGCCCGTGCCGTTGAGGCGTGCGGCGCCGGTCAGCGCGGCCAGCCCCTGGAAGCCCGGCCACGAGGTGGTCGGCAGGTTGGAACAGGTGGCCGAGGCAAGGTTCACGTTGGCAGCCGACAGCGCCGAGGCAGCAAGGCAGTTGGCATAGCGTTCGTAGTCGGCGCCGTACTTGATGTCGTCATCGACGAGCAGCTTTTCGTTGGCGTAATAGCCACCGACCAGCCAGTCGAGCCGGCCATCGAAGGCTTCGCCCTGAAGCCGCAGTTCCTGGGTGAACAGCTTGAAGTGGCGATCCTGGTCGGCCCGGCGCAGGATGTCCATCGCCTGGAAATCGCCGTCCTGGCCCATCTCGTTCAGATAGTCGCGGTAGGCGGTGATCGCGGTCAGCGTCGCGCCGCCCAGATCCCAGGTCAGTTCGCCCGACAGGCCCCAGTCCTTGCTGTCCGAACGATAGGGCACGCCCGGGGTGGTGGCGGTGGTGCGCACGAAGCTCTGGCCCGCGGGCGGAACCTGATAGTTCGCACCGAACGCCTGCAGCAGCGGCAGCAGGGTGTTGGCACCGATCACGACCGAACCGTCAGCCGCGCGGCTGAGGTTGCGCACCGGGTTCAGCAGCACGCCGACGCAGCAGTTTTCGTTCCGCTTGCTGTAGTCGGCGATCAGGCGCAGCTTGAGATCGTCCGAAGGCTCGATCAGCAACTGGCCGCGCAGCAGCCAGCGATTGCGATCGTTGGCATCGGGTTCGCCCGGGGTCAGCTGCTTGATGAAGCCATCGCGCTTCTGCCAGACGGCATCGAGGCGGGCGGCGACCGTCTCGCTCAGCGGAGCGTTGACCGCGCCGTCGAGGCGCCAGAAATCATAGTTGCCGTAGGTCGCCGAACCCTTGACCCTGAGGCCCTTGAAGTCCGGACCCTTGGTGACGATATTGATCAGGCCGGCGGTAGAGTTGCGGCCGAACAGCGTGCCCTGGGGGCCGCGCAGCACTTCCACCCGTTCAATATCGCCCAGTTCCGACAGGCCCACGCCCGTGCGGCTGCGATAGACGCCGTCGATGAACAGGCCGACCGAGCTTTCAAGGCCGGCGTTCTCGCCCACAGTGCCGATGCCGCGGATGCGGGCGGTGAAGTTGACTTCGCTGGTGGCGCCCGAAACGAGCAGCGAGGGCGCCACCTGGGTCAGCTGGCGCACGTCGCTGGCGCCGCTGCGCTCAAGCGTTTCGCCGCTGACGGCCGAGACGGCGATGGGAACGTCCGAGAGGACTTCGCTGCGGCGGGTCGCGGTAACGACGATGTCGCCCGCGTCGGCGGTTTCGTCCTGCGGCGCGGATTCCTGCGCATGGGCCGGAGCCCAGGCAAAGGCGGAGGTGCTGGCTACGAGCAACACTGCGGCCCTGAAGTTCATCTTACTCTCCTCATGTCCGGGCGCGGGGAATTGTCCTGCTGCGCCCTCGAACGGGCCCTTACAGCCGCCCTTTACCGCGCGCTACCTGCCTGAACCGATAGCTGCGGACCTGTTGCATGAGAGCAACCAATCGTCTGGACGTATAATGGCCGCCCTCTCGGCGCCGCTGCCCCGCGTGATGCTTGCTTGGCACGGCCCGGCCCTGTAGAGGCGCGGCAACTTTCCGGTTCCAGCCTATCCCCAAGAGGACTCCCCAGATGGCCGCCCAATACGCCTTCGTGATGAAGGACATGACCAAGACCTTCCCCGGCGCGCAGAAGCCGGTGCTGAGCAACATCAACCTGCAGTTCTACCAGGGCGCCAAGATCGGCATCGTCGGTCCGAACGGCGCGGGCAAGTCGACCCTGATCAAGATCATGGCCGGGATCGACAAGGACTACACTGGCGAGGCCTGGCCGGGCGAGAACATCACGGTCGGCTATCTCGAGCAGGAGCCCGAGCTTGACCGCACGAAGACCGTGCTCGAAAACGTCAAGGACGGCGCGCGCGGCACGGCGGATCTCGTCGACCGGTTCAACGCGATCAGCGCGGAAATGGGCGATCCCAAGGACGACACCGATTTCGACGCGCTGATGGAGGAAATGGGCGATCTGCAGGCCAAGATCGACGCGGTCGACGGCTGGACGCTCGACAACCAGCTTGAAGTCGCGATGGAGGCCCTGCGCTGCCCGCCGGGCGACTGGCCGGTGGACAGCCTCTCGGGCGGTGAAAAGCGCCGCATCGCGCTGACCCGCCTGCTGATCCAGAAGCCGGACATCCTGCTGCTGGACGAACCGACCAACCACCTCGACGCGGAATCGGTCGAATGGCTGGAAAACCATCTCAAGGACTATGCCGGCGCGGTGCTGATGATCACCCACGACCGCTACTTCCTCGACAACGTCGTTGGCTGGATCCTCGAACTCGACCGGGGCAAGTACTTCCCCTACGAGGGCAACTATTCCACCTACCTGGAAAAGAAGGCCAAGCGCCTTGAACAGGAAGAGCGCGAGGAAAGCGGCAAGCAGAAGGCCCTGTCCCGCGAACTCGAATGGATCCGCCAGACCCCGGCCGCCCGCCAGACCAAGAGCAAGGCGCGTATCCGCAAGTTCGAGGAACTCCAGAACGCGCAGGACAACCGCGCGCTCGGCAAGGCCCAGATCGTCATCCAGGTGCCAGAGCGCCTGGGCGGCAAGGTGATCGAGGCCAAGGGCATCTCCAAGGCCTATGGCGACAAGCTGCTGTTCGAGGACCTGTCGTTCATGCTGCCGCCGGGCGGCATTGTCGGCATCATCGGGCCGAACGGCGCGGGCAAGTCCACCCTGTTCCGGATCATCACCGGCCAGGAACAGCCCGACAGCGGCACGATCGAGATCGGCTCCACCGTTCGCCTGGGCTATGTCGACCAGAGCCGCGACGACCTCAACCCCGCCAACAACGTCTGGCAGGAAATCTCCGGCGGGCACGACTACATGACCGTCAACAAGCAGGAGATGAGCACCCGGGCCTATGTCGGCGCGTTCAACTTCAAGGGCGCGGACCAGCAGAAGAACGTCGGCAAGCTTTCGGGCGGTGAACGCAACCGCGTCCACATGGCCAAGATGCTCAAGCAGGGCGGCAACGTGCTGCTGCTGGACGAACCGACCAACGACCTCGACGTCGAAACCCTCGCCGCGCTGGAAGACGCGATCGAGAATTTCGCCGGCTGCGCCGTGGTCATCTCGCACGACCGCTTCTTCCTTGATCGCCTCGCCACCCACATCCTGGCGTTCGAGGGCAACAGCCACGTCGAATGGTTCGAAGGCAACTTCGCCATGTACGAGGAAGACAAGCGCCGCCGCCTGGGCGACGCGGCGGATCGCCCGACCCGGCTTGCCTACAAGAAGCTGACGCGCTGAGCGCCCGGCCCTGACCTGTCAGGGGGCCGCGCCGGTCCTCTGCCTTGGTTCATTCGGCCGTTACTCATTCAGATCGCCGCGCCTGAACCGGGCGCGGCGATTTTTGTTGTGGGCACGGCGGGACTTACGTTCACGCAAATCCTGCCGAAGCTGAACGGCAACCTTGCCAGACCATTCACTCTGCCGACAGCACGACAGGACTACGAATCGCTCCATGGTCGCCGCCGATGGTGCGGCGCGCAGGAATGGAGAACGGCCATGGCCGTCAAGCTTTCGAACAGGACTTCTGGCAAGACCGGGCGCGGCACCGCGATGGCGCTGGCCCTTGCGGCACTGGCGCTCCCGAGCGCGGCTCTGGCGCAGGATCAGGACGGCGGCCGCCGTGGCGGCTGGAATCGCGGCGGCGAGGCCGCAGGCAACATCAACCCCAGCGGCGGCGAGCAGCGGCGCGAACGCGCGGCGCGGTCGAACGAGGGCGGCGGTGACCAGGGCCGCCGCGCCTGGGGCACGCCGCAGCAGCGCATGGCCGCGCCCCAGCAGGCACAGGTCCCGCAGGCACAAATGCCGCAAGCCCCGCAGGTGCGCTGGCAGGGCAATGGCGCAAGCTGGCAGGGCCGCAGCGCCGCCCAGACCGCGCCCGTGGCAGCCCCGCCCGCCAACTGGAGCGGCAACGACCAGAACCGCGGCGATCGTCGCGGCGGGTGGAACGGCGAACGCCGTGGCAGCGATACCCGCACCGGGCAGCCCGGCCGTCAGGATCGCACCACTTCACAGCCTTCGACCACCCAGGACCGCCGCTGGAACGGCAACCGCGCCGAATGGAATACCGGCCGGCAGGGCCAGGAAGCCGGACGCCGCGATAACGACCGGCAAGACAGCAACCGCTGGGATGGCAACCGCGAGCGCCGCGATGGCGAGCGGTGGCGCGAGGGTGATCGTGATCGGCGCGGCGGCACCTACTGGAATGGCGGCAATGCCACGAACCAGAACCGCTATCGCGACACCAACCGCTATGTCCACCGCGACGGGCGCAACTGGAACCGGTGGAACAACGGCTGGCGCAGCAACAACCGCTATGACTGGTCCAGCTATCGCCGGACCAACCCGTCGATCTATCGCTGGGGTTCGTACTATTCACCCTATCGCGGCTATTCGTATCGCAGGCTGAGCATCGGGTTGTTCCTCGACAACCTGTTCTACAGCAACCGTTACTGGATCAACGATCCCTGGCAGTACCGCCTGCCGGATGCCTACGGCCCCTATCGCTGGGTCCGCTATTATGACGACGCGCTGCTGGTCGATACCTACACCGGCGAAGTGGTCGACGTGATCTACGATTTCTTCTGGTAAGCGAGGCCGGAAGGAGCAGCGAGAAGCCCCCGTCCGCAAGGACGGGGGCTTTTCCTTCGCTTTGGCGAGCGGTCAGGCCTTGCGGCGCATCCAGGGTGCCATGCGGGCCATGGTGCCGTCCTTGTCGATCACCATGTGCTTGATCGCCGCGGCGACGTGAATGATGAACAGCACCAGCATGGCCTGCGCGAACACTTCGTGCAGTTCGTGGAATACGCCGTTCACCGCCTTGTCGGGACCGACCGGCAGCGCGGGCACATTGATCAGCCCGAACAGCGAAACCGGGTTGCCCTTGCCCGAAACCAGGCCCCAGCCCGACAGCGGGATCGCCAGCATCAGGAAATAGAGCAGGCCGTGGGTCACCTTCGCCAGCGCGGCTTCCCACGCCTTCAGCGTTTCGATCAGCGGCGGCGCGGGGCGCATGAAGCGCCATACGATCCGCAGCACCGTGAGTGCCAGGATCGTCAGGCCGATCGCCTTGTGGTTGCCCATCATCGCCATCCGGTCTTCCTTGGCCATGTCCTCCGACAGTTCGGCGATCAGGAAGTTGGCGATGATCAGCACAGCGATGAGCCAGTGCAGGACGACTGCGCCGCGCGAATAGGCGGCGGGGGTCAGGGTGTTATTGGTCATGGGGCGAGAGAATTAGCCGATGTTGCCTGCCCTGCAAGCGCAAAACACTTGGCCCTGCGCGGCCGTGCCGATAGGCAGGGCGCGATGAGCTATCCCCCCTGCCCCAATCCCGACCGCAAGGCGCTGGAAGCCCTGGGCGCGCGGGTGCGCGAGCGACTGGCCGCCGATCCGAGCGTGGAGAAAGTCCCGGTCGAGGCGGCGGAAATCTGGGCCGTGGCGGAATTTCTCTCGCCCGCCGAGTGCGACCGGCTGATCGGGCTGGTCGATGCCGGGGCCAAGCCCTCCGGCCTGCTGACCGATGGCTATGGCACCGGCTGGCGCACCTCCTATTCGGGCGACGTCGATCCCACCGATCCCTTCGTGATGATGATCGAGCGGCGGATCGACGACCTGCTGGGCATTCCCCACGAATGGGGCGAGACGATCCAGGGCCAGCGCTACGAGCCGGGCCAGGAATTTCGCGAACACATGGACTGGTTCTGGACCAAGGCGAAGTACTGGAAGGACGAGGCCCGGCGCGGCGGCCAGCGCGGCATCACCGCCATGGCCTATCTCAATGATGTCGAGGCAGGCGGGGCGACCGAGTTCCTCAACCTCGGCATCTCGATCGCGCCGCAGCGCGGGGCGCTGATCGTATGGAACAATGCGGGCATCGATGGCTCGCTCAACCAGGCAACGCTGCACGCCGGGCGTCCGGTGGAAGCCGGCGTCAAATACGTCATCACCAAGTGGTATCGCTCACGCAAATGGGGGTAATCGATTTGAACAGGATTTTCCGGCAGAGCCTGCTGGCTGCTGCCGCGCTGGTTGTCGCGCCCGCCTCAACGGGTCTCGCCGTGGCGGCGCAGGCGCCCGCCCCTGCCCAGGCGCGGGTGACGGTCGCCAGCGAGGACGAGCGGCTGATGGCGCTGTTCGAGGACGACCAGCGGCGCGAGGACGCGCTCGATCCGATCAGCCAGGTCTATCGCGGCGGCGATGCCAATCCGCGCGTGCTGCGCCTGCTGTTCACCGAGGAACTGACCCGCGCACGCCGCTCCGCCGTCAGCCAGAGCCTGGCCGCGCTGTCCGCGATCGACCGCCGCAGGCTCAGCGCGGAGCGGCAGATTTCCTACGACGTGTTCCTTGCCGCCAAACGCGAGGAAGCGATGTGGCTGCGTCCCGACATGCAGGCGCTCACCGCCGTGCGCCCCTTCACCCATTTCGGCGGCCTGCAGGTGGAATTCCCCGCGCTGATCGCGAAGGGCGGGCCACTGAGCTATGCCAGCGAAGCGGATTACCGCGAGAACCTCGATCTGCTCCACGCCTTCCCGCAGGTGCTGGACAATGCCACCCGCCAGTTCCGTATGGGCATGGACAGTGGCGTGGTCGAGACGAAGCTGACCACCCGCAACATGATCGCCCAGATCGACGCCCTGCTGGCCCAGCCGATCGAGGAATCGCCGTTCCTCTCGCCGCTGGCCGAACTGCCAGAGGGGGTGTCTGAAGACCGCCGCGCCGCGCTGCGCATGGAATGGCGCGCGGCGGTAACTGGCGAAGTCCTGCCCGCCTATCGCCGGTTCCGCGAGTTCCTGTCCGCCGAATATCTGCCCGCCGCGCGCGAGGCTGCCGGCATTTCGGCCATGAAGGGCGGGCCGGCCGTCTATCGCCGCCTGATCGAGGAGCATACCACCCTGCCCCTCGGCGCGGAGGAGGTCCACAGGCTGGGCCTGTCCGAAGTCGCGCGCATCCAGCGCGAGATGGACGCGGTTCGCAAGGATCTGGGTTATCCGCAGGGCACCCTGCGGGAATTCTTCGACACCATGCGCAGCGATCCGCGCTTTCACCCGACCCGGGCGGACGAACTGTCGGAGGGCTTCGCCGCCACCGCCCGCGCGGTCGACGCGCAGGTGCCGCGGTTCTTCTCCACCGTGCCCAAGACGCAGTTGCTGATCGAACCCTATCCCGCCTACCGCGAGAAGTACGAGGCAGGGGGCAGCTACAACCAGGGATCGCCCGACGCGACCCGGCCCGGCACGTTCTATTACAACACCTATGACCTCCCCAGCCGGTTCCTGACCGGCATCGTCACGCTCTATCTGCACGAGGGCGCGCCGGGGCATCACTTCCAGATCAGCCTTGCGCAGGAAAACACGGCGCTGCCCGATTTCCAGCGCTTCGGCGGCAACAACGCCTATGTCGAAGGCTGGGCGCTCTATGCCGAGACGCTGGGCTACGAGATGGGGTTCTACAAGGACCCGATGGCACACTGGGGCACGCTGGATGACGAGATGCTGCGGGCGATGCGGCTGGTGGTCGATACCGGCATCCACGCCAAGGGCTGGAGCCGCGAGCAAGCGATCGACTACATGCTAGCAAATTCGGGCATGGGCCGCAGCGATGCGACGGCGGAAGTGGAACGCTACATCGCCTGGCCGGGACAGGCGCTGGGCTACAAGATCGGCGCGCTGACCATCCAGCGCCTGCGCCGCAAGGCCGAGACGGCACTGGGGCCGAAGTTCGACGTCCGCGCGTTCCACGAACAGGTGCTGGGATCGGGCGCACTGCCCCTGCCCGTGCTGGAGGCGAAGATCGACCGCTGGATTGCGGCGAGCCGTTAGCAGAGACAGGTGTTGCCGTCCCGGACCCGGCCCGGGACAGCGACAGCCCTGTCAGCCCAGCGCTTCGGCGATCAGTTTGCGCGTGTTCGCCACGCCGTACAGCGCGATGAAGCTGCCCATGCGCGGCCCCTGGCTGGAGCCGAGCAGCGTTTCGTACAGCGCCTTGAACCAGTCGCGCAGGTTCTCGAAGCCGAAGTCGGCATTCTTGCCGATCTCGTAGACGAGGTTCTGCAGGTCTTCGGCGCTGGCGTCGTCCCCCAGCCGGGCGAGTTCGGCATCGAGCGCCAGCAGGGCCGCGCCTTCGTTGGCGTCCGGCTTGCGGCGCTTCAGCGTCGGGGCGACGAAATCGCGGTTATAGGCCAGCGCCTTGTCGACCAGCGCGTCGAGCGCGGGATGATGCGCCGGATCGGCATCGTGAACGTAGTTGCCGAGATAGGTCCACACCTGCTCGCGCGTGGCATGAGCGCCCATCACCCCGACGAGGTTGAGCAGCAGGCCGAAAGTTACCGGCAAGCTCTCGCCCTCGCCGCCCTGATATCCGTTGGTGCGCAGCAGGTGCCACACCGGATTGCCGAGCTGCTGCTCGACCGGCTGCGAAGGGATCTTCTCGCGGAACTGCCAGTATTCATCGACCGCACGGGGGATGATCCCGGCATGCAGGCTCTTGGCGCTCTTGGGTTCGCGGAACAGGTAGAAGCCCAGGCTTTCCTCGCTGCCATAGGTCAGCCACTGGTCGATGGTCAGGCCATTGCCCTTGGACTTGGAAATCTTCTCGCCATTCTCGTCGAGGAACAGTTCGTAGATCAGCCCCTCCGGCGGACGGCCGCCCAGCACGCGGGCGATCTTGCCGCTTTCGCGCACAGAGTCGGTCAGATCCTTGCCGCACATCTCGTAATCGACGCCCAGCGCAACCCAGCGCATCGCCCAGTCGACCTTCCACTGCAGCTTGGCCTGCCCGCCGAAAATGCAGGTCTCGACCATCTCGCCATGGTCCTCGAACCGCACGATCCCGGCATCGGCATCGACCACTTCGATCGGCACCTGCAGCACCTGGTGCGTTTTCGGGCTGACCGGCAGGACCGGCGAATAGGTCTTGCGGCGCTCCTCGCGCAGGGTCGGCAGCATGACGCCCATGATCGCATCGTAATTGCGCAGCACACCCGCCAGCGCACCGTCAAAGGCGCCGGAATTGTAGTTGTCCGAAGCGGAAACGAATTCGTAGTCGAAGGCGAACCGGTCAAGGAAGTCGCGCAGCATCGCATTGTTATGGTGCGCAAAGCTTTCGTACTTGCCAAACGGATCGGGAATCCGGCTGAGCGGATGGCCAAGGTAGGCGGTCAAAAGCCCCTGGTTGGGGATATTGTCCGGCACCTTGCGCAGCCCGTCCATGTCGTCCGAGAACGCGACCAGCCGGGTCGGCGCGCCATCGGTAAGCACTTCATAGGCGCGGCGCACCAGCGTGGTGCGCAACACTTCCTGGAAAGTGCCGATGTGCGGCAGGCCCGACGGGCCATAGCCGGTTTCGAACAGCACGGGCGCGCCGCCGGGTTTCCCGTCCGGGAACCGCTTGATCAGCTTGCGGGCTTCCTCGAAAGGCCATGCCTTCGAGACCTGGGCGGCGGCGAGAAGTGCAGCATCGGTCATAACCCCCGGCCTTTCGCGGGAATCCGCGTCTTGTGCAAGCGCGAAGGTGCGCCACTTTCCCCACTTAGCGCCGGGCTGGCGGTTTGATTGCGCCAGCGAATGGCCTAGGCTTGCGCAAAACAGCAATGAGGATGACCATGACGCTCCGGATCGCGCAATTTACCCTGGCCTGCGCGCTGTCGCTCGTCGCCGGCACGGCGGCATTGGCCTCACCATCGCAAGAGACTGCCACCCTGTGGCACGGAGGCACCATCCTGACCATGGACGGGGAAACCCCGCGCACGGTCCAGGCGGTGGTCACGCGCGGCAACCGGATCGTCTTTGCCGGGGCGGAAAGGCAGGCCCGCCGCGCTGCGGGGCACGGGGCGAATGACCGTGACCTCAAGGGCGCGACCATGCTGCCCGGCTTCATCGATGCCCATTCGCACTTCTCGTTCGCGCTGCAGGCGGCAGGCGGGATCGACCTGTCAGACCCGGCGATGGGCGAGGTTCGCAATGTCGCGACCCTGCTCGATGCGGTGAAGCGGGCCGCCGAGCGCAGGGGAATCGCCAAGGGCGAATGGGTGGTGGTCTGGTCCTATGACCAGGAAAATCTGGAGGAAGCCCGTCACGTTACCCGCGCGGAGATCGACGCCGCGCTGCCCGATTACAAGGTGGTGCTGCTCCACGTGTCGTTCCACGGCCTGGTCGCCAACAGCGGGGCGCTGGCGGCGGCGGGGCTGAAGGATGGCGCGCCGGTGCCCGAAGGCGGCGTGATGCCCAGCGACGCGCAGGGCAAGCTCACCGGCCTGCTGTTCGAAAAGGCGATGTACCCGGTGATGGCCGTGCTGCCGCGTCCCGATCCGGGGGCGATGCTCGCCGCGATCGAGGCCGCGCAGCTGCGCTATGCGCGCGAGGGCTACACCCAGATGCAGGAAGGCGCGAGCCAGCCGAACGACATTGCCTTCTTCACTTCGCCAGAGGCCAAGCAGCGGCTGAAGCTCGACCTTGCCATGCTGCCGATCTTCAGCGGGCTCGATCCGCTGCTGGCGCGCAAGGACGTACAGTTCGGGACCTGGCAGGGCCACGTCAAGCTGCAGGGGATCAAGTTCATCCTCGATGGTTCGCCGCAGGCCCGCACCGCCTATTTCACCCGCGACTACGCGCGGGGCGCGCCCGATGGCAGCCATCCGTGGCACGGCCAGCCGGTGACCAGCGAGGCTGAGTTCCTGACCGCTGCGCGCAAAGCGCACGAGCGCGGCTGGCAACTGTTCGTCCACGCCAACGGCGACGCGGCAATCGACATGGCGATCCGGACCTTCGACGCGCTGGGGATCGAGGCTGCGGACAACCGCCGCCCGGTGGTGATCCATTCGCAGTTCATGCGCCCCGACCAGATCCCGCAGTACCAGCGGATCGGCGTTGGCCCGGCCTATTTCTCCAACCACACCTACTACTGGGGCGACGTCCACCGCACCAACTTCCCGGACGAGGTGGTCGGCTTCATCAGCCCGTTCAAGGCCTCGAAGGAGGCTGGGCTGATCGCATCCAACCATACCGACTATCCGGTGACGAAGCTCGACACGCGGATGATGCTGTGGACCGCGATGGCCCGCCAGTCGAAGACGGGAGTGATCAGCGGACCGGACCAGCGGATCGGCGCCTATGAGGCGCTGCAGGCGCTGACCACCGGCCCCGCCTGGCAAGCCTTCGAGGAAAACCGGCGCGGGCGGATCAAGCCGGGCCTGCTGGCGGACTTCGTCGTGCTGGAAAAGAACCCGCTGACCACGCCGGTGGAGGGCATCCGGGGGATCAAGGTGCTGGAAACGGTGAAAGACGGCCAGACGGTGTGGAAGGCTGATTAGGCCCTCTCCCGCCCCCCAACTCCGTTCGCGTCGAGCGACGTCGAGACGCCGCGCGTCCCGTGTCTCGACTTCGCTCGACACGAACGGGGATGAATTGAAAGGGCTCCCTCACTCCCGCAGGATCAGCGCCGCCCCCGGCTTATGTGCGCGGATCTCGTCCTTGCTGAGGCCGCAGATCTCGTGCGGGAAGACCAACCAGTCCTCGGTCTCATGGACGTAGAAATCGGGCTTCAGTTGGGTCTTGTTGCGGCTCGGCTTGTAATAGGCGGTGGCGATCCGCACGGTCTCGGGCATGTTGTGGCGGCAGCGCGCCGATAGCTCGCTTAGGAAGGCCTCGATCGAACGGCCGGTGTCGAACACGTCGTCGATCACCAGCAGGCGGTCCTCCGGGTTCAGCGTGTCGATCAGATAGCCCAGCGCATAGACCCGCACTTCCTTTTCCTGCTGGTCGATCCCGGTGTAGCTCGCCGTCCGGATCGAGATATGGTCCGCCTCGATCCCGTTGTATGCCAGCAGTTCCTGCACCGCGATCCCGACCGGCGCGCCGCCGCGCCAGATGCCGACGATGTGGCTGGGCGCAAAGCCCGCCTCGATCACCTTGTTGGCCAGGCGGTAGGAATCCTCGAGCAGGCGGTCGGCGGTCAGCCAGGTCTTCTCGGTCACAGGCCGACCGCCGCGTGCAGATCGGCGATATGGCGCGCCTTGTCCGCCTCGGGCAGGAACGAGCCGGCGAAGCTGTTTTCGGCGAGCTTCACGATCTCCGCCGCCGACAGGTCCAGCGCATCGGCCACGGCACGGAAGTTGGCGTTGATGTAGCCGCCGAAATAGGCCGGATCGTCCGAATTGATCGTAGCCTTCAGGCCAAGGTCCAGCATCCGCTTCACCGGGCTGTCCTCGATTCCATCGATCACGCAGAGGCGCAGGTTAGAAAGCGGGCAAACCGTCAGCGTCATCCCGTCACGCGCCAGATGGTGAACCAGCGCCGCATCTTCCAGCGCGCGGTTGCCGTGGTCGATCCGCTCGACCTGGAGCAGGTCCAGCGCCTCGCGGACATATTCGGGCGGCCCCTCCTCCCCAGCATGAGCGGTGACGTGCAGCCCCAGCTCGCGCGCTCGGGCGAAGACGTGTCGGAACTTGGCCGGAGGATGCCCCACCTCGGACGAATCGAGCCCGACGCCGTGGATCCGGTCGAGATGCGGCAGGGCCTGATCGAGCGTTGCCTCGGCCTCGGCCTCCGACAGGTGGCGCAGGAAGCACATGATGAGGCGATAGGTGATCCCCAGCCGCGCCTCTGCGGCCTTGAGCGCCCTCTCGATCCCGTTCAGTACCGTTTCAAACGCCACCCCGCGCTCGGTGTGCCCCTGCGGGTCAAAGAAGATTTCGACGTGCCGGACATTGTCGGCATGAGCGCGCTCCAGGTACGCCCAGGTCAGGTCGTGGAAGTCCTGCTCCGTCTGCAGAACGGCCATGCCCTGATAGTAAATATCCAGGAAATCCTGCAGGTTGGAGAACGAATAGGCCGCTCTCACCTCCTCCGCCGAAGCGAAGGGGATGGCCACCCCGTTGCGCCCCGCAAGGGCAAACAGCATCTCCGGCTCCAGCGAGCCTTCGATGTGCAGGTGGAGTTCGGCCTTGGGCAGGCGGGCGATCAACGCATCGCGTTCGGGATTCGGCATGGACCAAGGCTGGACCCGCCTTTTTCCGCGGTCAACCGCCCGGATCAATTTGCGCGCCGTGCCCGTTTCGTTCTAACGCTGGACCATGGCAGAGATGCTCCCCCTCCCCGCGCTCCACGCGAGCCACGGCGGCTGCTGGCTGCGCGACGGACAAGGCCAGACCCGCGCGGTCGGCAAGGGCGACGCGATCGTCGCGGCGGCCGATACCCCGCTGCTGCTGCTCAACGCGCCGCTGGTGGCGAGCCGGCTCGGCTATCCCGACCTGTCGGGGCTCGACCTGCTGGAATTGTTCGCTTTCGTCCACCCCGCGCGCTTCGTGGTACCGACGCCGAAAGGCCTCGCCCATGCGCTGGATCTGAACGAGCCGGAGGACGACGGCGCGGTTCCAAGCCTGCTCCAGCAAGCGGCGGAAGCCCTGCTTTCCCGCTGCGAGGCGCCCGACTGGAGCGAGCGCGAAGGCGCCTGGTCCGCGCTGCAGAACCTCACCCGCCTGCGCTGGACCTGGGCGCCGCTGCTCGCCGCGCGGATCGCCCAGCCGCAGCGCGCCGAACGCTGGCTGTTCGCGCGCCTGCCCGAATGGGATGAAGCGCCGGAGCGCCCGCAACCAGCGCAGGTCACGCTCGATCCGGATGCAGTCGCGGCGCGCCTTGCCCAACTTACCGGCGAGGGAGCGGAGGCCCGCCCCGCCCAGCGTGCCTATGCGCTGGAGGCCGCGCAGGTCTTCGCACCGCGCCGGCGCGAAGGCCTGCCCCACCTGCTGCTGGCCCAGGCCGGAACCGGGACAGGCAAGACCTTCGGCTACCTCGCCCCTGCCTCGCTGTGGGCGCAGGAATCCGGCGGAACGGTCTGGGTCTCGACCTATACCAAGGCGCTGCAACGCCAGCTCCGGCGCGAAAGCCGCCGCGCCTGGGGTGAGCGCCGCGCCGATGGCAGCCGACCCGTGGTGGTGCGCAAGGGGCGCGAGAACTACCTGTGCCTGCTCAATCTGGAGGACGCACTGCAAGGTGGCTTCACCGGGCGGGCGGCAATCATGGCGCAGCTGGTGGCGCGCTGGGCGGCCTACAGCCAGGATGGCGACATGATCGGCGGCGACCTGCCGGGCTGGCTCGGCACGCTGTTCCGCCAGCGCGGGGTGGCGGCGCTGACCGACCGGCGCGGCGAATGCGTCTATGCCGGGTGCCCGCACTACCGCAAATGCTTCATCGAGCGCGCCACGCGGGCCTCGGCCCAGGCGGACCTCGTCATCGCCAACCACGCGCTGGTGATGGTCAACGCGGCACGCGGGCGCGATGCGGCCCAGCGCCCGACCCGGCTGGTGTTCGACGAAGGCCACCATGTGTTCGAAGCGGCGGATTCGACCTTCGCCGCCGCGCTGACCGGGGCCGAGGCGATCGAACTGCGCCGCTGGGTGATCGGGCCCGAGCGCGGCTCGAAAGGTCGCCGCAGGGGCCTCGCCGCGCGGCTCGCCGACATTGCCAGTTACGATGAGGCGGGCGGCAAGGCGGTTGCCGCCGCGCGCCACGCTGCCGAGGCCCTGCCCGGCGATGGCTGGATGCAGCGGATCAACGAGGGCGCGCCTTCCGGTCCGCTGGAGGAACTGTTCGCGGCGGTCCGCGCCACGGTCTATGCCCGCGATGAGAGCGGCGGGCAGGAAGCCGGATACGGGCTTGAAACCGAAGCAGCCCAGCTCGAAGGCCTCTTCGTCGAACGCGCCGGAGCTGCCCAGGCGGCTCTGGCCGAACTGCGCACCCCGCTGATCCGCCTCGCGACCCGGCTGGAGGCAATCATGGCCGAGCCACCCGACTGGCTCGACGGACAGGGCCGCGCCCGGATCGAAGGCGCGCGCCATTCGCTGGCCTGGCGGATCGACCTGATCGCGGCCTGGGAGGCCCTGCTCGAACGGCTGGGCGGACCGGCTGACCCGGAATTCGTTGACTGGCTGGCGGTGGACCGCGCCGAAGCGCGCGAGTTCGATATCGGCATCCACCGCCGCTGGCTCGATCCGATGAAGCCCTTTGCCCGCACTGTACTGGAGGGCGCGCACGGCGCTATGCTCACCAGCGCCACCCTGCGCGATGGCAACGATTGGGATGCGGCCGTAGCCCGCAGCGGCGCGCCGCATCTGGGCATCGCGCCCCGGCTGTCGAGCTATGAAAGCCCGTTCGACTATGCCGCACAGGCCGAGGTGCTGATCGTTACCGACGTGCCCAAGGGCGATGTCGCTGCGCTCGCTGGCGCCTACGGCCGGCTGATCGAGGCCTCGGGTGGCGGCGTGCTGGGGCTGTTCACCGCGATCCGCCGGCTGCGCGCGGTGCACGGGCGGATCGCCGACCGGCTCGCGCGCTCGGGCCTCCCGCTCTATGCCCAGCACGTCGATCCGATCGATACCGGCACGCTGGTCGACATTTTCCGCGACGATCCGCGCGCATCGCTGCTCGGCACCGATGCGCTGCGCGACGGGGTGGACGTACCCGGCGATTCGTTGCGACTGGTGGTGATGGAGCAGGTGCCCTGGCCCAAGCCGTCGATCCTTCACCGCGCGCGGCGGCTGGCGGGTGGCGGCTCGGCCTTCGACGACAGGATCATCCGTGCGCGCCTCGCGCAGGCCTTCGGGCGGCTGATCCGCTCCGGCCAGGATCGCGGCAAGTTCGTCGTCCTCTCCGCCGCGTTCCCGAGCCGCCTGCTCTCCGCCTTCCCGCCCGGAACGCCTGTCACGCGCCTGACGCTTGAGGAGGCTTTACAACGTGTGGGCTCCGGTGTTTTGGAAAAGCCTGTCCAACACGAAAGGCACCCGTGAAAATCCTCGGCCTGTTCCGTCACGCCAAGTCCGATTGGCAAGACCCGCGCGCCCGCGACTTTGATCGCCCGCTCAACGCGCGCGGGCGCGAAGGAGCGGCGGCGATGGGCCG
>Ga0208564_1000623_pt1 | contig 32238 bp, 30 predicted proteins | sample AD_UKC073_MetaG_FD_184439 | JGI IMG/M metagenome (GOLD analysis project Ga0208564, IMG submission 184439) | Active sludge microbial communities of municipal wastewater-treating anaerobic digesters from USA - AD_UKC073_MetaG (SPAdes) (version 2) | ecosystem: Engineered > Bioreactor > Anaerobic >... | reverse complement strand
TGGACCATAAAAAAGGCCCCTTCCGGGGCCTGCGGGCAGCAAGGGCGTAGCTTATTGCTGCTGTTGGGCTGCGGGCTTGGCCAGGCCCTCGGCCTGCAGGGCTTCCTGCACGGCGGGGCGGGCGGCTACACGGGCGTGGAAGGCGGTCAGCGCGGGGAAGCCGGACAGGTCTACGGCCATGGGCCTGGCCCAGTTGAGCACGGTGAAGAGGTAGCCGTCGGCCACTGAGAAGTGCTCGCCCAGCAGGTAGTCGCGGCCTTCGAGCTGGGTGTTGACCCAGGCCAGGCGCGACACCAGCTTGTCCTTGGCAATGGTTTTGTAGGCGTCGGGCGTGGCCGGGTTGAACAGCGGGCTGAAGCCCTTGTGGATCTCGGTGCCGATGAAGGTGAGCCACTCCTGCAGACGGTAGCGGCCCATGGTGCCGTTGGCGGGGGCGAGGTTCTTGGTGGGGGCCTGGTCGGCGATGTACTGCACGATGGCGGGGCCTTCGCGCAGGCGGGTGCCGTCGTCCAGTTCCAGCACGGGCACGTAGCCCAGGGGGTTGATGCTGTAGAAGTCGGTGCCGTCCTGCAGCTTGTGGCTCTTGGTGCTGGCCAGCACGGGGGTGAAGGCCAGGCCGGCTTCGCGCAGGGCAATGTGGGGGGACAGGGAGCAGGCGCCGGGGGAGTAGTAGAGCTTCATGGGGATGTGATGTCCTGGAGTGGTTGGTGTGGGCGAAGTGCCTACTATGCCCCAAGCGGGACCATTGCGTCGGCCAGGGTGATCCGGCCTGGCGGGCCCCGACCCGGGGAGCGCGTTGTGTGGCGCCTTGGTGTGGCCAGAGGCGGACATGGGTATGTTTCACGTGGAACACCGACGGGGAACGCAAAGTGGGAAAATCACGGGTTGCCTGCAGGCAGGTTTGTGGTTGGGCCCTGGCGGCCCTGGAGATTGTTCATGCTGTACCCCCAGGAATTTGATGTGATCGTTGTCGGCGGTGGCCATGCAGGCACCGAGGCCGCGCTGGCCGCTGCGCGTATGGGCGCCAAGACGCTGCTGCTGTCGCACAACATCGAGACCTTGGGGCAGATGAGCTGCAATCCGTCCATCGGCGGCATCGGCAAGGGCCACTTGGTGAAGGAGGTGGATGCACTGGGCGGCGCCATGGCGCTGGCTACCGATGAAGGGGGCATCCAGTTCCGCATCCTGAACAGCAGCAAGGGCCCGGCCGTGCGCGCCACGCGGGCGCAGGCCGACCGCATTCTGTACAAGGCGGCCATCCGCCGCATGCTGGAGAACCAGCCCAATCTGTGGCTGTTCCAGCAGGCCGTGGACGACCTGATGGTGGAGGGCGACCGCGTGGTGGGTGCCGTGACGCAGGTGGGTATCGCCTTTCGCAGCCGCACGGTGGTGCTGACGGCGGGCACTTTCCTGGACGGCAAGATCCATGTAGGCCTGAACAACTACGCCGCCGGGCGCGCGGGCGACCCGCCGGCGGTGAGCCTGTCCAGCCGGCTAAAGGAGCTGAAACTGCCCCAGGCCCGGCTGAAGACGGGGACGCCGCCGCGTATCGACGGGCGCAGCATCGACTTTTCGCGCTGCACCGAGCAGCCCGGTGATGGTATGCCCGGGGGTGAGGGGAGCGCGGTGCCGGTGTTCAGCTTCATGGGCCGCGCCAGCATGCACCCGCAGCAGATGCCGTGCTGGATCACCCACACCAACGCCCGCACGCACGAAATCATCCGCAGCGGCTTCGACCGCAGCCCCATGTTCACCGGCAAGATCGAAGGGGTGGGGCCGCGCTATTGCCCGAGCGTGGAAGACAAGATCAACCGCTTCGCCGACAAGGAAAGCCACCAGATCTTCCTGGAGCCTGAAGGCCTGACGACCAACGAGTATTACCCCAACGGCATCAGCACCAGCCTGCCGTTCGACGTGCAGTACGACCTGGTGCGCAGTATGCAGGGGCTGGAGAACGCGCACATCCTGCGCCCGGGTTATGCCATCGAATACGACTATTTCGACCCGCGCGCGCTGAAAAGCAGCTTCGAGAGCAAAGCCATTGGCGGCCTGTTCTTCGCCGGGCAGATCAACGGCACCACGGGCTACGAAGAGGCTGCCGCCCAGGGCCTGTTCGCCGGCCTGAATGCGGCGCTGCAGTGCCGGGGCGATGCACCCTGGGTGCCCGCCCGCGACGAGGCTTACCTGGGGGTGCTGGTGGACGACCTCATCACCAAGGGCGTGACCGAGCCCTACCGCATGTTTACCAGCCGGGCCGAGTTCCGCCTGCAGCTGCGCGAAGACAATGCCGATATGCGCCTGACGGAGGCGGGGCGCCGTCTGGGCCTGGTGGACGATGCACGCTGGGAATCCTTCAGCCGTAAGCGTGATGCAGTGGCAGCCGAAACAGAGCGCCTCAAATCCACCTGGGTACATCCGCGCAACCTGCCGTCTGCTGAGTCGGAGCGGGTGCTGGGCAAAGCCATCGAACACGAATACAACCTGGGCGACTTGCTGCGCCGCCCGGATGTGACCTACGAGGCGCTGATGTCGCTCGACGGCGGCAAATACGCCAGCACTGCTGTTTCACGTGAAACACTGGGCGAGCTGCACGACGCGGTGCTGGAGCAGATCGACATCGCCGCCAAATACTCCGGCTACATCGAGCGCCAGCGCGACGAGGTGCAGCGCGCGGCCCACTACGAAAACCTGCGCCTGCCGGCTGATCTGGACTACACGCAGGTGGCGGCGCTGAGTTTCGAGGTACGGCAGGCCCTGAACAAACAACGCCCCGAGACACTGGGTCAGGCCTCGCGCATGACTGGGGTCACGCCGGCGGCCATCTCTCTGCTGATGGTGCATCTGAAGAAGCACGGTTTGAAGGCATTGGCGGGAAGCGCCGAGTCCGCTTGATGCCCGGCGCATAATACCGGCGCAAACCTCCCTGCAGGAGGCTGGAGGTGGGGCATGGGACGGTGGATTGCATATGCGGCGGTGCTCTTGCTGCTGGCCGTTGGGCTGGTGCTGGGCACCCAGGGGGGCAAGCACCGCCGGCTGGCGGAGACGTCGCGTGTGCAGGTTGTGCCTGCCTCGCAAGAGCCGCCGGTCGCCGTGCCGGAGGCACCGGTACCGGTGGCCAGCGCGCCAGTGTCACCGGTGTTGGCTGATGCACCACCGCCCCCCGACGCTGCCATCGCGCCAGTCGTTGCTGCTGTGGCCCCCTCAGGGCAACGCCACGGCCTGACGTTTGCCCAGCCCCGCGAAGGGGTTCTGCCCGCCGATGTGGCACACCTGTCCTGCCACGGCGAACCCCGTGTGCTGGACCAGCCGCACCAGGACTCCTGCAACCCCTACAAGGGCGACATGTCCTGCCGCACGGTGTTGCCGGTGCTGTGTGTGCGCGAGAGTGGGGCGGCAGTGCCACAGGGCGTGGAAAGTGGTTTCTACAAAGGCTGGGTGCAGGGCGCGCTGGGCGCGACCGAACCGGTGATGGGAGCCATCCTCACGTCCAGGGCCGTGGCCTCGGCCCGGTGCGAGGCTGAGTTGGGTGCTGGCTGGCGTATGGCCGAGTTCCACGACGGCGGTGGCGGCTGGGGCCTGCAGGGCCAGCGTGGCATGGGCCTGGGCCAGCCGGGGCTGACTCGCTACTGGGTCGCCATCAATGACCAGCGGGGCAACTGCTGGGACAGCACACCATGATCCTGAAACAACATTCGATGTCTGATATTTCCTCTGTAGCCCAGCAACTGGGCGTGAACCTGTCGCCCGCCCAGCTGGACCTGCTGCAGCGCTACCTGTCTCTGGTGCAGAAGTGGAACAAGGTTTACAACCTGACCGCGCTGCGCGACCCGGCCGACATGCTGACCTACCACCTGTTCGATAGCCTGTCGGTGGTGGCGCCGCTGCAGCGGCAGCTGCAGGCCCTGGGCTTGCAGGGCGGAGCCCGCCTGCTGGACGTGGGCTCGGGCGCGGGCCTGCCTGGCGTGGTGCTGGCTATCTGCTGCCCCGCGCTGCAGGTGAGTTGTGTGGACACCGTGGGCAAAAAGGCGGCGTTTATCCAGCAGGTGGCGGCCGAGCTGCGCTTGGCCAATCTGCGTGGCGTGCATGCCCGGGTTGAAACGCTCACCGGCCCCTTCGATGTAGTGGGTTCACGGGCGTTTGCTTCGCTAGTGGATTTCACCACCTGGTCGCAGGCTGCACTGGCGCCGCAGGGTGTGTGGATGGCGATGAAGGGCAAACACCCGGCGGAGGAGATGGCCGTTTTGCCTACGGGCGTAGCTGTGTTTCACGTGGAACAGCTCACGGTGCCGGGGCTGGATGCGGAGCGTTGTATCGTCTGGATGCGCAAATCGGCGCTGGCCGCAACTTAATCCCGTCGCTCTGCGACAGGGGTAACGTAAACTCCGTTTCTCTGGCCTCGTGCCTCTGGGGGATCCATCCATGTTTGGCGTAGCCGACTATGGCGCTTTTGTCGCCGCAATCATCCTGTTTCTGCTGATTCCCGGCCCCGGAAATCTGGCTCTGATCACGTCCACCAGCAAGGGCGGCATCCGGGGTGGGTTGGCGGCGACCATGGGGGTGATTGCCGGTGACCAGGTGCTGATGTGGCTGGCCGTGGCGGGCGTGGCCACACTGCTGCGCACCACGCCACTGGCCTTCCAGGCCGTGCAGTGGCTGGGCGCGCTGTACCTGGCCTGGATGGGCGTCAAGATGCTGCTGGCCAAGCCCGGCGGCGCCCCGGTGCTCAACATCACGGCAGGCCACTACTTCCGCCAGGCCGGCATGATCACCTTGCTCAACCCGAAGGCCATTGTGTTTTACATGGCGTTCTTCCCCCTGTTCGTGGATCCGGCACGCCACCAGGGCCTGCAGACCTTTGCCTTCATGGCCGCCACCATCGCGGTGCTGACCTTTCTTTATGGCCTGACCTCGACGCTGTTGACGCACTTCCTGGCCGAGCGCCTGCGCGCCAACCCGCGCGTATCGGGCGCGCTGGAGAAGATCGCCGGCCTGTTCCTGATCGGCTTCGGCATCCGGCTGGCGATCTCAAGATGAACTCGCATGCGTACCGAAGTCCATTCCAGAAACACCGTGGAACTGGCTTCGCCAGGCCACTGGTGTTGCCCACGGTAGGGGGTTGGCGAAGCGACACGCAGTGCGCGAAGACTGGGGGCGAGCAATAAATATGGCCAAAATTTTTTGTATCTCCAACCAGAAGGGTGGGGTGGGTAAGACCACCACCACCGTGAACCTGGCTGCGGCCTTGAGCAAGGTGGGGCAGCGGGTGCTGATGGTGGACCTGGACCCCCAGGGCAACGCCACCATGGGCTCGGGCGTGGACAAGCGCAAGCTGGAGCTGTCGGTGTACGACGTGCTGCTGGAGTCTGCCTCCATCGAGGAAGCGCTGGTACATGCCGAAAAATGTGGCTTCGACGTGCTGGGTGCCAACCGCGAGCTGGCCGGTGCCGAGGTGGAGCTGGTGGCGCTGGAGCACCGCGACCAGCGGCTCAAGACCGCGCTGGCGGCAGTCGTTGACAGCTATGACTTTGTGCTGATTGATTGTCCGCCCTCGCTGTCCATGCTCACCCTCAACGGCCTGTGTGCGGCCCACGGGGTGATCGTGCCGATGCAGTGTGAGTACTTTGCGCTGGAAGGCCTGACCGACCTGGTCAACACCATCAAGCAGGTGCACGCCAACCTGAACCCCGACCTGGAAATCATCGGTCTGCTGCGGGTCATGTTCGACCCCCGCATCACGTTGCAACTGCAGGTGAGTGAGCAGCTCAAGGCCCATTTCGGCGACAAGGTGTTCAATACCGTGATCCCCCGCAATGTCCGCCTGGCCGAGGCCCCCAGCTACGGCTTGCCCGGGGTGGTGTTCGACCCCTCCGCCAAGGGCAGCCAGGCCTTCGTGGCACTGGCCGAGGAAATGGTGGCGCGTATCGCCACGATGAGATGAATACGGCGGTCTTGGTGCTGCCAGGCTGGCAGAACAGCGGCCCCGACCACTGGCAGAGCCGCTGGGAGCTGGTGCATGGCTACCAGCGCGTGGAGCAGCACGACTGGATGCGGCCGCTGCGCGGCGACTGGTCGGCGCGGCTGGAAGAAACGGTAGTGGACGCAGGCGCCCCGGTGGTGCTGGTGGCACACAGCCTGGGCTGCATTCTCACCGCCTGGTGGGCGGCCCACTCGCGCCACGCCGCGCGGGTGCAGGGCGCGCTGCTGGTGGCGCCGGGCGATGTGGAGCAGCCTGATGTGGCCGGCTGGCTGCCCGGCTGGGCCCCGGTAGCCCGCCAGCCGCTGCCGTTCCCGGCCGTGCTGGTGGCCAGCCGCAACGACCCCTATTGCCGCTTCGAGCGTGCCCAGGGCCTGGCACAGGCCTGGGGTGCCCGGTTGGTGGACGGAGGTGAACGCGGGCATCTGAACGCCGAGTCGGGCCTGGGCGACTGGCCCGAGGGCCATGCTCTGCTGCAGGGGTTCATGGCCACAGGGAACATCGATAAAGGATCTTGAACACCATGGTGACCAAAAAACCCAAGGGCCTGGGCATGGGCCTGGACGCTCTGTTAGGCCCCAAGGCCGATGCGGCAACGACGGCAGAGGCCAGCGCGCTGCCCAGCACCCTGGCGCTGGCCGACATGGTGCCCGGCATGTACCAGCCGCGCACCCGCATGGACGAAGGTGCCCTGTACGAGCTGGCCGAGAGCATCAAGGCCCAAGGCATCATGCAGCCCATCCTGGTGCGCCGCCTGGTGGACGGACCGAACCAGGGCAAGTACGAAATCATCGCGGGCGAGCGGCGCTTCCGTGCCTCCAAGCTCGCCGGGCTGGACCGGGTGCCCGTGCTGGTGCGTGACGTGCCCAACGAGGCTGCGGCCGCGATGGCGCTCATCGAAAACATCCAGCGCGAAGACCTCAATCCGCTGGAAGAAGCCCAGGGCCTGCAGCGGCTGGTGAAAGAATTTGGCCTGACCCACGAACTGGCGGCGCAGGCCGTAGGCCGCTCGCGCAGTGCTGCCAGCAACCTGCTGCGCCTGCTCAACCTGGCCGACCAGGTGCAGACCATGCTGATGGCCGGCGACATCGATATGGGCCACGCCCGCGCCTTGCTGGGCCTGGACCGGGCCACCCAGATCACGGCGGCCAACCAGATCGCCGCCAAGAAGATGTCGGTACGCGAAGCCGAAAGCCTGGTGAAAAAGCTGGGGGCCGAGTTCAACCTGGTGTCGCCCAAACCCAAGAAGGAAAAGTCGCGCGACCTCAAGCGGGTGGAGGAGGAGCTGTCCGACCTGCTCACCGCCGAGGTCGAGGTGCGCGTGAAGAAAAGCGTCAAGCGCCATGGGCGGGTGGAGGAAATGGGTGAGCTGGCGATCCACTTCGGGTCGCTGGATGAACTCAATGGTCTGATCGACAAGCTGCGCGGCACGGTGCAATAGGCCGGGCGTGCGGAATTCCCCGAGGAAGAGGGGGCCTTTTTGCCCCGGATTTTTCAAGATACATTACTGTTTTTTCGTTTACAGAGCGGGGCCCCAGGGCCACCGTTCTTTCTTTGTCTGTTCCGCGGAGTCGCCATGAAAATCGCCCAGCTTTCCATCGTTGCCGTAGCCGCTGCTGCGCTGCTGTCGGGTTGTGAAACCACCAACATGAAGATGGGCGACGCCGGCGCCAAGACGGTGGTGACCGGCGCCGCCGCCGGGGGCAACAGCACCAACACCAACAGCGCGCTGGAGAAGTGCGATTCGCCGCTGGGCACGATCTCGCTGATCGAGAACCAGAGCGCTGGCTGGTACACCATCCTGACGGGGGAATACCGCCTGCCGCCCACCTCCAACCTGCTGCGTATCCTGATCCAGCAGTCCAACTGCTTCATCATCGTGGAGCGCAGCGCCGCCGGCATGAACGCCATGAACCGTGAGCGTGCGCTGCAGCAGTCCGGTGAAATGCGCCAGGGCAGCAATTTCGGCAAGGGCCAGATGGTGTCGTCCGACTACGGCATGTCGCCCGAAATCGTCTTCAGCCAGAACGACACCGGCGGCATGGGCGTGGCCCTGGGCGGCCTGCTGGGTGGCGGTGCCGGCCGTGCGCTGGGTGCCGTGGGTGCGGGCACCAAGACCCGCGAGGCCAGTGCCATGCTGACCATGATCGACAACCGCTCGGGTGTGCAGATCGCCGCCTCCGAAGGCAGCGCCTCCAAGACCGACTGGGGTGGCTTCGGCGCCATCCTGGGCGGCTCGGCCGGCGGTGGTGTCGGCGGCTACAGCAACACGCCGCAGGGCAAGGTGGTGGCGGCCGCTTTCATGGACGCCTACAACCAGATGGTCGTGGCCCTGCGCAACTACAAGGCCCAGTCGGTGAAGGGCCAGGGCCTGGGCGGTGGCGGCCGCCTGGGGGTGGACGGTGGTGCTGCACCCTCGCAGACCTCGGCCCCGGGTGCGGGTGCGCCGGTCAACATGTCCATGCGTGATGCCCAGGTCAAACTGAACGAACTGGGCTTCAACGTCGGCGCGCCCGACGGCGCCGGCGGCCCCAAGACGACCAACGCGCTGCGTGCTTTCCAGAAGGACCGTGGCATCCCCGTCACCGGTCGCCTGGACAACGCCACCAAGAGCGAGCTGGCGAAATAAGCGATTCCACCAGGGCTTTTGCGGCGGCTGTCGCAGAGCCCCCGGTAGATACAACCCCTGTGGCCCTTGGTGGCTGCAGGGGTTTGTTTTGAGACGTCTGAGTCACGTTCCTGTCGTGCTTATGTCCCCATGTGGCGCTATAAAATAAGTAGCGCTCGTGGCGTTTATGCATCGCTGCGAAATATGTGTCTTATGGTGACAAATGTCACTCTAAAATCAAATTCTTCGTCATTGTTGGCAAAAGGATACGCATGTTGAATTCGATCAAGGCCCTTCCATTGCGTGCGCGGCCGGCGGCGCTGGCATCGGCATGTGGCTTGGCCTGGGCCTTGTGTGCCGCCTCTGGGGCGCATGCTGCGACCGTGAACTTCGCTTACACCGGGGCACTGCAGCAATTCACCGTGCCGGCAGGGGTGACCTTGATCAAAATCACCGCTTCGGGCGCACAGGGTGGCACGGTCACGGGGAATGGCGGGCCATTTCCAGGGGGGCTGGGGGCTACGATGGCTGGTGAATTTACGGTCACACCCGGTTCCGTGCTGCAACTGGTGGTGGGTGGGCAAGGCAATCCGGACGTCTCTTCCAGCGGCGGCGGTGGTGGTTCGGGCGTGAACCAAGGCGGCGTGGCCTTGATTGTGGCTGGCGGAGGCGGAGGGATTGACTTCCAGCAGCCAGATTACGCAGGCCGGCACGCCACCACGGCAACCACAGGTGTCCCCGGCAATTCGGGTGGTGCCGGTGGTACAGCAGGTGCAGATGGAAATGACACTATCTATTCAGGTAGCAATATCAGTCGTGGAGGCCGTGGCTGGAACGCTGGCAACACCGGCTCCCTTGGCCAGAGCGGTGTATCGTCCAACACCACATTCACCGCAGGCACCTGGGGCCTGGGAGGGGGTGGGGGGTCAGTGGGGTATGGCTGGTGCAACTGCGGTGGCGGTGGCGGTGGCTATTCCGGTGGTGGCTCTGGCGGGATCAATGCCTCGGGCGGCGGTGGTGGATCAATCAACACGGGCACCAACCAGGTCAACCTCGCCGGCGACCATGCGGGCAATGGTGTGATCGTTCTGGAGTACGAGGCGCAGGTTGTCGCCACCCCGGTGCCTTTGTTCTCCTGGTGGGCCCTGGTAGCACTGTCGCCGCTGTTGGTGGGAGGCGGGGCCTGGAACCTGCGTCGCCAGCGACGGGCCTGAGCCGTGCGGAAGTCCCCATGCGGCACCTGCGGTGTGCATGGGGCGAGTGCTTCTACAGCGTAAAAATCTTCCCCGGATTCAGGATGTTCTGGGGGTCCAGCGCGCGCTTGATGGTGCGCATCATGTCCACTGCGCCGATGCCGGTTTCGTCCACCAGGAAGCCCATCTTGTGCAGGCCCACGCCGTGTTCGCCGGTGCAGGTACCTTCCAGCGCGATGGCGCGGGCCACCAGGGCGTGGTTCAGGGCTTCGGCCTGGGCGCGCTCTTCGGCATCGTTGGGGTCGATCAGGTAGCCGAAGTGGAAGTTGCCGTCGCCCACATGGCCGACCAGGAAGTAGGGGATGCCGCTGGCGTCCACCTCGGCCACGGATGCGAGCAGGCAGTCGGCCAGCCGCGAGATGGGCACACAGGTGTCGGTGCTGATGGCGCGGCAGCCCGGGCGGCTCTGGATGGCGGCGAAATAGGCGTTGTGCCGGGCCGTCCACAGGCGGGTGCGCTCTTCGGGCGTGTCGGCCCACTCGAAGGCGTTGCCGCCGAATTCGCTGGCGATCTCCTGCACTGTCTCGGCCTGCTCCTGCACGCCGGCGGGGGAGCCGTGGAACTCCATCAGCAGCAGCGGTTCTTCGCGCAGGCCCAGCTTGGCATAGGCGTTAACCATGCGCACCGTGTTGTGGTCGATGAGCTCCACCCGGGCGATGGGCACGCCCAGCTGGATGGTCTGGATGGTGGTGCGCACGGCGGCCTCGATGCTGGGGAACGAGCAGATGGCGGCCGACACGGCTTCGGGCAGCGGGTAGATGCGCAGGGTGATCTCGGTCACCACGCCCAGCGTGCCTTCGCTGCCCACCATGAGACGTGTCAGGTCGTAGCCGGCGGATGACTTCTTGGCCCGCGTGCCGGTGCGGATGGCTTCGCCGCTGGCGGTGACCACCTCCAGCGCCAGCACGTTCTCGCGCATGGTGCCGTAGCGCACGGCGTTGGTGCCGCTGGCGCGGGTGGCCGTCATGCCGCCGATGGAGGCGTCGGCGCCGGGGTCGATGGGGAAGAACAGGCCGGCGCTCTTGATCTCTTCGTTGAGCTGCTTGCGCGTCACGCCCGGCTGCACGGTCACCGTCAGGTCGTCGGCGTTCACCGACAGTACCTTGTTCATGCGCGACACATCCAGGCTGATACCGCCCTGCACCGCCAGCAGGTGCCCCTCCAGCGACGAGCCCACGCCGAAGGGGATGACCGGCACGGCATGCTGGCCTGCCAGGCGCACCGCGTCGGCCACGTCCCGGGTACTTTCCGCAAACACCACGGCGGCAGGGGGCGGCACGGCGGTGTAGGACGATTCGTCGCGCCCATGCTGCTCACGCACCGCCAGCGCGGTGGAGAACTGCGCCCCGAAGCGCTCCGCCAGGGCAGCCGTCAGCGCCTCGGGCACCGTGCGGGGCTGGATGACGGGGGCAAGATGGGCGTGGTCGGTGGGGGCGTTCATGGGGTGTCTCCGGCGAAGCTCTGGGAAGCCATCCAGTGTAAACCGCGGTGCCGTGCCCAGCCACGCGACGGCCCCATGCAGGGGGTCAGCTGGGTTTTTTGGGGTCGCGTACGGCGCGGAATTCACGGCGGCTCAGCACACCGTCATGGTCGCGGTCGAACTCGGCGAACTTCTTGCCCACCCCCGGCAGGCTGGCGGCCTCGGCAGGGCTGAGTTTGCCGTCGTGGTTGGCATCGGCCTGGTCGAACAGCCGGGTGCGTTCGCGCACGCTGATGGCGGATTCGGCTGGCGGGGCAATGGGCGGTGCTGCCTGGGTCTGGGCGGGTGGCGGGGCTGTTTCGGGGCCGATGACCTGCGCATGCAGGCGGGCATGGACGCCCAGGAAGCTGGCGGACAGCATCAGCAGCCGGAAGGCCTGGGGGCTGAGTTTTCTGCGGCGTTGCGGTGTGACCATGGTGTTTCTCCTGCGCTTCGTCGTAGTGGAACAAGGCCCCATTGCAGCCGCTGCACAGGCCGGAGGCCAGCACTCTTGCCCCCTGTTTCCTCGGTCACACTTCGCGTGGCCCTCGCAACATTTGCTCGCCTTGTGCTGCAGCGCACACAATGCGGGTTTCACTGCAAGCGAGCACCACACCACCATGGGCAACCGACTTACCCAGATCGCCACCCGCACCGGAGACGACGGCACTACCGGGCTGGGCGATAACACCCGCGTATCCAAACACAGCCCGCGCCCGCATGCCATGGGTGACGTGGACGAGCTGAACTCCCACATCGGCCTGCTGCTGTGTGAGCCGCTGCCCGCCGATGTGCGCGACCTGCTGGTGGAGGTGCAGCACCAGCTGTTCAACCTGGGGGGCGAGCTGTCCATCCCCGGATTCGAGCTGCTCAAGCCCGACGCTGTGCTGCAGCTCGACGAAGCGCTGGCGCACTACAACGCGGCTTTGCCCCGGCTGCAGGAGTTCATCCTGCCCGCCGGCACCCGCGCCGCCGCGCAGGCCCATGTCTGCCGCACCGTGGCGCGCCGGGCCGAGCGCCAGGTGGTGGCGCTGGGGCAGGCCGAGCCCCTGCGCGATGCACCGCGCCAGTACCTGAACCGGCTGAGCGACCTGCTGTTCGTGCTGGCGCGGGTGCTCAACCGTATGGATGGCGGGGATGATGTGTACTGGAAAAGCGAACGCCTCGCGAGAGGGTGAGCCCCCCGGCGGCCGCCCGCACCACCCATACAACGGAGAAGGGGCCTGAAGGCCCCTTTGCTTTTTGGTGGTGTGGTGCTTATTCCAGCGTTACGCCAGAACCCTGCACGATGCTGCGCCACTTCTGGTAATCGGCCTTCAGCTGCGCGCCGAACTGCTCGGGCGTCATGGCCTGGGGCTCGGCGCCCTGGGCGTGGATGGCGTCCTTCATCTCGGCGGTGGCCAGCAGCTTGTTGATCTCGGCATTCACGGCGGTGACGATCTCCTTCGGCGTGCCGGCGGGCGCGAACACACCGTACCAGGTGCTCACGTCGAAGTCCTTGAAGCCCTGTTCGGCCACGGTGGGCACGTCGGGCAGCGAGGTGCTGCGCTTGGCCGAGGTCACGGCCAGCGGGCGCAGCTTGCCGGACTTGATCTGGCCCATGGCGGAGGGCACGGACGACACCAGCAGGTCCACATTGCCGGCCAGCGCGTCCATCATCGCAGGGTTCGAGCCCTTGTAGGGTACGTGGCGGATCTTGATGCCCGCGGCCTTCTCGAACAGGTCACCCGCCAAATGGATGGTGGTGCCGTTGCCGGGCGAGCCGTAGGTGATGGTGTCGGGCGCGGCCTTGGCGGCGGCCACCACGTCGGCCAGGGTCTTGAAGCGCGAGTTGGCGCTGGTGGCGATGATCACCGGGGTGTAGGCCACATGGGCGATGGGCGCGAAGTCCTTGGTGGGGTCCCAGGGCAGGTTTTTGTAGAGCCAGGGGCCGACCACCATGTTGTCCTTCTGGCCCATCACCAGGTCGTAGCCAGTGGGGGCAGCCTTGGCGGCTTCGGTGATGCCGATGGTGCCGCCGGCGCCCGCGCGGTTGTCGGCCACCACCGTCCACTTGGCGGACTCGGTGAGCTTCTGCGCCACCAGGCGCGACAGGATGTCGGTGCCGCCGCCGGGCGGGAAGGGCACGATCAGGCGGATCGGTTTGGCGGGGTAGGTCGCCTGCGCCAGGGTGGCCAGTGGGGTGAGGGCAGCGCCAGCGGCCACGCAGGCGATGGTCAGCAGGGAACGGCGTGTAGGTGTCATAAGGAGTCTCCTGGATGTTGTTGCACAGAGGCACATTACGCTGGTGTTGCGGCGCGATGTGATTATCGAACCGATGGCCGAGGAGCAGACCACACCAGCAGACACCATGGAGCCGGCTTTGCCGGACCATCGATGTCGCCCCCTTGGGGGGTTGGGGCGGCACACGCAGTGAGCCGCCCCAACGGGGGGTTACCTGAACTTTGGATTGGGGCCGTAGTTGTTGGGCTGCAGGTCGCCTGGCAGCACGGCGAAGTAGAGCAGCACCAGCGGCCCCACGATGGGCACCAGGGCCAGAGCCGCCCACCAGCCGGTACGGTTGGTGTCGTGCAGGCGGCGCACGGTCACGGCGATGCTGGGCAGCAGGTGGATCAGGGCGAACACGCCCAGGGTCAGCCCGGCTTCCAGGCTGAAGCTGTCGGCCCAGCGGCCCCGGGTGACGAAGTCCACCACCCAGTCCAGCCCCATCACCACGGCGGTGATGCTGCCCGAGAGCAGGGCGTAGACCAGGAAGAACATCCAGTACTCTTTGCGGCGCGCACGGCCGCTGAAGCGGGCGTAGTTGCGCAGCATGATGCGGGGGTACCAGTTCATGGCGTGGTCTTTCCTTTCAGTTGAAATTGGCGAGCCCCTGACAGTCCAACGACCGCGGAGCAGGCCATGCCAGCAGACACCGTGGAACGGGCTTTGCCCGGCCACTGGTGTCGCCCCCCTTCGCGCAGCAGAAGGGGGGAGCTGCGCAGCAGCATGGGGGGGTGCTTCATGTCAGGCGGCTTTGGGGTTGGGGCCGTATGCGTTGTCCTGGGGCTCACCCGAGATCACCATGAAATACAGCAGCACCAGGGCGCCGATGATGGGGATGAAGGACAGCAGGATCCACCAGCCGCTGCGGCCGGTGTCGTGCAGGCGGCGCACGGTCACCCCCAGGCTGGGCAGCAGGTGCACCAGGGCGAAGATGCCGGTGAGGTAGCCGCCAATGCTCAACAGGCCCTCCACCACACCGATGACCAGGGCAATGACGAAGTAGACCAGGAAGAACATCCAGTACTCCGTACGGCGCGCGCGGCCGCTGAAGCTGGCATATTTCTGGGTCATCAGTGTCAGGTACCAATTCATACTGCAATCCTCCGGATGTTGGGTGTTGTAACAGCGTCGATGCGCGCTGTAACACGGCCCATCTTACGGGAATTACAGGAATCGGCGCCGCCCGGCCCGGGTGGATTCAGCGCGGACCGAAGGCGGTGAGGGCGGCCAGCGCGGCCAGGGGCGCGGTCTCGGCCCGCAGGGTGCGCGGCCCCAGGGTGACGGGCACCCAGCTGGCGCTGAGGGCAGCCTGTTCTTCGGTGGCGGCCAGCCCCCCCTCGGGGCCACTGAAGAAGTACACCGGGGTGGTTTCCGCAGGGGCCTGGGTGGCCAGCAGCCCGGCCAGCGGCAGGGTGCCCTCGCGCAGCGACAGCATGGCGCGCAGGCCCGGGGCGGGGGCCGGTGTTGCGCGGCGCAGCCAGTCCTGCACGTCCAGCACCTCGTACACGGCGGGTACGCGGTTGCGCCCGCACTGCTCGCAGGCGGCGGCGGCCACGCTGTTCCAGTGGGCGACCTTCTTGTCGGCGCGCTCGCCCTTGAGGCGCAGCACGCTGTGGGTGGTCATCAGGGGCTGGATGCTGCTCACACCCAGTTCGGTGGCTTTTTCCACCAGCCAGTCCATGCGGTCGTTGGCGGGCATGCCCAGGGCCAGGTGCACGGGGCGCAGGTTTTCGCGCTCGACGGCATGGTGGGCCTGCACTTCCACCAGCACGTCACTGCGGCCCATGCGCAGCACGGTGGCGCTGCATTCGCCGCCTTCGCCGTTGAACAGGGTCAGGGCCTCACCCGGCTGCATACGCAGCACCTGCACATGCCGCGCCGTCGCGGCGGGCAGGTCCAGCGCTGCGCCAAGGGGCAGCGGGGTGGGACAGTAAAAACGCGGCATTGCTATGAAAATGCTAGCTTTATGCGGAGGTAAAACGGGCGCGTAGGCCTAGTTTGGCTTGTGGTTTACACGCGCCCATACGCAAACCCGACCTGGGGTGTGGTGCCTTCGATCTGGTCCACCAGGCGCAGCAGGGGCGTCAGCTCGCGGTAGCGGCTGGCGGTGGTGCGGATGTAATGGATGAAACGGGGCGTGTCGGCCAGGTACTTGGGCTTGCCGTCGCGCAGGGTGATGCGGGCAAAGATGCCGGCTACCTTCAGGTGCCGCTGCAGGCCCATCCATTCCACCGCGCGGTAGAAGTCGCCAAAGTCCTCGTGCACTGGCAGCCCGGCCTTGCGGGCGGCCTGCCAGTAGCGCACGGTGATGTCGAGCACGAAGTCTTCTTCCCAGCTCAGGAAGGCGTCGCGCATCAGGCTGGCGATGTCGTAGGTGATGGGGCCGTACACCGCGTCCTGGAAGTCGAGCACACCCAGGCGGACGTCTGTTCCGCCGCCGGGCCGCCCCAAGGCGGAACGCACCCCCTCGGGGGGCAGCGAACCACGCGCAGCGGGGAGCGTGGGGGCTGCGTAGCTGACCATCAGGTTGCGCGGCATGAAGTCGCGGTGCACATAGACGCTGGGCGCCGCCAGGTTGTGCGCCACCAGGGTCTGGAAGGTGGCCTGCAGCGTGGCTTGCTGCTGGTCGTCCAGCGTGATGCCGCGGTGGCGCTGCACATACCACTCGGGGAACAGGGCCAGCTCACGCTGCAGCAGGGCTTCGTCGTAGGCGGGCAGCACGCCGGGGCGCGAGGCGCGCTGCCAGTCGACCAGGATGTCCACCGCCTGCTGGTACAGGCCCAGGTTGGCTTGGGGCCGGTCGCGGTCGAGCACGTCGAGCATGGTCTGCGCGCCCAGGTCGCTCAGCAGCATGAAGCCCTGGGGCTCGTCCCAGGCCAGGATCTCCGGCACGCGCAGGCCGGCGGCCTGCAGTAGGCCGGCCACCTGCACGAAAGGCTGGCAGTTTTCCTTGTCAGGAGGCGCATCCATGATGATGCGGTGACCCGTGCCATCCGCCCGGTCCACCCGGAAATAGCGGCGGAAACTGGCATCCGCAGACGCTGCGCGCACGATGCCGGCGTCCAGCCCGTGGGCGGTGGCGGTGGCTGCCAGCCAGGCTTGGAAAGCGACCTCGCGCGCCGGGTCTGCCCACAGAATGGGCGCGGGGGTTACAGCTTGTCCAGATGGGGGGGCGGGAATAGAAGGGGAGGCGGTGGGGCTCATGGATAATCCATTCTACAAACCCGGTTCCGCATGGCGGATTCACCAGCCCCTGCCTGACGCGTCTCTTGCCATGCCCGACATTCGACATCTGCCCTTCACCTCTAAGCGCTTTGCCCGGCATCCGGTGGCGCTGGTCGTGGGCCTGTTGCTGCAGGGCGTGGTGGCTACGGCCCAGGCCCAGGCCGACGCGGCGGTGGAGCCGCCGCTGGTGCTGCGCCCCAGTCCCATGCTGCAGGAAAATTTCCCCGCCCCGGTGCGCCGCGAGATGCCCACCTTTGTCTCGGGCGATCGCACCGAGGGCCAGACCGACATCCACACCGTGGTGGAAGGCAATGCCGAGCTGCGCCGCGGCGCCATGGTGATCCGCGCCGACCGGCTCGAATACATCCAGCCCGAAGACCTGGCCAAGGCCACCGGCAACGTCTACATGAACCGCGCCGGCGACGTGTACGAAGGCACCGAGCTGGAGTTGCGGGTGGAGGCCTTCGAGGGCTTCTTCAACAACCCGCGTTACCAGTTCCTGCGCACCGACGGCCATGGCGAGGCCAGCCGCATCGACTTCCTGGATGAGCAGCGCTCCATCGTGCACGACGCCACCTACACCACCTGCAAGCGGGTGGCCGGGCCCGACTGGCTGCCCGACTGGGTGCTCAAGGCCACGGTGCTGCGCATCGACCAGGAGGAAGAGGTGGGGGTGGCCGAAGGCGGCGTGCTCCGCTTCCAGAATGTGCCCATTCTGGCCGTGCCGGTGATCAGCTTCCCCCTGAGTGACAAACGCAAGAGTGGCCTGCTGCCGCCCACCGTGGGCCTGGGCGACCTCAACGGCTTCGAGGTCACCCAGCCGTACTACTGGAACATCGCACCCAACCGCGACGCCACCATCTACCCCACCATCATGACCAAGCGGGGCGTGGAGCTGGGCGGGCAGTTCCGTTACCTGGAGCCCAGCTACCAGGGCCAGATGCGGCTGGACTACATGCCCACCGACCGCTTGCGCGACCGCAAACGCTGGGGTTTCTCTGCGCTGCACAGTGGCACGGTCGACACCGGCATCGAGGCGATCGGCAACCTGGGCGTGGGCATCAACCTGAACCGGGTGAGCGACGACAACTACTGGCGTGATTTCTCCCACTCCACTCCCACGCTCACGCAGCGGCTGCTGACCAACGAGGCCAACGTGGGCTGGGGCCGGGGCAATCTGATGCTCGGCGCGCGCATGCTCAAGTTCCAGACCCTGCAGGACACCAGCAGCCCCATCACCCCGCCCTATGACCGCATGCCGCAGTTCTTCGGCAAGTACACGCGCTTCGACGTGGGCGGCTTCGACTACTCGGTGGACGCTGACTACACCCAGTTCCACGCCGACCGCGCCCGGACCGGCCAGCCCAACGCCAAGCGCACCTACAGCATGGCGCAGGTCAGCCACCCCTGGAACGCCCCGGGCTGGTTCGTGGTACCCCGGGCCCAGATCCACGCCACCAACTACCAGTTTGATGCCCCGTTGGCCAACGGCAGCCGTTCGGCCAACCGGGTGCTGCCTACCTTCAGCCTGGACACCGGCCTGGTGTTCGAGCGCTCGGCCAGCTTCTTTGGCCGCAGCTTCACGCAGACGCTGGAGCCGCGTGCGTTCTACGTGTACACGCCCTACCGCGACCAGAGCCTGCTGCCCAACTACGACTCGGCGTCGAACGACTTCAACTTCGCCACCGTCTTCACCGAAAACGCCTTTGGTGGCCAGGACCGTATTTCCGACAGCAACCTGCTGACCCTGGGCACCACCACCCGGCTGCTCGACCCCGACACCGGCGCCGAGGCCGCACGTTTTGGCATCGCCCAGCGGGTGCGCTTCAGCGACCAGCGGGTGGTGCTGCCGGGCCAGACGCCCATCAGCGAACGTCTGAGCGACGTGCTGCTGGGCGCATCCATCAACTGGGCGCCGCAGTGGTCGTTCGACGGCACGGTGCAGTACAACCCGGACAGCGGGCGCTCCATCCGCTCGGTCATCGGCGGGCGCTACAACCCGGGCAACTACCGCACCATCAGCGCGGCCTACCGCATCCAGCGCGACGTCAGCGAGCAGATCGACGTGGGCTGGCAGTGGCCCATCAACGACCTCTGGGGCGACCGTGGCGAAGAGCGCGGCGCCGGCCAGGGCCAGGGCGCCGGCCGCTGGTACAGCGTGGGCCGCATGAACTACAGCATGCGTGACCGCAAGCTGGTCGATACGGTGATCGGCTTTGAATACGACGCTGACTGCTGGATCGGCCGTATCGTCCTTGAACGGCTGCAAAGCAGCACCACCACCTCCAACAAGCGTATCCTGTTCCAGCTGGAATTCGTCGGCTTCGCCCGGCTGGGCTCCAGCCCGTTGCAGACGCTGCAGCAGAATATCCCGCGCTACCAGTTCCTGCGCGAGCAGACCACGGTTCCCAGCCGGTTCAGCAACTACAACTGAGCCCGTACTGTCCGCGCTTTCCTTGATATGCACACCATGAACAAACGTCGTGTATCCGCCCTGGCCCTCGCATGCCTTGCCAGCCTGGGCTCCCTTGGCAGTACTGCGCTGCAGGCCCAGGGCCTGCGTTCCCCCGGAGGCGCCAGCCAGGGCCTGGGCGCCGCACGGCCCCCTGCGGCCACCCTGCCGCTGGCCTCGACGCCAGCGGGGGCGCGGCAGGCTGACTACATCGTGGCGGTGGTCAATTCCGAACCCATCACCAACAACGAGGTACGCGACCGCATGGTGCGGGTGGAAAGCCAGATGCGCCAGCAGGGGGCGCCTATCCCCGAACCTGCCGAATTCTTCCGCCAGGTGCTGGACAACCTGATCACCGAGCGGGCTCTGGTGCAGCAGGCGCGCGACACTGGCATCAAGGTGGACGATGCACTGGTGGACCAGGCCGAAGCCAATGTGGCCCGCCAGAACGGCGTGACCGTAACCGACCTGCGCCGCCGCGTCGAGGCCAGTGGTATGTCGCTGGCACGGTTTCGCAGCGATCTGCGCAACCAGCTGCTGCTGACCCGCCTGCGCGAACGCGACGTGGAAAACCGGGTGCGGGTGAGCGACCTCGACGTGGACCAGTTCATCCGTGAACAGGAAGGCAGCACCGAGCAGGCCGGCATGGGGATCAACCTGGGCCACGTGCTGGTGCTGGTGCCCGAAGGTGCCAGCGCCGAGGTGGTGGCGCAGCGGCAGGCGCGTGCGCAAGAGGTGGCCGATCGGGCCCGCAAGGGTGAAGATTTCGGTGCGCTGGCCCGCGCCTTCTCGGACGCCCAGGAAGCCAGCAGCGGCGGCCTGCTGGGACTGCGTGCCGCCGACCGTTATCCCTCGCTGTTCATCGAGAGCACCCAGGCCCTGCCGGTGGGGGGTATTGCCGGCCCGGTGCGGTCTCCCGCCGGCTTCCACGTGCTCAAGGTGGTCGAGCGCGAACGTGCCGGCGTGCCCGGTGCCCAGGTGGTACAGACCCACGCCCGCCACATCCTGCTGCGGCCCAGCCCCCAGCTGAGTGAGGCCGCCGCCGTGGCGCGCCTGGCCGAATACAAGAAACGCATCGAATCCGGCGGCGGCGACTTCGCCACACTGGCGCGCGAGCATTCGCAGGACGGCAGTGCCAAGGACGGCGGCGACCTGGGCTGGACCAACCCCGGGCAGTTCGTGCCCGAGTTCGAGGAGGCCCTGGACGCACTCAAGCCGGGCCAGATCGGCGAGCCGCTGATCTCGCGCTTCGGTGTGCACCTGGTGCAGCTGCTGGAGCGCCGCGAGGCCACCCTCAGCCAGCGTGAGCAGCGCGAGATGGCGCGCAACGTGCTGCGTGAAAAGAAGATGGACGAGGCCTATGCCAACTGGGTGCGCGATGTGCGCGGCCGCGCCTACGTGGAATTCCGCGAACCCCCGCAATAGGCATGAAACCCCACATCCCGCGCAAGCGTTTCGGGCAGCATTTTCTGTCCGACCAGGCCATCATCGAGGCGATCGTGGACGAGATCGCGCCCCGCCCGGGTGACGCCATGGTCGAAATCGGTCCCGGCCTGGCCGCGCTGACGCAGCCGCTGGTGGAGCGCCTCGGGCGTCTCACCGTGATCGAGCTGGACCGCGACCTGGCCCGCCGCCTGCGTGAGCACCCCCAGCTCAATGTGGTCGAATCTGACGTATTAAAAGTGGACTTTGCCCAGGTTTATGCTGGGCATAGCGCTTCTGAATCAGGAGCAAAGCTACGGGTGGTGGGCAACCTGCCCTACAACATCTCCACGCCCATCCTGTTCCACCTGCTGGCTTATGTGGACGTGGTGCAGGACCAGCATTTCATGCTGCAAAAGGAAGTGATCGACCGGATGGTGGCCGCGCCCGCCACCTCGGACTATGGCCGCCTGAGCGTGATGCTGCAGTGGCGCTACGCCATGGACAACGTGTTGTTTGTGCCGCCCGAGAGCTTCGACCCGCCCCCCCGGGTGGACAGCGCCGTGGTGCGTATGGTGCCGCGCAGCAGCTTCGCCGCACTCGACACCCCCCGGCTGGAGAAGCTGGTGCAGGTGGCCTTCAGCCAGCGCCGCAAGCTGCTGCGCCACACGCTGGGCCGCTGGCTGGAAGAACAGTCGTTCAGCGGCCAGTTCGACACCCAGCGCCGGGCCGAGGAAGTGCCGGTGGACGAATACGTGGCGCTGGCGCAGGCTCTTGCGCCATGACAAGGGGCCCCATGCTCTGCGGGGCGCGGCCCGGCGATGAAAAATGCCCCGCATGCGGGGCATTTTTATGCTGACGGTCCGCAGTTAGGCGGCTGAAAGCCAGTATCCGGCATTAAAGGGGCTGCTCATGCGCAGCGCCAGTGGCGACACATCCACCAGTTTGTCGGTGGGCATCTTCTCGCCGTCTTCGGTCAGCAATTCGGTTTCGGGGGAAACGGCGATGGTGCTGGAAGCCTCGTTCGCCCGTTCTGCTTGGCTGGTGTGTGCAGAACGGGCTACAGAAAAGAATAGAAACACCGGAAGGGGATTTTTCTGTCCCCCCAGTAGTCCGACGCATCGCGGAAGATGTCGAGCAGCTGTTCGCGCGCTTCCTTGTCGAACTTGGCGTGGGCCGGGATCTGCTCCAGCACCACGATGAAGCCCGGCTGCGGGCCCGACTTGTGCAATGGGTCGGTCATGCAGTCGTAAAGGGCGTCGAAGTTCTTGCCGAAGTGCGACGGGAAGGTGAACTGCGCGGCGATCATGTCCAGCACGTCCTGCTTGGACTGTGCCTGTGCCAGGTTGGCATAGAGGAAATGGTGCCCCAGGCGGGATGCGGCATTCTGCAGGTCTTCCACGCGGAAAGCGCGGATCGACTGCACGATGTTGTTGCGCACATTGCGCAGGGGGGGTTCCGACTCAGGACGAAGTGGTGTGTCCATCTCCGCTATCTCTCTTTTAGTCAATGAAGATCCGTTGGACGAAAAAGGCTTTGGTTCAGCTGCGGTCCTTGCCGGAGCAGGAATGAATGTCATTGCACAATCTCGCGAAAACTGGCGTAGTGGTCGCCTGTGTAAAAACACCTGGTGGGTGTTGTGGCCGGGCCGCCGCACACGATGCGCCGGGCACCCCGGTTGCGGGCGTATGGGGTTTTCACGGTGTACTCACGGTAGTAGCCGCGCCGCGCTGGGGGCAGAATTTTCTCCCGGTTGCCAAATACGGAGCCGTCCTTCTCGTAGGGAAAAGGACCACCCTGGTAAATGAGACGGAAGGTTGTCTGCCCTTGGGGCGGAAGCTCGGCCACCGTCATGGTGGCCAAGGCCGGAGTCGACTCCCGGGCCTGCACCACAATGGGGACAGTGCCCATCAGCACCCCAGCAACACAAGCCCATTTCAATGCGCTTGCCCTGATGGCTGCCGCGTTCAACATGGATACACCTTTCGAAAACCCCCGGGTTAACCCGAAAATTTCAAGGCGCTAGTGTGCCGCAAGCCACCCCAAAAAGCAAGCGGCTGCCCAAGATTTAGGCAGCCGCTTGCGGGGGGAAATGTGAAAAAAGTTAGCGCTTGCTGTTTTTGTGGCGCTTAACGTGCCACGTTGGCATCGGCCACGGTGAGTGCTGTCATATTGACGATCCGGCGCACGGTGGCGCTCGCCGTCAGGATATGCACCGGTGCGGCCGCTCCCAGCAGCACCGGGCCGATGGCAATGTTGCCGCCGGCTGCTGTCTTGAGCAGGTTGTAGGAGATGTTGGCTGCATCAATATTGGGCAGCACCAGCAGGTTGGCGTCGCCGGCCAGGGCACTGTGGGGCATGACGGCGGCACGCTGTTTTCCGTCCAGCGCCACGTCGCCGTGCATTTCGCCGTCCACTTCCAGCCACGGCGCCTGTTCGCGCAGCAGATCCAGGGTGCGGCGCATTTTGACTGCGCTGGGCTGGTTGCTGGTGCCGAAGTTGGAGTGCGACAGCAGCGCCGCCTTGGGTTTGATGCCGAAGCGCATCATCTCCTCGGCCGCCATGGTGGTGATTTCGGCCAGTTCCTCGGCGGTCGGGTCGTAGTTGACATGGGTGTCCACCAGGAACACCTGACGGTCCGGGAGCAGCAGGCCGTTCATGCAGGCATACACCGGCACGTCCTGCTGGGTGCTGGCGCAGCCGCCGGGGCGCTTGCCGATCACCTGGTCGATGTAGTGCAGGTGGGTCTGGGTGGTGCCCCAGGTGCCGCAGATCAGGCCGTCCACCTCGCCCTTGTGCAGCAGCATGGAGCCGATCAGGGTCAGGCGGCGCCGCATCTCGATCTTGGCCACCTGTACCGTGATGCCCTTGCGCTCGGTCATGCGGTGGTAGGTCTGCCAGAAGTCGCGGTAGCGGTGGTCCTGTTCCACATTCACCACGTCGTAGTCCAGCTCTTCCTTCAGGCGCAGGCCGAATTTTTCGATGCGCTGGGCGATGATGGCCGGGCGGCCAATCAGCGTGGGGCGGGCCACGCCCTCATCCACCACGATCTGGGCGGCGCGCAGCACGCGTTCCTCCTCACCTTCGGCATAAGCCACGCGCTTCTTGGCCGCGCGCTTGGCGGCGTCGAAGATCGGCTTCATCGTGGTGCCGGAGGCATACACAAAACTCTGTAGCTTGTCGCGGTAGGCGTCGAGGTCCTGGATGGGGCGGGCCGCCACGCCACTTTCTGCGGCCGCCTTGGCCACGGCCGGGGCGATCTTCATCATCAGGCGCGGGTCGAAGGGCTTGGGGATCAGGTATTCGGGGCCAAAGGCCAGCTTCTCGCCGGCGTAGGCGGCAGCCACCACCTCGCTCTGCTCGGCCTGGGCCAGTTCGGCGATGGCATGGACGGCCGCCACTTCCATCTCGTCGGTGATGGTGGTGGCGCCGCAGTCCAGCGCGCCGCGGAAGATGTAGGGGAAACACAGGACGTTGTTGACCTGGTTCGGATAGTCCGAGCGCCCGGTGGCCATGATGATGTCGTTGCGCACGGCATGGGCATCGTCGGGGTTGATCTCGGGGTTCGGGTTGGCCAGCGCAAAGATGATGGGGCGAGCCGCCATTGTCGCCACCATGGCAGGCTTGAGCACACCACCGGCCGACAGGCCCAGGAACACGTCGGCACCCACGATCACCTCGGACAGGTGGCGTGCGTCCGTTTTTTGCATGTACTGGCGTTTGTCGTCGTCCATCAGCTCGGTACGGCCTTCATAGACCACACCGGCCAAGTCGGTCGCGAACACGTTCTCGCGCTTGAGGCCCACCTTGAGCAGCAGGTTCAGGCAGGCCAGCGCCGCCGCACCTGCCCCGGACGTGACCAGCTTGACCTGGCCGATGTCCTTGCCCGCCACCTTGAGGGCGTTGACCATGGCCGCAGCCACCGTGATGGCCGTGCCGTGCTGGTCGTCATGGAACACCGGGATCTTCATGCGCTTGCGCAGCTCGCGCTCCACATAGAAGCAGTCGGGCGCCTTGATGTCTTCCAGGTTGATGGCGCCGAAGGTGGGCTCCAGCGCGGCGATCACGTTCACCAGCTTGGCAGGGTCTTTTTCGTCGATCTCGATGTCGAACACATCGACGCCGGCGAACTTCTTGAACAGCACGCCCTTGCCTTCCATGACCGGCTTGGAGGCCAGCGGCCCGATGTCGCCCAGGCCCAGCACGGCCGTGCCGTTGGTGATGACGGCCACCAGGTTGCCGCGGCTGGTGTACTTGAAGGCGGCGTTGGGATCCTTGACGATCTCTTCGCAGGGGGCGGCCACGCCCGGGGAATAGGCCAGTGCCAGGTCGCGCTGGTTGACGAGTTGCTTGGTCGCAGCGATCGAGATTTTTCCGGGGGTGGGAAATTCGTGGTACTCGAGTGCAGCGCGGCGCAGCTCGGCGCGTTTTTCTTCTGTCTTCACAGTCGTCATCCAGGATCTCCTGCCGGTCAGGGCAATACAGCGGGCCGTTTGCCAGCGCGGCCGTCAGCATGTGTAAGGGAGTGCGATTGTAGACCTGTGCCATGGGCATGCAGCGTGTGTCCATGTCGTGTGTGGGTGCGGTTCTTGCAGCCGGCACGGGCATGCTGTCACGTTCTGCTGCGTATCCAGTGCCATGGCCCAGACGCCTGGTGGCCCAACCTCTCCAGTCGCAGGATTTCCTGCGTTATGGAGTGGTACTCGAAGCCCCGGCAGGGGATGGCCGGGCCATCAACGCGGGCCATGCGCAGCGCTTCGACCTGGTGGACGATCTCCAGCTTGGTGCACAGGATGGGCGGGCGCAACTGGCTTTGTTCCGGACCCAGGCGCGTACGTTCCCGCTGCGGGTGGCCGAGATGGAGCGCCATGCTCTGGGCAGCCCGACATTCGTGCCGCTGGGCCTGCGCCGTTTTGTGGTGGTGGTGGCGCCTGCGGGTGCGCCGCCGCACGCCAGTGCCTTGGCGGCCTTTGTGACGAACGGCTTGCAAGGCGTCACGCTGGCACCCGGGACCTGGCACCATGCCCTGCTGGCCGTGGATGCTGGCGACTTCGTCGTGGTGGAGCGCGCCGCTGCCCGGGTGGACTGCGATGTGTGCGGCGTCCCGGGCCCTGCCGTTGATGTGGAGCTACCCCCGGGCCTCTGAGGGCGTGTTCACGTTCTTCCGCCAAAGCCGCTGCCCGATGGCGCTCCAGCATGATCCCCTGCGAGACCGTCCACGCGTTCTGCGCCCTCGTCGGCCAGGCGCTGCGCCAGCGCGACCAGTGAGCGGTCGCTGCCGGCAGGCCCCAGCAGCGATAGTCCCAGCGGCGCACCAGCCTGCTGCGCCAGGGGCATGGACAGTTGGGGGAGGCCCGACAGCCCGGCGATACACAGCATCTTGATGGCGCGGTTGCGGTAGTCCTCCAGGCCGTTCTCGGGCGTGGTGCGCAGGGGGGCGACGCCGGGCATCGAGGGCATCAGCAGTACGCCGTCAGCGCCCAGCAGCGCCGACAGGTGCGACCGGAAACGGGCACGGAAGTCCCATGCCGCGGCCACCTGCGCATCGGTCACCGTGCGCGACCAGGCAAAACGTTCGGCCACGCCCGGCCCCAGCGGTGGCGCATGGCGCTCGATCAGGGGGCCATCGGTCATCCAGGCTTCGCGACCCTGCACATGGCGGAAATGCCAGTACATGGCATCGAAGGACTCCAGCACCACCTGCTCCGGCCGGGCGGCGCCCCAGAGGGCCTGCGCCTGTTGCGCGGGGCCGTGCAGTGCCGCCGCCACGGACTGCTCCAACAGCGCCCACACGTCCTGGGGCCACAGCAGCCGTGGCTGTGCGGGCAGGGGATGGGGGTCGTCGCCCAGCAGCACGTCGGCCACACGGGCAAAGGTGTGCGCATCGCGCGCGAACCAGCCGCAGGTGTCCAGGCTGGGGGCCAGGTCCATGGCGCCCTCCAGGCTGATGCGCCCGTGCGTAGGGCGCAGTCCGTACAGTCCGCAGTGGTTGGCGGGGGCGCGTACGGACCCCCCGGTATCCGTGCCCAGCGCGAAGTCGCAGAGGCCGCAAGAGACCGCCGAGGCCGACCCGGACGAGGATCCGCCCGTGATGCGCTCCGGTGCCGCACCATTGACAGGCGCGCCAAAGTGGGCGTTGTTGCCGTTCATCGAGAACGCCAGCTCATCCGTCACGGTCTTGCCCACCAGGCGAGCCCCCGCATCCAGCAGCTTCTGCACGGTGGGCGCCGTGCGGCTCTTGATGCCCGAGCGCGCCAGCACCAGGGGGTTGCCTGCGCCCGTTGGAAAACCGGCGACGTCGAAAAGGTCTTTCACCCCGAAGCACAGGCCCGACAAGGCGCCTGCGCCAGCGTGGGTCACCGCCACGGGAGGGTAGGGAACAAACGCATGGGCAGGGTCGTGCAGGGGCATGGGGTCGTCCTGGATGGGGTTGCGGGTCACGGTGCGGGCTCGGCCACCGGCATCGCCGAGGCCATGCGTGCAGCGGCGTCGGTGTGCAGGCAGCGTGCGTGGTGGCCCGGTGCGATCTCCACCGGGGCGGGTTGCTGCGCCGTGCAGGCCGGGGTGGCCAGTACACAGCGGGCGGCGAAGGCGCAGCCGGGCGGCAAGGCCGCCAGGTCGGGAGGGGCGCCGGCGATGGTCTCCAGGGGCGTGCCGCGGGCCATCGCGCCATGGGCGCGGCTCTTGAGCAGCGCGATGGTGTAGGGGTGGCGCGGCCGGCGGATCAGGTCGCGGGCCGTGCCCTCCTCGACGATGCGCCCCGCATACATCACGGCGATCCGGTCGGCCACTTCCACGGCGGCACCGATGTCGTGGGTGACAAAGATCACCGACAGCCCCAGGTCGCGCTGCAGTTCGCGCAGCAGCAGCAGGATCTGGATCTGCACCGTGGCATCCAGGGCCGTGGTGGGTTCGTCGGCCAGCAGCAGCTGGGGGCTGCAGGCCAGCGCCAGCGCGATCATGGCGCGCTGGCGCATGCCGCCCGACATCTCGTGCGGGTAGGCGGCCAGCCGGCGCTCGGGGCTGGGAATGCGCACGCGCTCGAAGAGGGCCAGGGCGCGTGCCTGCGCCTCGGCCCGCGTCGCCGATGTATGCCGGCGGATCGACTCGGCGATTTGCGCGCCCACCGGGTACACCGGATCCAGCGCCAGCAGGGGCTCCTGGAAGATCATCGACGTCACCTTGCCCCGGTAGTCGGCCAGCGCGCGGCCCGACAGCGCCAGCAAGTCCTGCCCTGCCACGCGCACCGTGCCGCCTAGCTGGGTGCGTCGCTCGGGGTGCAGGCGCAGCAGCGTGCGCAGGGTGACGCTTTTGCCGGAGCCTGATTCGCCGATGAGCGCAACCACTTCCCCGCGCTGCACTGTCAGGTTCACGCCGCTCACGGCCTGCACGGGCTTGCGTCCGCCGGTGAAGGTCACGCGCAGGTCGCGCAGCTCGACCATGGGCTCGGTGGTGGGGGTGGGTGGGTGCATGGTGGCTCCGTCGTGGGGGGCGTGGTCAGGCGGCTGGTGCAGGGGCCAGCGGCGCGCGCGGGTGGCCGCTGCCGGGTTCGTGCACCAGGCAGGCCGCCATGTGATGCGGGCCTGTCAGCGAGTGCACGGGCATGCGCTGTGCACAGACCGGCGCAGCCAGGCCGCAGCGGGGGTGGAAGCGGCAGCCGGAGGGCGGGTTGATCGGGTTGGGCGGGTCGCCGGCCAGCGGAGGCTCCTCGGTGCGGTGGTCGGGGTCCATGGACGGCATGGACGACAGCAGGGCACCGGTGTAGGGGTGGGCGGGCTGGCTGAACAGCGCATCCGACGGGCCGATCTCCGCCACCTGGCCCAGGTACATCACCATCACGCGGTCGCTGACATAGCGCACCACATTGAGGTCGTGGCTGATGAAGACGTAGGTCAGCCCGAACTCGGCCTTGAGCTCGGTCAGCAGGTTGAGCACCTGCGCTTCGACCGACTTGTCCAGCGCCGACACGGCTTCGTCCAGGATCACCATGCGTGGCTGCAGCGCCAGGGCGCGGGCGATGTTCACGCGCTGGCGCTGGCCGCCCGACAGTTCGTGCGGGTAGCGCTCGGCGAAACGCGCGGGCTCCAGCCCCACGCGCGCCAGCAGGTCACGGGTGCGGGCCAGGGCTTCGCGGCGCGGCACGCCATGCACCTGCGGGCCGAAGGTGATCGAGTCCTCGATCGTCAGGCGCGGGTTCAGCGAGGCATAGCTGTCCTGGAACACCATCTGCACCTGGCGGCGGAACTCCTTCAGTGGCAGGTCGCGGCTGCCTACGGTGCAGCCATCGAAGATGACTTCGCCGGCGGTGGGCGTGATGAGCTGCATCAGCAGCCGTGCGGTGGTGGACTTGCCACAGCCCGACTCACCCACCACGCCCAGCGTTTCGCCCTTGAGCACCTCGAAGTCCACCCCGTCCACGGCGCGCACCACGCCGCCGCCCTGGCCCATCAGGCCTTTCTTCAACGCGAAGTGCTTCTGCAGCCCGCGGATGCTCAGGAGCGGCTGGGCCGGGCCGCCGATGTCGTCGTGCAGGCTCATGATTTGTTGTCCATGGCCGACCGCAGGCCGTCCGACAGGATGTTGAAGGAGATGGAGGTGATGAAGATCATCAGCCCCGGCAGGGCCGCCACCCAGGGCTGGACATAGATTGCGGTGCGCAGCGTGTTGAGCATCAGGCCCCATTCCGGCTCTGGCGGCTTCACGCCCAGGCCCAGGAAGGACAGGCCCGAGGCCAGGATCATCGACACCGCGATCAGGCTGGTGGCGTACACGAAGATCGGCCCCAGCACATTGCCCAGCACATGCACCCGCACGATGGTGAAGGGGCTGGCGCCGGAGGCCCGCGCCGCCTCCACATAGTCGCGGGTGCGCACCTGGGTGGTGACGCTTTCGGCCACCCGCACGATCTGGGGGATGAACACGATGGTCAGGGAGGTCAGCGAATTCACCAGCCCCGCGCCCAGCACGCCAGAGAGCGCGATGGCCAGCAGCACCGAGGGGAAGGCATAGAAGACATCCACCGTCCGCATGATCGCGGTGTTGGTCATCCCGCCGGCATAGCCCGCCAGGATGCCGATGACCGACCCCGTCAGAAAGGCCAGCACCACCGGGGTGATGCCGATGAACAGCGACAGCCGCGCACCGGCCATGAGCCGCGAGAGCATGTCGCGCCCCAGCTCGTCGGTGCCCAGCGGGAAACCTTCGGTGCCGATGGGCTTGAGCCGCTTGAGCATCGATGCAGCATAGGGGTCGGCAGGCGTGATCCATGGGCCGACAATCGCCAGCATGATCAGCAGCAGCACCATCACCGCAGCCCCCATGGCCACGGGGTCGCGTCGGAAGCGCAGCAGCGCAGAAGTCCAGTAGCCGCGGGACCGTTCCTGTGCGGCGGGCATTTCGGCGGAGGGAAGTGCGCGGGAAACCGGGGGAGCGTTCAGGGTCGACATGGGTTCTTCTCCGTGCGTCAGGCGCGGGCGATGCGCGGGTCCAGCAGCGTCTGCAGCACATCGACCAGCAGGTTCAGCAGCACGAAGAACAGCGCCAGCACCAGGATCGTGCCCTGCAGCAGCGGCAGGTCGCGCTGGAAGATGGCGGAGTTCAGCAGGAAGCCGGTGCCCGGCCAGGAGAACACCGTCTCGATCAGGATGGAGCCGCCCAGCAGGTAGCCCAGCTGCAGCCCCATCACCGCCAGGGCGGTCGGTGCGGCGTTCTTCACCATGTGGCGAAAGATATCCAGGTGGGTGAGGCCTTTGGCGCGCAGACCCACGATGAACTCCTGGTCCAGGATGTCGGACACCAGCGCCCGCACGGTGCGCGCGACGATGCCCATGGGGATCACGGACATGGTGATGGCGGGCAGCACCAGGTGCTGGAGGTGCGCCCAGTTCCAGGCCCACTCATCCGATCCGCCTGGGCCGGCGCCGGTGGCCGGCAGCCACATGAGTTGCGAGCTGAAGATGATGACCAGCACCATACCCAGCCAGTAGTGCGGCACGCTCACGCCCAGCACCGACAGCATGGACGCCAGCCGGTCCAGCCATGAGTGGCGGAAGTAGCCGGCCACGAACCCGAACAGGCAACCCAGCAGGAATCCCAGCGCCGTGGCTACCACGGCCAGGCGCAGGGTATTGGACACCGCCACCATGACCTCGGTGGCCACCGGGCGGTTGCTGGCTATCGACATGCCCAGGTCGCCATGCATGGCGCGCCACACCCACATCACGAACTGCTCGGGCAGCGAGCGGTTGAAGCCATACAGCTCGCGCAGCTGCGCCTGCAGCTCGACCGAGGCGTCTGCCGGCAGCACGGATACGAGCGGGTCTCCAGGGGCGATGTGCACCAGCAGGAAGCACACCAGCGCCACGCCCAGCATGATGGGCAAGGCATAGGCGATACGGCGCAAAAGGTAGGCGAGCATGGTGGTGGGCTGGCAGGGGTGCTGGCTGGGATAAGACACCCCCATGCGGCTGCGCCGCACCCCCATCGGCTGCGCGAAGGGAGTGCACCCAGAGGCTTGGCAGAGCCTGTTCCTCGGGTGTCCTGGGGGCTTCGGGCTTTAGTCCATCGTCATCGTGGCGATGTCGATGAACCAGCTGCGGGGCTGCACGACGTTTTTCACCTTGGGCGACATGGCGCGCGGGCCCACGTCATGGGCGATCCACACAAACGGCGCATCGTCCACGATGTACTGGTGCAGCCGCGCCAGGGCCGCGTCGCGGGTCTTGTCGTCGAAGCTGGTGCGGGCGTCGGCCACCAGCTTGTCCACCTCGGCATTGCCGTAGTAGCCCCAGTTGTTGGACACCGGCGGGAAGGCCTTGGTGCTCACGAAGCGGACCATCGCGAAAAAGGGGTCCATGGCGGCGAAGCTGATGTTGACCGCATTGGCGCCATTGGCCGATGGATCCTTCGCGCCCTTGCGCCAGTTGGTGAAGAGCGTGTTCCATTCGATCACGTCGAACTGCACGTCGAAGAAGCACTGCTTCAGCGACTGCTGCGCGAACTCATTCATCGGCAGGGGCTGCATCTGGCCCGAGCCCGAGGCCGAGATCTGCACCTTCACCTTGAGCGGTTTGGCGGCAGAGTAGCCGGCCTGCGTCATCAGCGCCTGCGCGGACTTCACGTCGTAGTGGATGTCAAAGGTGGGTTTGCCAAACCAGGGGTGGCCAGGCGGCACCGTGCCCTTGGGCTCGGCCATCATGCCTCCCAGCAGCTGCTTCATGCCGTCACGGTCCACGCACAGGTTGGCGGCCTGGCGCACACGCTTGTCCAGCCAGGGGGAGCCTTCGGCAAACGAGAGCTGCCAGGGCCACACATGGGGCTGCGCGTTGGAGTAGATCTTGAAGCCACGCTGGGTGATCTGCGGCATGGCATCGGGCGCCGGGGCCTCGATCCAGTCCACCTGGCCGCCCAGCAGCGCGGCGGTGCGGGCATTGGCCTCCGGCATGGGAATGAGCACGACCTTGTCGATTTTCGGGACACGCCTGGGGTCCCAGTACCCCTTGTGGGCCGCCAGTTCCAGGCGCTCGCGGGCCACGAAGCGGGTGACCTTGAACGGGCCCGAGCCAGAGGGGTCGGCGGCAA
>Ga0208564_1000622_pt1 | contig 32286 bp, 21 predicted proteins | sample AD_UKC073_MetaG_FD_184439 | JGI IMG/M metagenome (GOLD analysis project Ga0208564, IMG submission 184439) | Active sludge microbial communities of municipal wastewater-treating anaerobic digesters from USA - AD_UKC073_MetaG (SPAdes) (version 2) | ecosystem: Engineered > Bioreactor > Anaerobic >... | reverse complement strand
TCCGCGCGCCGTCGGCGTCCGCCGGCCCCCACTCCATGCGCTCCACGACCCGGGAGGTGGGTCCGGCGAAGGTCGCCAGCGGCCCGGGGACCTCCACGTCCGCCTCGACGTCAGTGATCGCGCCGACGTCGGTCGGTTCCACCCTGATCGTTTCGCTCAGCGCGCCGAGGTCACGGCACGCCTGGAGCAGGAAACTCGGATCGGTGACCATGGCGAAAACGCGATCGCAAGAGGCCTCGAACACATGGCGTGCGGTGAGCTGCATGGCTCCATTCTGCCGGACGCCTCGGGGAGGCGATTCGCCTGCGGATCGGTGTTTTCGCCGATACATTGGGTAAAGGAAAGCCTACTCACCGCGGAGTATTCGGGCCGATGCGCAAGAACCGTGCAGAGCTCCCGTGGTGCCGGCCGTCAGCAACCGACGATCTCGGAATCTGGAGAACTGCAGTGAACAATGTCGATGTCACCCTGGCGCACGAACTGACCGGACCTGACGATCTCAGGTTCGATCTGGAAGCGCCGAAAACCGGTGGCGATCCTGTCCTCAAGGTCGTGACCAAGCGGCCCATGTCGCTCACGACGATCATGCCTCACCTGGCCGCGCTGGGCGTCGAGGTCACCGAGGAGCGTCCCTCGGAACTCGTCGTCGACGGCGAGAAGGTGCTGAGCTACGAGCTCGGCTTCCGCACCAGTGAGGGCGTCGACTTCACCGACGACGAACTGCAACGGTTCGCCGATGGCCTGCGCGCCTCGTACTTCGGCAAGGCCGAGGCCGGACGCATGACCCGCTTGATCATGACCGCGGGCCTCACCTGGCAGCAGGTCGTGTTCCTGCGTGCCATGAGCCGCTACCTGCAGCAGGCCGGCATCCCGTTCTCCCAGACCTACATCTCCATGGCGCTCAACGCCAACACCTCGATCGCCGCGGCCCTGGTGGACGCCTTCGAGATCAAGTTCGACCCCAAGCGGCCCTTCGCCGATCAGGCCGCCCGCCAAGCAGCCTTCGAGGCCGCCGTGGCGGCGATCGAGGCGTCCCTGGACAAGGTCGCGTCGCTCGACCACGACCGCATCATCCGGATGCAGCTCGCGCTGCTGCGGGCCATGGTGCGGACCAACGCGTTCGCCGACGACCAGCCCGCGCTGGCCTTCAAGCTGCTGCCCCGCCAGCTGGACCTGCTGCCCGAGCCGCGTCCCCGCTTCGAGATCTTCGTCTACGCGCCTGATGTCCACGGCGTCCACCTGCGCTACGGCATGGTCGCCCGCGGTGGCCTGCGCTGGTCGGACCGCGCCGAAGACTTCCGCACCGAGGTCCTCGGCCTGGTCAAGGCGCAGATGGTCAAGAACACCGTCATCGTCCCGGTGGGCGCCAAGGGCGGCTTCGTGCCCCAGCACCTGCCGGACCCGTCCGTCGACCGGGCTGGCTGGCAGGCCGGCGGCGTGGCGGCCTACAAGAAGTTCATCAACTCGCTGCTCAGCATCACCGACAACATCGTCGACGGCCACGTCGTCCCGCCCAAGGACGTCATCCGGTACGACGGCGACGACCCCTACCTCGTCGTGGCCGCCGACAAGGGCACCGCGACGTTCTCCGACACGGCCAACGGCATCGCGCTGGAGCGCGGCTTCTGGCTGGGCGACGCGTTCGCGTCCGGCGGCTCGGTCGGCTACGACCACAAGGGCATGGGCATCACGGCCCGCGGCGCCTGGGAGTCCGTCAAGCGGCACTTCTTCGAGATGGGCAAGGACTGCCAGACCGAGGACTTCACGTGCGTCGGCATCGGCGACATGGCCGGGGACGTTTTCGGCAACGGCATGATGCTGTCCGAGCACACCAAGCTCGTCGCGGCGTTCAACCACCTGCACGTGTTCCTCGATCCGAACCCGGACGCCGCGTCCTCGTTCGCCGAGCGGGTGCGGCTGTTCAACCTCAAGGGCTCGACGTGGGCCGACTACAACGCCGAGCTGATCAGCGCCGGCGGCGGCGTGTTCCCGCGCTCGGCGAAGTCGATCCCGACCGGGCCTGAGGTCCGGGCCGCGCTCGGCCTGCCGGATTCTGTCACCAAGATGACACCGACCGAGCTCATCAACGCGATCCTCAAGGCCCCGGTCGACCTGCTGTGGAACGGCGGCATCGGGACGTACGTGAAGGCGTCCAGCGAGACCAACGCCGACTGCGGCGACAAGGCGAACGACGCCGTGCGCGTCAACGGGGCCGAGGTCCGCGCCAAGATTTCGGGCGAGGGCGGCAACCTGGGCTGGACCCAGAAGGGCCGCATCGAGTACGCCCAGGCCGGCGGCCGGGCGAACACCGACTTCATCGACAACTCGGCCGGTGTCGACACGTCCGACCACGAGGTCAACATCAAGATCCTGCTGGCGGCGGAGGTCGCAGCCGGACGCCTCACGTTCGAGGAGCGCAACGAGCTGCTGGCGTCCATGACGGACGACGTGGCGAAGCTGGTGCTCGCCCACAACATCGACCAGAACATCGCCCTGGCGTGTGGCACGTACCGCAGCTCGCGGATGGCGGCCTCGCACGAGGCCTGGATGAAGATCATGGAGGCCCACGGCCGTCTCAATCGGGGCCTGGAGAGTTTGCCGACGTCCGAGCAGATGGCGCAGCGCATCGCGTCCGGCAAGGGGCTGACGCGTCCCGAGCTGTGCTCGCTGCTGGCCTGGACCAAGATCTGGCTCGCGGACCTGATCCTCGAGTCCGACCTGCCGGACGACCCGTACCTGTCGGATCGCCTGACGACGTACTTCCCGAAGGCGCTGCGGGAGCGCTACGCGGACGCCATGGCCAAGCACCGCCTGCACCGCGAGATCGTCGCCACGGTGACGGTCAACCGGTTCGTGAACAGCCAGGGCATCACGAGCTTCTTCCGCCTGTCGGAGGAGACCAGCTCGACGATCGAGCAGATCGTGCGGGCCCAGCTGGCCGCGCGCAACATCCTGCAGGTGGCCAAGGTCGAGCTGGGCATGCCGGTCGCCGGCGTCGATCCGGACGCCGACGCTGCGGTCCGCATCGAGATCCGGCGCATGGTTGAGCGGGCCACGCGGTGGCTGCTCAACAACCGCCGCGGCGTCCTCGACATCAAGACGGAGTCGGCGACGTTCTCCGACGGCGTCCAGACGGTGTTGTCGGGTCTCATCGGACTCATGACCCCCCGGCATCGTGAGGGCTTCGAGAAGCAGAAGGCGACTTACCTGGCCGGTGGGGTCGCGCCGGAGCTCGCGGAGTTCGCCGCGCTGGCGCGGTACGGCCACATGGCGCTTCCGATCGTCCAGACTGCTCAGCGCACCGGACGCGACCTGATGGAGACGGCCCGGGTCATGTTCAAGGTGGCCGAAGTGCTGGGCATGGACATGCTGTTCGACCGGATCGGCGAGCTGCCCATCGTCGGCCGCTGGGACCTGATGGCCCAGGCCGCCATGCGCGACGACCTGCAGAAGCTCGAGACCGACATCTCGGCGGCGGCCCTCGAGGCTGCACCGGGTGAGTCGGACGCGAGGAAGGTCGTCGACGCCTGGCTCCGCAAGATCGACGGGGCCGAGGCCGAGCTGAAGACGCTGAAGGAGATCAACGAGGGCAGCCCCGACCTGGCGAAGACCTCGGTGGCGCTCCGGACGCTGCGGGCGATGCTGGCCTGATCGAACGGATCGGATCAACGGAGGGCGGTGGCCGCGGGGCCGCCGCCCTCCGGCGTTGTCGGAGCGTGCTGCGACAATCGTGGGCGTGAAGATCGACCTGCACCTGCACAGCACAGTCTCCGACGGCACGGACGCCCCCGCGGCCCTCATGGCGGCGGCCAAGGCCGCCGGCCTGGACGCGGTGGCCCTGACCGACCACGACACGTTCGACGGCCTCGAGCAGGGGCGCGCGGCGGCGTCCGCTCTGGGCCTGGAGTTCCTGGCTGGCGTCGAGATGTCGGCCGAGGTCGGCGGGCACTCGGTGCACCTGCTCGGCTACGGCTGCCGCGTCGATGATCCGGCACTGGCCGGCGAACTGGACGCCGTCCGCGACGGGCGGTTCGGACGCCTGCCTCGGCTGCTGCGCCGGCTCGCCGAGCTCGGCATGCCCTTGACGGAGGCCGACGTGGCGGTGTTCGCCGAGGACGCCTCCTCGCTGGGGCGTCCGCATGTCGCCGACGCGATGGTGGCCAAGGGCTACGTCCGCGATCGGGACGAGGCGTTCGGGCGCTGGCTCGCCGACGACAAGCCCGGCTACGTCCCGCGCTACGCGACGCCGCTGGTGCGCGCGATCGAGCTCGTGCGTGGGGCGTCCGGAGTGGCGGTGCTGGCCCATCCCTGGTCGAAGCGGGGCCGCCACGACCTGTCCGAGCGCTACCTGCGCGAGCTGGCGCGCGAGCACGGGCTGGACGGCATCGAGGTCGACCATCCCGACCACCTGCCGGCGGAGCGTGCGATCCTGCGCGGTCTTGTCGACGAGCTGCGGCTGGTGGCGACAGGGTCGTCCGACTACCACGGCACCGGGAAGAAGGCCGGCTACGCCCTGGGCGCGTGCCTCACGGACCCTGACATGTACCGCCGGCTGGTCGAGCTCATCGGGGCTCGGGGCGGCGTCGTGGGCTGACCGCGCGAGGCGTCCGGTGCGGTAGTCTCGTGGCCATGCACGAGCGACTCCGGTGGTGGCGGCCGTAACGACGGCCCTATCACCCATGTCGACACCACGGCCGTCGCAGTTGGCGGCCGTTTTGCATGTCCGGGCGAGGCGAGAACAGGGGAGTACCGATGACTGACGAGGTCAAGCGACAGCGGATTCTGTCGGGGATGCAGCCCACGAACGACTCGCTGCACCTGGGCAACTACCTGGGCGCCCTCGTGAACTGGGTCAAGCTGCAGGACGACTTCGACGCCTACTACTTCGTCGCCGATCTGCACGCGCTCACCGTCCCGACCGACCCGAAGCTGCTCCGCGCCCGGACGCGGCTCACGGCGGCTCAGTACATCGCCGCCGGAGTCGATCCGACGCGGTCGCCGGTGTTCGTCCAGAGCCACGTCCCGGAGCATCCGCAGCTGATGTGGGTGCTGTCGTGCCTGACCAGCTACGGCGAGGCCAGCCGCATGACGCAGTTCAAGGACAAGACGGCCAAGGGCGGCAACGCCAACGTCGGGCTGTTCACGTACCCGATCCTGATGGCCGCCGACATCCTGCTGTACGACGCGGCGTACGTACCCGTAGGGGAGGACCAGCGGCAGCACCTCGAGATCACGCGCGATCTCGCCGAGCGGTTCAACCAGCGGTTCAAGAAGGCGCTGCGCGTGCCCGAGCCCTACATCGTCAAGGAGGGCGCCAAGATCATGGATCTGCAGGAGCCCACCCAGAAGATGAGCAAGAGCCAAAGCTCCGAGCTCGGCATGATCAACCTGCTTGACGAACCGAGCCGCAACGCCAAGAAGATCAAGTCGGCCGTGACGGACAGCGAGACCGTCATCCGCTACGACGTGGAGAACAAGCCCGGCGTCTCGAACCTCTTGATGATCCACTCCGTGCTGTCGGGGACGCCGATCCCGCAGCTGGAGGACCACTTCGCAGGCAAGCAGTACGGACACCTCAAGGTCGAGACCGCCGACGTCCTCGTGGACGCCGTCGCCCCGTTCCGCGCTCGGACGTTGGAGTTGCTGGACGATCCGGCCGAGCTCGACCGCATCCTCGCGTCCAGCGCCGATCGCGCTGGCGAGGTGGCGGCTCGGACGCTGGCCCGCGTCTATGACAAGGTCGGGCTGCTGGCGCCGGTGCGCACGTACTTCCTGTGACCTCTGGGGAGCCGCTGACCCCTCGATTCAGAGGACTCTTACGAACCGTCCGCCAGCGGTGACCCTGAATGGGCCCACTGCATGGGCCGTCCGGGGCTGACACCCGTGGTTCACCCAGGACCTGAGCGGGCGCTGCTGCTGGCCCAGCGGCGGACGGCACGACCGGCACCACCGGTGACCACTTCTCGCCGGAGATCGTGATGGAGGGCGGTTGGACGCTGCCCGTCAACGACTGCCTGGTCTTGCGCGAGGTGTCCGCCCCGGCGGGGTACGTCACTCGGTCGGCTCCGCTGATGGTGTGCAAGGGGCCCGGAGGCTGGACCACCGCCAACGGCAAGGGGTTCACGATCACCCCGCCCGGGGCCGACTTCACCGTCACCGGCGGCCAACTCGGCGACTTCACCGTGACCAACGACTCTGAGACTTGGGTCACCACCATCTCGCTGACGAACACGGCGATCCCCAAGCCGACACCCGCCCCGACTCCCACGCCGGTGTCGCCGACGCGTGGCGTCCCGGCCAAGACGTCCGCCGACGAAGCGGACGCGAGCGGCGGCGTCCCTGTGCTGGCGGCCTGCGCGGTGGCGACGCTCGCGGCGGCGTCCGCCTGGCGTAGGCGCGGCTGAGCTCAGCCGTCCAGCCGGACCCGCTCGGCGCCGATCGTCGTGTCGGCGCCGTGACCGGTCTTGACGATGGTCTCGTCCGGCAGGGCGAACAGCCGGTCGCGGATGGACGCCTCGATGGTCGGCCGGTGGCTGAAGCTGCGTCCGGTCGCGCCGGGCCCGCCGTTGACCAGGGTGTCGCCCGAGAACACCACGCCGAGGTCCGGCGCGTACAGGCACACCGAGCCGGGCGAGTGGCCCGGGGTGAGCAGGACGTGCAGGTCGGTCCCAGCGACCGTGATGACCTGGCCATCGGCCAGTTCGCCGTCGGGCTCGCTGTTGTGCGTCAGGTGCCACACCGGCAGGTCGTCGGGGTGCAGCCAGATCGGGGCCCCGCAGCGGGCGCACAGCTCGGGGGCCATCCGACCTTGGTGCACTGTCCGGCGTGGACGAGCGTCTTCTCGATGAAGGCCCCGATGCCCAGGGCGGGGGAGAGTTCGGTGCCGTCGGTCAGCGTCATCTTCTGGGTGGCGTTGAATGTGGCGAAGCAATACCAGGGCTGGCCCTTGCGGCAGGCGCGACAGTCGCCGCACACGGCCCGCCAGTTCAGGATCACGTAGTCGCCCGGCGCCACGTTCGTGACGCCCTCGCCGACGGACTCGACGACGCCCGCCGCCTCATGGCCGAGCAGGTAGGGGTAGGAGTCGCCGATGCCACCCTCGCGGTAGTGCAGATCGGTGTGGCACACGCCGCACGCCTGGACCTTGACGATCGCCTCACCCGGGTCCGGGACGTTGATCGTGACCAGGTCGACGGGGGCGCCCTTGGCGCGCGATGACTCCTTGGAGCTGTTGCATGGCCGCATCATGGTGGCCGCGCAGGGCTAGCCGATCACTCGGTGCCGGCGGCCACCTGAGGAGTATCGCCGTCGCGGCCACCGCGTCCGCGGCCACCGCGGCGCCGCCGACGACGACGGGTGGCCTCGGGGCTGTCGGACGCCTCGGCCGCCTGACCCTCGGGCGCCTGATCGGCCGCCGGACCGTGCTCGCCCTTGTGGTGCTTCTTGCCGTGGTGCTCGCCCTTGACGGGCGCTTCGGGGGCGGGCGCGTCGGCGTCCGCTGCGACGCCGTTGCGCAGGCGACGGCGGGTGCGCTCGCGCGCCGGACGCTCCTCGCGCTTGCGCTCCTTGTGGTCGCCGTGGCGGCCGCTCGGGCGGTCCTCGCGCACCTTGGGCGTCGAGCCGGGGACGCGTCCCCGCGTGCCCTCGGGGATCTGGAGGTCGGCATACAGGTGGGCCGAACTCGAGTAGGTCTCGGGGATCGTCTCGAAGTCGAGCTCCAACGCCTTGTTGATCACGCGCCACCGGGTGACGTCGGCCCAGTCGACCAGCGTGACGGCGACGCCCTTGCGGCCGGCGCGGCCGGTGCGCCCGATGCGGTGGACGTAGGTCTTTTCGTCGTCCGGACACTCGTAGTTGACGACGTGCGTGATGCCGGCGACGTCGATGCCGCGGGCGGCGACGTCCGTGGCCACCAGGACCTGGATCTTGTCGTCGCGGAACTTCTTCAGAGCCTTCTCGCGCAGCACCTGGGACAGGTCGCCATGAATGGACGCCGCCGCGAAGCCGCGGTCCTCGAGCTCGTCGGAGAGCCGCTGCGCGGCCCGCTTCGTCCGGGTGAAGACCATCACCTTACCGACGCCCTCGGCCTGCAGGAGGCGTCCGACGATCTCGGGCTTGTCCAGGTCGTGCGCCTGGTAGATGAACTGGGTGGTGTCCGGGACCGTCGCCTTGGCGTCGTGGGCCTCCGCGCGGATGTTGACCGGCTGGTCCAGGTGCATGCGGGAGAGCCCGACCACGGCGGCCGGCATGGTGGCCGAGAACAGCATCGTCTGGCGGCTCTTGGGGGTCTTGGCGATCAGCCGCTCGACGTCGGGCAGGAAGCCGAGGTCGAGCATCTCGTCCGCCTCGTCCAGCACGAGCTCGCGGACGTGGGAAAGGTCCAGGTCGCGGCGCTGCACCAGGTCGAGGAGCCGCCCCGGCGTCCCGACGACGATGTCGACACCGGAGCGGAGGGCGTCCAGCTGCGGCTCGTAGCCGACTCCGCCGTAGACGGTCAGGACGCGCGCCTTGCGGATCGCGCCGGCGACCTCAAGGTCCTTGGCGACCTGCAAGGCGAGCTCGCGCGTCGGCGTCATGATGAGCGCCTGCGGCTTGCCCGGATGCTTGAGGGCGGCGAAGTCGTCGTCGCCCTCGATCGTCACGCGCTGCAGCACCGTGATGCCGAACGCGAGGGTCTTGCCGGTGCCCGTGCGGGCCTGTCCGATCATGTCGGTGCCGACCAGAGAGATCGGGATGGACAGGGCCTGGATCGGGAAGGGGTGGACGATGCCGACCTCAGCGAGGGCGGCGGTGATGTCGGGGTGAACTCCGAGGTCGGAAAAGGTCTGCTTTTCGTCTGCCTGCGGCAGGGTGTTCTCAGTCAGCGTGATGCCTTTGCTCTCGCCGGCTCGCGAGAACCGGCCATGGGACCTAGGCGACCGCAGCGCCGACGGGGCGCGATCGCGAGACGCACGGAACTGCGCGTCGGCCCACTCTACTGCCCCGGACTAGACGACGCCGAATCCCACCGGACGCACGTGCTCGGTGCCGAGGTCCACGTAGGCGATGGTGCTCGCGGGGATCAGGATCGCTCGGCCCTTGTCGTCGGTGAGGCGCAGCAGCCCGCCGGACGCCAGGGCCTCGGTCAGTCCCTGCTCGACGGCGATCGCGGTCTCCGGGGTCTCGATGACGAGTTCGCGCTGCACGTGCTTGATGCCGACCTTGACTTCCATAGCTCCTCCTAGAACGGGTTCGGGCTCACTCTAGCCAGCCCCGCCCAACGGTCAGGGAGGGCGGGGACGCCGAGCAGGCTCGCAGGGTCGGCACGCAGAACGGGCAGGCAGAAGGGGACGCAGAACGGGCCCGCCGAAGCGGGCCCGTTCGGAGTGACTCAACGGGGTGGAGAGTCGGGGTGATCGTGGGTGATATCAGCTCAGCGGCCGGACATGGTCGGCCTGCGGGCCCTTCTGACCGTCAACGATGTCGAACTCGACCAACTGGCCCTCGACGAGGGTCCGGAAACCCTGCGTCTCGATCGCCGTGTGGTGAACGAAGACATCGGTCGAGGTGCCGTCGACGGCGATGAAGCCGAAGCCCTTCTCCGCACTGAACCACTTGACGGATCCCTGCGCCATGCACTTCTCCTTACGGTAACGAAGGCCCAGCCAGGGGACCGGATGGGCCTGGAATGCTGTCGGGCGGTGAACGGACCCCGCCTGGGACGGCAGCGCTTTCACCCTTCCACACCGGCCCGACCCTCACAACAGTCCCCGCACGGGGGCCAGGGGCATCGAGAAACTGTCGGAGCCATGTGGTGGAATCGGACTCATGGCGACGTGGGATCCGGACGAGACACAGCAGCGTGTCTTGGCTCACGAGCGCGGACGCCTCCTCGTCCTGGGTGCGGCGGGCACCGGCAAGACCACGCTGCTCGTCGACTTGATGGCCCGCCGTCATCGCTCCGGACGGTCGCCTGCGCTGGCGCTGTGCCTGACCCGCCAGGCGGCGTCCGACGTGCGTGACCGGGTGACGCGGGCGTCCGGGCGGACCAGCCTGCAGCCCCAGGCGATGACCCTCCACGCCTTCTGCCTGTCCGTCCTCGGCCGGTTTTCTGACCTGGACGCCGCGCCGCGGCTCCTGACGGCGCCGGAGCAGGAGTTCCGCATCCGCGAGTTGCTGGCCGGGGGCGGCCCCGGGCTATGGCCCGAGTCGCTGGCGGACGCCGTGGGCACTCGCTCGTTCGCGCGTCAGGTCCGGGCGGCTCTGGCCCGGGCGCGGCAACTGGGGCTCGATCCGGCCGACCTGGAGGGCTTCGGCGCCCTGGCCGGCGACGTCGGCTGGGCCCGCCTGGGTGCGTTCATGGACGAGTACCTCGACATCCTGGACGCCGAGGGGGCCCTGGACTACGCCGAGCTCGTGCACCGCGTGCGCATCCTGGTCGGCCGGCCCGAGATCGCCGCGGCGATCGCGAGGGACGCGGGCGCGCTCTACGTGGACGACTACAGCGAGCTCGATCCGGCTCAGCTCGCGCTGGTGGCCGCCCTGGCCGAAGGGGCGGAGCACGTTGTGGCCTTCGCCGATCCGGACGCCGCGATCTACCGCTTCCGCGGGGCGCACCCGCGGGCGGTGACGGAGTTCGGACGACTCTTCGGCGGCGAGGTCCTGCCCCTGCGGTTCAACCACCGCTGCCCAGTCGACCTGGCGGAGCCGGCGGCGAGGGTCGCCGCCCGGCTGGGTGCGCCTGCGGTCGGCCCGGACCTCGTGGAGGCCTACCGCGGAGCCGTCCCCGTGAGTGGTCCGGGGCAGGCCGAGGCACGGACGTTCCCGGACGAGGACGCCCAGAACCGGTTCATCGCCGGCGAACTGCGGGCCGAGCACCTCGACCGGGGAACCGCGTGGGCGGACATGGCGGTGCTGGTGCGCTCCGGGCGGGGGCAGATCCCCGGCATCGCCCGGGCGCTGACCGACGCCGGCATCCCGGTCGAGGTAGCGGGCGACGAGATCGGCCTGGCCGATTCGCTCGCGGTGCGGCCCTTGCTGCTGGCCTTGGAGGTGGCGGCACGCGACGGGGGGTGTGACGCGGACGAGGCGGTCCGGTTGCTCACGTCGGGCTGGGGCGGACTGGACGCCGTCTCCATCCGGGTGCTCGGTCGGGTGCTGCGGGCGGCTGCGTCGGCGTCCGGGCGGGCGACGTCAGGACGAACCTCGGGTGACCTGATCGCCCAGGTGTTGAGCGGGGGCGACCTCCCTGATACGAGCGATCCGGGGGCGTCCGAGGTCCTGGCCCAGGTCGGTCAGCGTCGCGACGCGCTGGCGCAGGCTCGGGCGGCGATCGACGCCGGGCGGCGGCCCGACGAGGTGCTGTGGCTGCTCTGGGGCGCGACCCCATGGGCCGAGCACCTGCGGTCGACGGCGCTCTCCGGCTCGGACGCCGCGCCCCGCGCCAATCGCGACCTCGACGCCGTGATCGCGCTGTTCGACCTGGCGCGGGAGTCGTCCGCGCCGACCGGCGCGGCCGGGGTCCGGGCGTTCTTGGCCGAGGTGGCCGCGCAGCAGATTCCGGCCGACTTCGAGCGTGAGTCCGCGGTGCGCGGACGAGGCGTCCGGGTGCTGACCGCCCACCGGGCCAAGGGTCGCCAGTGGCCCGTCGTCGTGGTGGCGGGCGTCCAGGAGGGCATCTGGCCGGACGTGCGCCGCCGCGGCTCGCTGTTTGATCCGCAGCGACTGACGAACAGCGGACTGGCCGACGGCGTCGCGACCCGTGACCTGGTGGCGGGGGAGCGTCGCCTCTTCCTGCTCGCCCTGACGCGGGCGTCTCGGCGGCTGCTCGTGACCGCGGTGTCGGGCGTCGAGGGCGAGGCGAACCAGCCGTCCCGGTTCGTCGACGAACTCGGGCTCACCGTCCGCCACGTCCTGGCCCCGCCGCCTCGGCTGCACACGCTCCGAGCGCTGGTGGCGTCGCTCCGGGCCACCGCCATGGACGCCGAGGTCAGCCCCGAACTACGGCAGGCCGCCACCGTGCGACTGGCGCGGCTGGCGTCCGAAGTCGACGGCCACGGGCGCCCCTTGGCGCCGGATGCCGACCCCGAGCGGTGGTGGGGCGTCCGCACGGTCACTGGAGTCACGGCGCCGCGCCGACCTGAGCGGCTAGTGCTGACGCCCAGCCAGCTGCAAGCGGTGCTGGCCTGTCCACGGCAATACTTCTTGTCGCGCGAGGTCAAGGCCGATCCGCCCCGGTCCAGTTCGGCGCTGTTGGGGTCGGTCATCCACGCGCTGGCCGAGCACGCGCTGTCGGAGGGGCTCACGGCCGACAACGCGCTCGACTACCTGGATCGGGTGTGGGACGACATCCCCTTTCCTGCGCCGTGGTTCAGCCAGTCGGAGCGGGCCGCGGCCGAGGCGGCGGTCATGCGGTTCATGGGCTGGCAGGCGGCGCACGACTATGCCGACGTGCTCGGGGTCGAGGTGCCGTTCGAGGCCGACGTCGAGGTCGACGGCGCGACCGTCACGCTGATGGGCTCGGTCGATCGGCTCGAGCGGGACTCGTCCGGCAAGCTGCGCATCATCGACTTCAAGTCCGCGCGCGCGCTGCCGACGCAGGCCGAGGCGGCGGCGTCCGAGCAGTTGGGGGTCTACCAACTGGCGGCGGACGCCGGCGCCTTCGATGATCTGGCGCCGTCGACCGGCAGCGCCGGAGCGCAGCTGGTCTTCTTGCGGCACGGCGAGGACGATGCGCCGAAGGTACTCAGCCAGGACGCCCTCGGCGCCCGTCCGCACCTCAGCGACGATCCGGAGGAACTGGCCTACCCGACCTGGGTGCATCACCGCATCGCGCAAGCGCGTCAGGTGCTGGTGTCGGGCCGCTTCGACGCGACCCCGGGCGGGGCGTGTCGCTGGTGCTCCTTCGCGTCGAGCTGCCCGGCCACGTCGGGGCAGGTGATCACGTGAGGCGCCTGAGGTTCGCCCGCGAGCTTTGCGACGCGCTGGGGATCGAGTTCAGCAGCCAACAGCTGGACGCGATCACGGCGCCCCTCGAACCGGGGGTCGTGATCGCCGGCGCGGGGTCCGGCAAGACGACGGTGATGGCAGCCCGGGTGGTGTGGCTGGTGGGCACGGGACAGGTCCGGCCCGAGCAGGTGCTGGGGCTGACGTTCACGCGCAAGGCCGCTGCCGAGCTCTCGACCAGGGTGCGGGCGGCGCTCCAGCGGGCGGGCGCCGTGGACGCGTCCGGGGTGGACGACGCCGGCGAGCAGCTGATCATGACGTACGACGCGTTCGCGGCGCGGCTGGTCAACGATCACGGGCTGCGGGTGGGCGTCGAGCCGGACGCGCGCATGATCACGGGCGCGGCGCGGTTCCGGCTGGCGTCGCGGGTGGTGGCGGCGGCCCCCGGACCCTTCCGGCACCTGGCCAGGCTGAAGCCCGACTCGGTGACCGAGCAGGTCCTGCGTCTGGACGCCGACCTCACGTCCCACCTGGCCGAGGTCGACGACGTGTGCGCGGAGTCTGCGGCGTTCGTGGCCGAGGCGTACTCGGCGCCCACGAACAACCGACGGCAGATGTTCGCGTCGCTGCGGGACGCCGCGGCGCGGGCGTCCGAGCGGGTCGAGCTGGCGGGCCTGGTCGAGAACTTCCAGGCGCTGAAGCGCGACCTGGGCGCCGTCGAGTTCGCAGACCAGATGGCCGTCGCCGCCCGCCTGGCGCGCGACGTACCGGACGTGTCGGCGGCGCTGCGCGAGCAGTTCACGGTCGTGCTGCTGGACGAGTACCAGGACACGTCGTCCGCCCAGGCGGAGCTCCTGCGAGCCCTGTTCTCCGGCGCTACGCCCCAGGAGGGGAGGGGGCACCCGGTCACGGCCGTGGGCGATCCGTGCCAGGCCATCTACGGGTGGCGCGGCGCGGCGGCGTCCAACATCATCACGTTCCCGGCCAGCTTCCCGCGCGCCGACGGCGAGCCGGCCCTCGCCTATCCGCTGACCGTGAACCGGCGCTCGGGCCAGGTCATCCTGGACGCGGCGAACGCGCTGGCGGCGTCCCTGCGCAGCGATCCTGAGCTGCGGTGGGACGGCATCGACGTCGACCTGGTCGCCCCGGACGGGACGCCACCGGGCGAGATCACGGCCGCGACGTTCGACACCCAGCACGGCGAGGTCGCCTGGGTGGCGGACCGCATCGTGGCGTCCCACGACAGCGCGCTCGTCCCCAGCTGGCGCGACATCGCGGTGCTGACGCGGCGGAACTCGACGATCCGGCCCCTCTACGCGGCGCTGGTCGCCCGGGGCGTGCCCGTCGAGATCGTCGGGCTGGACGGGCTGCTCGAGGTGCCCGAGGTCGCCGACGTCGTCGCCATGCTCCGGGTGCTCGGTGACGTGACGGCCAACCCGGACGTGGTCCGGGTGCTGACTGGTCCGCGCTGGGCGCTGGGTCCGGCCGACCTCGGTCAGCTCGGCCGGCGCGCGGCGGAGCTGTCGGGGCTCGCCCGACCCGACGGGGGTGACTTCGCCGACGAGGTCGCCGCCACGCTCGCCCAGGCCGAGTCGGCGGCCATCGTGTCCCTCGCCGAGGCGCTGGAGAGCCCGGGCGAGCGCCCCTACTCGGACGAGGGCCTGCGCCGCATCCAGGCCTGCGCCCTTGAACTGCGTTCGTTGAGGCGCCACGTCGGCGAGCCCGTCACTGATCTCGTCCGCCGGGTGATCGCCGCGCTGGGCCTCGAGGTGGAGCTCGCCGTCCGAGCCGCCGCGTCGCCCGCGGACCACGGCGCCCGGCAGTTGCACGCCTTCGTCGCGGCGGTGGCCGCCTACGTCGACGTGGACGGCGACGGCTCGCTGCCGGGGCTGCTGGCCTACCTGCGCGCGGAGGCCGAGCACGGCGCCGGGCTCGAGCAAGCAGTGGTGTCCCACGACGACTCCGTCAAGCTGATGACCATCCACAAGGCCAAGGGCTTGGAGTGGGAGCTGGTCTTCCTGCCCTCCCTCGCCGAGGGGGTCTTCCCCGGCGGTCGCGTGACCGACAACTGGCTGAGGAACGCCGGCGTCCTGCCGGCGCCGCTGCGGGGTGACGCGGCGTCGGTGCCTCAGCTGGCCGAGGTGAGCGATTCGGCGACGAAGGCCTACGACGCTGCCTTGCGTGACGAGCTTCGGCGCGGGGACGACCGGCTCGCCTACGTCGCCGTGACCCGCGCGCGTCAACACCTGGTGGCCACCACCCACACCTGGGCGCCGGGGCTGTCCAAGCCGCGCGCCGTGTCGCCTTACCTCGTGACGCTGGCGTCCTTCGGCGAGCTGGCCGTGTGCGAGCAGCCGTCGGCCACCAACCCGTCCGAGGGCGGAGGAGGCCTGGTGCCCTGGCCGGCGCCCGTCGACCAGGCGGCCTACGCGCGTCGGCGGGAGGTTGCCGACGAGATCGGACGCCTCCGCGACGCCTACGCCCTCTCGGGGGTCATGCCCGAGGACCGGGTCGCGACGCTCGACGAGGCGTCCAGGGTGGCCGAATGGGACGCTGCGGCCGACCGACTGCTGGCCGAGGCCAGGGCATCCAGAAGCGGTCGCCCGCCGCTCAGCCTGCCGCCGTACCTCTCGGCCACCGCCCTGCTGGCCCTCGATGCGGACGCCGAGGGTTACCTGAGCGAACTTGCGAGGCCGATGCCGGCGCGTCCGGTGCGATCGTCGAGGGTTGGTGAGGCGTTCCACGCCTGGATCGAGCGCCGGTTCCTGACGGCCCCCAGCCTCCTCGGGCGCGAGGACGACGCTGACGGAGAGGGCGCTGACGCGGCGCTGAAGGTGTTGATCGACACGTTCCTGGCGGGACGCTTCGCCGACCGGACGCCCCAGGCGATCGAGGTTCCGTTCACCCTCTTCCTCGGCGGGCAGGTGGTGCGCGGACGGATCGACGCGGTGTACGAGCAGCAACCCGGTCCCGAGGGCCGCTGGCTGCTCATCGACTGGAAGACCGGGTCCGGGCGCCGGGCGAATCCGCTGCAGCTGGCGATCTACCGACTGGCCTGGGCCGAGTTGATGGGCGTCGAGATCGATCGGATCGAGGCGGCGTTCTACGACGTCCGGCACGACGAGCTGATCTACCCCGCGTCCCTGCCCGACCGGGCCGGGCTGGAAGCCGAGGTGACCAGGCTCGTCGCGGCGCATTAGGTTGGCCGCCATGGAGCTGTGGGTGCCCGGAAGCGAGTTGGACCGCGTCGGCGACGACCGCATCCATCCCGAGTGGGTCGAGGGCCTCTGGGACGCCGACGGCGCGCGTCTGCTGCGGGTCGGCTCCGCTGGTCGCCTGCCGCTGGACGGTTCGGGAGGCCTGCGATTCGACCGCACGTCCGGCGCGTTCGACGGGCAGCGGCATCTGCTGGTCGGACTGGTGAACGGTGTCGGGGTCTTTGCCCTGGACGCCGAGCCCGACGAGCCGACGGCGTCCGGGCGGTTCGGCATGGTCACGCTGGGCGAGACCGACAAGGACATCGCCGTCACCGCCCTGGCGCTCGTGAACTGGCACCGCGTGGCGCCCCACTGCGGCGTGTGCGGGGGCGACACGCTCGTCGGCGCCGCCGGGCATGTGCGGCATTGCCCGTCGTGTCGGCGCGATCGCTTCCCGCGGACCGATCCCGCGGTCATCACGGCGATCCTGGACGCCAACGACCGTCTCTTGCTGGCGCACAACACCGCCTGGGACGCCAACCGGATGTCCCTCGTCGCCGGCTTCGTCGACGCGGGCGAGTCGCTGGAGGCGTGCGTCCGTCGAGAGGCGTTCGAGGAGGTCGGGGTCCGGGTGGGGGAGGTCCGCTACGTGTCGAGTCAGCCGTGGCCCTTTCCGCGGTCGCTGATGCTCGGCTTCGTCGCGCGGGCCGAGTCGTCCTACATCACCGTCGACGGCCTCGAGATCGACCGGGCCGCCTTCCTGACCCGCGACGAGTACGAGCAGCTGCTCGCCGATGGGCGCCTGGTCGCGCCCGGATCGGTGTCCATCGCGGCAGCCCTCATCGGACTCTGGCGTCGCGGTGAGTTGAGCGTTTAGCTCGCCAACGGGCCTTCTCGCGGCGGTTCGGATGTGAACCGCGGCTCATGCCCACCCCGCGGGACTCATCTCGCGCTCCATTGCGGGTGACGCACCGCGTTCAGCGTGTCAAACAAGCAGGACGCCGACAGCACGGGGGCCGAGCTTCGTACCGTTTGCCAAGGTACGAACCCCGGCGAGGGTCACCAACCTCGGCCGCGTGCCTTGGCGGCGGCGTGGGCGACGTTGCGTCAGGCGTCCAGTCGTGGACGCAGCCCGCTCGTGCGCGCGGCGGGACGGGCGATGGCCGCGCGGATGGCGTCCTCGGTGCCGACGATGAGCACGCTGTCGGACGCTCGAGTGACCGCCGTGTAGAGCAGCTCGCGCGTGAGCAGCGGGGAGCCGACGGGCGGCAGGACCACGCTCACCTGCTTGAACTGGCTGCCCTGGCTCTTGTGGATCGTCATGGCGTGCACGGACGTCAGCCCGTCGAGCACGTATGGCGAGAAGCGGCGCGGCCCGGAGCCCGTGGCGAACACCGCTTCCGGCGAGCCACCCGTGTCGAGGACGACCCCCGTGTCGCCGTTGAACAGGCCCACATCGGACGCGTTCCGCGTCATCAGCAGGGGGCGTCCGATATAGAACTCGCCCCCCTGGCCGTAGCCGGGAAGGTCCTCGGTGAGCCAGGTGGTGACCGTGCGCGACCAGGCCTGGACGCCGAACGGACCTCGGCGGTGCGCGCACAGCAGGCGATGGCGATCCAGCATCGTCAAGGCCAGCTGGTCGTCGCCTCGAGCCGCGGCCTCGAAGAGTCTCGACCCCGCGTCCACGCAGCGCTCGCGCAGCACGTCGGTCGCGTCGTTCGGTGCGACGAGCCTTACGGCCTCGCTGTCGGTCAGCACCGCGATCGCCGCGTCGGCGTCCGAGTCCCGAATGGCCGTCGCCAGCGACTGGATGTCGCCCGAGAACCGGAAGTTGTGGCGAAGCGGAACCACCACCTGCGCCAAGCGGCTCGCCTGGGTCAGGTCGGCAAGCACGGCGCCCGCCTCGACGGACGCGAGCTGATCGGGGTCGCCGACGAGCACCAGGCGCGCCCCCGGCTTGAGGGCCGACAACAAGCGGGCCATGAGCGTCATCGAAACCATCGACAGTTCGTCGACGATCACGACGTCGTGCGGCAGCGGGTTGGTCGGATCATGCTTGAAGCGGGTTCTCGACCCCGCCTTCCAGCCGAGCAGCCGGTGCAGGGTCGACGCCGACGCGTCCAGGCCCTCGGCCCGCAGCGACTCGGTCATCCGCGCTGCGGCCTTGCCGGTCGGCGCGGCCAAGGCGACCAACGCAGGGGCGTGTCCGGCGGTGAAGGCGCGCACGATCCTCGCGATGACCTGCGTCTTCCCGGTGCCCGGTCCGCCCGCGATGATCGTCAGGCCGGACGTCAGGGCGAGCCGCAGGGCGGCGTCCTGCTGGGCGGCCCTCGGATCGCCCGACGAGACCTCGGGGACGACGCCCAGCGGCGCATCCGAGGCGAGCAGGCGCTCCAAGATCCGGCTCCGGACGGCCTCCTGGTCCCGCCAGTAGCGCTCCAGGTAGAGCAGCCCGTGAGCGAGCCGGAGGGGTCGAACCGGCCCGTCCGTCCCGTCGCCGACCGTGACGATCGGGCTGGCTTCGAGCGCAGCCAACCAGCCGTTCGGCTCGGGCCAGTCCTCAGGAGGAACCGCCGGCGCGGCCTCGTCGGACGCCGCCCCGTCGAGCCGCTCCCATTGCGCGGCCGTCTGGGGGGCGGACGCGATCTCGATGCACAAGGACCCGGACCGCAGAGCCCGCACCGCCAGCGCCGCCGCCAACCGGACGCGTTCGTCCGACTCGCCGTACAGGAAGCAGAGATGCAGGGCCGGATGCACGTCCGCCCAGCCCAGCAGCCCGTGCTCGCTGAACGTCTTCAGCAAGCCGGACGCCGACACGGCGATGTCGGTCATCGTCGGCCCCCCGCCAGCAGCTGGGACACCGCGATGACCAAATCGGGGCTGGGCCGCCACGAGAAGACACCGGTCGGATGGCCGTCGATGATGGGCGTGGCCGGACCCGCCATGCCCCGGACGAAGAGGTAGGCCGACCCGGCAAGGTGCCGCTTTGGGTCGTAGCCCTTCTGCCTCCGCGCCAGGAACCGATGCAGGGCGACCGAGTAGAGCAGGGCCTGGAGGGGGTAATGGCTCGCCATCATCGCCTCCGCCATGGCGGGTCGGGTGTAGTGGCCGAGGGTGAGCTCACTGGGAGCGACGCCGGCGGCGCCGAGACGGTTCGTCTTGTAGTCGACGATGAGGTGGCCGCCGCCGGGCAGCCGCAGCACGGCATCGATCGAGCCGGTCAGGAACCCGTGCAGCCGCTGCTCCGTCAACGTCGGCCCGCTGAGGCGGGCGGGGTAGGCGGCCAACACGTCGTCCGCGGGCAGGTGTGCCGCCAGCAAGGACGCCACGTCCGCGAGGGTCGCCTCCGGCGCGTCCAGCGCGAACTCGAAGACGAACTCGCTCAGCCGGTCGGGCGGTGCGAAGGACCGCAGCGTCGTGTGCTCGGCGAGCGGCCCTAGGGGGGTCTCGAGCGTCGGTGCCATCGCGTCGGCGAGGCTGACGGCGTCCACGCCTTCGATCGGCCACCGTCTCAGCGCGCGCCTCACCTCGTCCAGCAGGCCCGCGCGCCAGCCATCACCCGTCGCGTCGAACGATTCGTAGACCGCATGCACCAAGGTGCCGAACGCGGCGCCGCCGGGCAGCTCAGCCATGGGCGAGGGAGTGGCGAGGCCACGGTCGGCGTCCACCGCGATCGGCTCCGTCGGCTCGTCCGCCACGATGCCGGAGTCGACCAGGTGGGCTGCCGCCGTGAGGCCGGAGTAGGACGTTCTCCGCCACTGCTGGTCGATCTGCCTGGTCCACTCGCGGCGGCGCAGGGACGCCGCGGCGGGAGCTGCGATGCCGGCCGGTACCGGCGGCGTCTCTGGCGCCGCCACGACCGCGATGCCGGACGCCGCGAGGGCGGGCTTCGTGAACGGCGAGCCGCCCCCGGGCTCGGCGCGCGTGTCGTAGGCCACGGCGGGACGCCGGGGGGCAGCGGCGTCATGGTCGGCGTGGACGAGGCGGTGGAGGGGCGACCGGGCCACATCCCAGTGATTGGCCCACCACGCGACGACGTGCGATTCCGCGCGGGTGAGCCCCACGTAGAGCGCGCGCAACGACTCGTCGGCGTCGTCCGTGCGCTGCGCGAGCCAGCGCTTGTCTCGCCCGGGGCCGGCGAGGCCGCCGACGTCCAGCTCGCGTCCGTCCGCGCTGGGCAGGACGATCTTCGCCCCCGTATCGCGTTCGGCCAGGTAGTCGCGGGACGCCTCCGGGAGCAGCACGACCGGGAACTGCAGGCCCTTGGCGCGATGGATGGTCATGATGTGCACCGCGGCGTCGTCCGTCTCGAGACGTCGGGTCCGCTCGGACGAGGCCGTCGCCTCGCTCATCGAGGACGTCAACCAGGCGAGCAACTCGCGCGGCAGGGAGCGGCCCAGAGCCAGGCTCTGGTGGTGCAGCAGTTCCACGATGTGGCGGTGGTCCGTGACGAAACGCTCCCCAAGGTCGACCGACAGAAGGCGTCCGATCATGCCGCTGTCTCGATCGATCGCGGCCCACAGCGCCGGCACCCCTTGCTGGCGGACGATCCGTCCCCAGCCGTGCAGCCACTGCGACCACCTCGCCCACTGGGCATCGTCCGCGGTCGCCAGTTGGGCGACGGAGCCGCCCACGAAGTCCGTCAGGATGGCCCGCTGGACGAACGGACGCCGCGGCTGGTCCAGCGCGGCGAGCAGCGCCACCCAGTCGGCGGCGGCGTCCGAGGCGAAGACGCTGTTGGTGCCGCTGAACGTGGCGGGGATCCCGGCCTCGGTCAGGGCCGCGGCGAGCGCAGCGCCTCGGCCGTTCGAGCGGACCAGCACGGCGATCTCGGACGCGAGCAGCGGTCGCCCGCCGCGATGCGCCAGCGGAGCCTCCGGTCCCAGGAGCGTCCCGACGACGCCCACCAGGTCGTCGGAGATCGCGCGCGCCGCGACCCAGGGCGACACCGGCTCCTCGGACTCGACGACCCGCAGTTGCACGCCGGACGCCCACGGCGACCCCGGCGCGGCCGCGAGGCGCGGCTTGTCGTGATGGGCGGCGATGGGTGGGACGTCGATGGCGTCCCCCAGGAGGACGCCCGCGAAGAGTGCCGACACGGCGTCCACGACCGCCGCGTCGGCGCGGTAGTTCTTGGTGAGCGTGTGTCGGGTGGCCGCTGCGTTGGCCGCCGCCGAGTACGTGTGCACATCGGCGCCCCGGAAGGCGTAGATGGCTTGCTTGGGATCCCCGATCAGCACCAGGGCGCCGTCGTCGTCGTGGCCGAAGGCGGAGCGCAGGATCTGCCACTGCACCGGATCGGTGTCCTGGAACTCGTCCACCAAAACCACCGGAAACCGCCGCCGCAGCCGCTCGCGAGCCCGCTGCCCGAGGTCGGGGTCCAGCAGGGCTCGGCGGAGTCGGGTCAGCTGGTCGTCGAACGAGAAGAGGCGGCGCTGACGCATCCGGTCGGCCACGACGTCGCGCACCTCGCCCGCGAACGCGACGCGCTCCGCGACGCGTCCGTCGGCATCAACGGGGCTGAGGGAGGCGTCCAGGGTGACGGCGTCGCGAGCGATGTCGCGCGCGCCCGGCTCCTCGTCCTTGACCGTCTGCCAGCCAAACGGCGGCCTGCGGGCGTCGAAGGCGTAGCGGCGCAGGTAGACGTCGGAAGCGGCCTCGTCGGCAAGTGGCAGCAGGTCGTCGATCAGGCGCGACTGGGGTTCTTGGGGCGCGAGCACCCCCAGGCCGCGGAGCATGCCGTGGCAGAACTCGTGGGTGGTCATGATCGTCGCCTGATCGAAGCGGTCGAGCGCGGCTCGAAGGCGGTCCAGGCGCGCTTCGACCTCGGCGAACGAGCCGATCGTCAGCAGATGGTCGACGTCGTCAGCGGGCGGCGTCCCGTCGGCTAGGAAACGGGCGAGGGCGGCGGTCGAGTCGACGAGCCGTTCGCGGACGCGAGAGCGCAGCTCGGCGGTCGCCGCGCGGGAGAAGGTGACGAGGAGGAGGTCGCCGATCGAGGCTCGACTCTCGGCCAGGAACCGCGTCGCCAGGGCCGCGATCGCGTAGGTCTTGCCCGTCCCGGCGGACGCCTCCAGCACCGTGGTGCCCCGGGGCAGCGGGTCGACGATCGAGAACGGACGCATCATCGCTCGGCCCTCACGATCGGTCGCCACACCACGGCCGCGAGGCTGCCCAGGAGGCTCTTCTCGCCAGCTCGGCTCCAGGGGCTGCCCGAGGCCGGCTCGTCCCACGGCTTGCGTCCGGACGGCAGGACGGCGTCCCACACCGCGTCGCGGTCCCACGACCACTGCTTGTTGAGGTCGCGGTCGGCCAGGGGATCGCCGTTGCGCGCCCGGCTCTCGGCCCACAGGCGTCCGACCCGGGGCGGCAGGGGGAGGATCCGCTCGCGTCCGTGAACCGCGAGCGCCACCAGCTCGGCGAGGGACTCGCGCGCGGCGTCCGGACCGGGGGCCGTCAGGCGACGGCGCCGTCCGCCGCCGAGCAGGACGGCGTCCACGGGCTGCTCCGTCACGACCGTGGCCGCCAAGAGGTCCACCCAGGCCGAGACGATCGTGCGCGGGGACACCCGGGAGAAGGACGCCGTGAGCGCCACGTCGCCGCGGACGGCGACGCGTCCGGTGACGCGCACCCCCTCGAACGTCTCGTCCAGCGCGACGAAGCGCGGCGCGGTCGCCAGATACGGCTCGGCGTCGCCCGCCGTGGTCACGGCCGTCCGGCTGACGTCGTCCAGCAGGCGCGTCCCCAACTCCCCCGGGGGCAGCGCTCCTCTGAGCCGTTCGGCATGCCTCGCGGTCTCGAGCGGACGCCCCTGGATCAGCTGCCCCAGGAGCCGGTCACCGATCTGCCAGCGCGCGAGGGCGTCCAGTTCGATCGGCAGCTCCTCGGACGCCGCCTCCTCATCGCCGATCGTGAGCCCCGCACGCTCGCGCAGGAAGGACCGAGCCGGGTGCTGCAAGAACGACCGGAGCTGGTCGAGGTCGAGGGTCGTGACCGGCTCGGACAGCGGCAGGTGGCCGCCGTCGAAGCGCCCGGTGACGCGTCGGCGACGCGGCGCCGTCAGCGCGCGCGCACCCCGGAGGGCCGCGCCGTCGAAGCTCAGCGGCACGGGCCCGAAGAGAGACGGGGAGAAAGGTTGCAGGGGCTCTTGCCGGACGAGCCACTCCGCCTGCGGGTCGGCCGTGGCGGTCGCGGCTTCGATGAGTTCGATGACGCCGGCCGGGGCCGGACGCGACTCCAACGTGTGACTCGACCAGCCCTGGTAGATCACCACGAGCCGGTCCTGGGCGGCGCAGATCGCGTCGAGGACGGCTTGCCTGTCATCGCGTCCCGGATCCGGATCACCCGGGATCGGGGCCGCCGCCACGAGGTCATCGCCGTCGGGCAGGCCCCGCCGCGGAAACGTGCGCTCGTCCAGACCGACCAGGCAGACCACCCGGTGCGGCACCTGGGCCAGCGCCCGGAGGTCGCACACCACCAGCGACCCGTCCCCGAACGACGGGCGCGCGGCGCGTCCGTCGAACTCGGCGTCGAGCAGGGCCAACGCGTCGGCGGCGCCGAGGACGGCGGGGGAGCCCGCGCTGCGCCGCTCGACGACGTCGAGCACGCTCCAGAACTGCGCGAGCTGCCACGAGTCCTCGAAGCCCACGTCGGTCAGCTGCTCGACGATCGTGCGGAAGTGCTGCACCCAGCCGGACGCCGTCGCGCGCTCCGGACGCGCCACCAGGCGCGAGAGGCGGCTCACCAGCTCGGCCAGACTGCCCAGTAGCTCGACGTCGGAGGAGTCCACATCGTCCACGGGCGAGATCACGCCGGCGGCGGCGAACTCGTCATCGCCGAGGGCCTCGCCGAGGAGAAGCCTCTGGACGCCGACCTGCCAGGTGCCTTGTCGGACGTCCGGGATGCCGAACCGCCCCCGGTGCGCCGCGTTCAGCCCCCACCGGATGCCCGCCTGCTCGATGAGCGCGCCGAGCCGTTCCGTGTCGTCGTCGGCGAAGCCGAAGCGGCGGGCGACGAAGGGCTGGCCGGCCAGCGCGAGGAGCTGGGCGGCGCGCGCCCGCGTGGTGTCGAGCTGCGTCACCTCCCGCACCAGTCGGTGCAGGGCGTTGGGTTGGGCGCCTCCCGCCACCTTCAACCGGAAACCGGGCGCCGGGTGCGCCTGTTCGTCGCCGGTGAAGACCGCCTGCAGATACGGCGTCAGCAGCGCTGGGTCAGGGCAGGCGACCACCATGTCGCGCGGCTCCAGCGAGGGGTCGTCCGCCAGCAGACCTGCCAGTGCGTCGCGTAGGACCTCGGCCTGCCGATCCAGACCGTGGCTGGACCGCACATCGATCGTCCGGTCGTCGCCGAGCCCGGACCTGACCCGCGGCACGCGCCCGTCGGCTAGGTCCTGCTGAACGGCCCCCAACAGCGTGCCTGGACGCGACCTAGCCTCCAGGTGGACGACCGATGCTGCCTGCGCCTGAAGCAGGGCCGCCGTCTCTGCGCCGCGCGTGCCCAGCCGTTTGCTGAGCGGGTTCACCGAGTCGGCCGGACCGGCCACGTGCAGCCACGCGGAGATCCTCCGTTCGGACGCCACCGCGGCGAGCAGCTCCGCCGTCGGCGCCGTGAGGGCACGGGGGCAGAAGAGCGCCACCCCGGGGGCGTCCAGCTGCCGTCGGCCCGCCAGCAGGTCGGCGATGAGCCCCTGACGGCGCTCGACCGGATCGGGCCCCGCGACCACGGAGTGCAGGTTCCGCCAGAGCACGGCCTGCCACGCATCGAAGCCGAGCCCCAGGTCGTCCACGGCGTCGGCGTCCGACCAACGAAGCAGCAGGTCGGGACGGAGCCGGGCGTAGCGGTCCAGCAGGGACGCCACGCGGGAAGCGTTGGCGTAGCGCTGATCGGACGCCGCGAGGTGGTGCCGCAGCGGCTCCAGCCCCGGGGTATGGGCCTCGGCGAGCGCCAGCACGTGCCACACGAGCCGCTGGGGCGCCCACGGGTCGTCTGCGGGATCGAGCCCCGACACGATCTCGTCGAGCCGTGACAGCGGCTCGAACAGGACGCCGGCGCAGATGCCCTCGCCGGCGGCGTCTGTCTCACGGGCGATCCGCTGGGACAGCCACCGCTGCATTCCGGCCCCAGGCGTGAGCACCAGCGGGGCCTCAAAAGGATCGGCGTCCAACTCGGTCAGCCACGTGACCAGCCCGGACGCCAGCGCGCGGACGTCGGTGCTCTTCACGAGGTGGAGACCGGTCGAGTTCATGATGCGGCCACCCTATTGCGGCGGGCTGACAGTTTCTGCGCGGGCCGCCGACCCTGTGGATATCGACCACCCGACCCCGGCACCTTCCGTCGGACGCCGCCCCTACAGTGGGCGCCGTGCCACTCCACCCTGACGCCATCCTCGAGGCGCTGGACCCTGAACAGCGGGCCGCAGCGACCGCCCTGGAGGGGCCGGTCTGCGTGCTGGCGGGGGCGGGAACCGGCAAGACCAGGGCCATGACCCACCGCATCGCCTACGGCGTCGCCGTCGGCTCGTACGACCCGCGCGCGGTGCTCGCGCTCACGTTCACCACGCGCGCGGCGGGCGAGTTGCGCGGACGCCTCCGCAGGCTCGGCGCACACGCCGTCCAGGCCCGGACCTTTCACTCGGCCGCCCTGCGACAGGCCCAGTACTTCTGGCCCCAGGCCTACGGGACGCCGCTGCCGCCGGTCGCCGACAGCATCATCGCGCTGGTCGCGGAGGCGGCCCGCCGAGAGCGCTTTCCCGCCGAGACCCCGCTGCTGCGCGACCTCGCGGGCGAGGTCTCGTGGGCGAAAGTGTCGAACGTCGCGCCCGCCGACTACCCCGAGGTGGCACCCACCCGGCAGCGGGCCGTCGCCGGACGCACGCCCGACGAGGTGGCCCGCGTCCTGGCCCGCTACGAGCAGATCAAGTCGGCCAGAGGCGTCGTCGACTTCGACGACATCCTGCTGTGCACCGCCGCACTGTTGTCGTCGTTCCCCGAGGTCGCGCACGAGGTGCGCCGCCAGTACCGCACGTTCGTCGTGGACGAGTACCAGGACGTCAGCCCCCTGCAGCAGGCACTGCTGGACCTGTGGCGCGGCGACCGCGACGACCTCTGCGTGGTAGGCGACCCGGCGCAGACGATCCACAGCTTCGCCGGCGCGCAGGCGTCCTTCCTGACGGGCTTCGCGCTCCGCCACCCCAGTGCCCAGGTCATCGAACTCGTCCGCGACTACCGCAGCACCCCCGAAATCATCTCGCTGGCCAACGCCGTGATGCGAGGTCACGGCCCGGGCGTCGAGTTGCGACCCGTGCGTCCCGCCGGCCCCGTGCCGACGTTCGCTCAGGCCGCCAGCGAGCCGGATGATGCCCGGTCGCTGGTGGCTTGGCTGAAGGCGCTGGCCGATCAGGGGGTGCCCTACGGCGAGATGGCCGTGCTCTACCGCATCCATGCGATGTCGGTGCCGCTGGAGGCGGCGTTGAGCGACGCCGGCATTCCCTACGCGACGCGAGGAAGCGAGGGCTTCTTCGAGCGCGGCGAGGTGAAGAGCGCCCTGCACGCCCTGGCGGTGGCCGTCCGCACCACCCAGTCGGACGATGCTGCTTCCGCGCAGTTCCGGGCCGTCCTGGCCGGCCTCGGCTGGACGCCCGACCCGCCCGACGGCCAAGGTGTGGTCCGGGAACGCTGGGAGTCGTGGTCGGCGCTGGCGTCCCTGGCGGACGACTTCTGCGCGGCCCATCCGGACGCCTCCCTCGCCGACCTCAACGACGAACTCGAGGCCCGCCGGACGAGCCAGCACGCGCCAGCCGGCCAGGGCGTCACGCTGTCGACCCTGCACGCAGCCAAGGGCCTCGAATGGGACGCCGTCGCCGTCACGGGCGTGTGCGAGGGCAGCCTGCCGTTCGCGCTGGCCACCACCGCCGAGCAGGTGGCCGAGGAGCGCCGCCTGTTCTACGTCGGCGTCACCAGGGCCCGGACGCACCTGCGGATCTCCTGGGCGACGACCCGCAACGGGGGAGGGCAGCGGCGTGCCCCCAGCCGGTTCCTCGACGGGATCGTGGCCGTGCCGAAGGCGGCGGCCGCCCCGGCGTCCCGACGAACGCGCCAGGGCCCCCGCTCCGCGCTGTCGGAGACGTGCCGGTCCTGCGGGCGGGGGCTGACCTCCGGACGCGAGCGCAAGCTGCATCGGCACATGGACTGCCCGGCGTCCTACGACGAGGGACTGTTCGAGGCGCTCAAGGTCTGGCGGAAGGCGCAGGCGGACGCCGCGGGCGTCCCTGCGTTCGTGGTGTTCACCGACGCGACGCTCATGGCGATCGCCGAGGACGTTCCGACCGACGAGGCGGCGCTGCTGAAGGTGGGCGGGGTGGGAAGGGTCAAGCTCGACCGCTACGGGGCCGAACTGCTGCCGCTCCTGGTCGCGGCCAGCAAGGCTCAAGCCTGATTGCTACCAAGCCGCACCGCGTGACAACGGGGACGCCAAGGTCCTGACAACAGTGAAGTGCCGGACGGATGACCGTCCGGCACTTCAAAGATTCGAGCTCTCGCCGCTCAGGCCTTCGGCAGGAAGCGGGTGAGGTTGGTGCTGCACGTGGGGCACTTGGCCTTCGCGATGCGGGTGCCCTTCTCGTTGACGGACACCTGACCCTCGGCATCCCGGTGATCCTTGCACTTCACGCAGTAGAACGAACCCTTGTAGGTCTCTGCGGCCACGTTTGTCCTCCTGTAGGTAGGGACGCGCACGACACAGTTCGAGTCGGACGCCTTCGGTCACACTGTAGAGCACGCTCAGGGAATTCCCCGTAAGCGGCAAAAGGCAAGACCCCCGGCTGCGTCGCAGCCCGCTTGCCTTCCCCTGCATGCGGAGCGTCGAACCGGAGGTCTTGTTGGATGAAAGTACCGCCGTTGCCGGAGCCGGTCAAACGGGGCCGTCCGGGCCTGGACGCGTCGCCCGCGGACTTGTCGGAGGGCTCATTTATGGTGGGGCTGTGCAAGAGCCGAGCTATCAGATCCGCGAGTCCGCCCGTCGGCGACGCACGTTGACGGCGTTCCGAGAGGGCGGTCAGTTGGTGGTCGTCGTGCCGGCCACCCTGTCGGCGCGGCAGCGGCGCGAGCTCGTCCCGCCATTGGTGGCGCGGTTCCTGGCCAAGGAGGTCAAGCGGTCCGCCCCCCGCGGGGACGCCGAACTCACCGAGCGCCTGGGCGAGCTCTACCGCCGCTACCTTGCGCCGGTCGGCGGACCGATGCCGTCCGTCGGGGCCCGCTGGGTGACCAACCAGAACTCTCGGTGGGGCTCCTGCACGCCCTCAACCGGCGAGATCCGGCTGAGCCATCGCCTGCGCGACATGCCCGACTGGGTCGTCGACTACGTCTTGGTGCACGAGGCGGTCCACCTCATCGAAAGGGACCACTCGGCCCGCTTCCATGCCCTCGTGGCCCGCTATCCGCACACCGAGCGCGCCAAGGCCTTCCTCGACGGCGTCCAGTTCGCCTGGCGGCGTCCGGACGCCTAGGCCCCGTCCGGTCCCTTGCGGCCCTCTTCGTCGAGCAGACGGGCCAGTTGGGCGTCCAGGTCGTCGACCCCATCGGTCGGCGCGACCGCGGGGCGTCCACGCTCGACGTAGCCGAGCGGGTCGTCCAGGTCGGCAGCCGTGGGAATCAAGTCGGGATGCGCCCAGGCGGCGTCGCGCGCCTCGTAGCCCTGTGCGGTGCGCAGGGCGGCCCACAGATTCGCCGCATCGCGGACGCGCCGGGGCCGCAGCTCCAGGTTGAGCAGCGCCTTGAGCGCGGCCTCGGCCGGACCACCGCTCGCTCGGCGCCGGCGGACGCTCTCGAGCAGCGCGCTGGCACCCGGCATCAGCCCCGCGGTCGTCACGGACACTACGTCGTCGACCCAGCCCTCGACGAGCGCCACGAGGTTCTCCAGGCGCCCCAGGATCTCCGTCTGCTCGGCGGTCTGCACCGGCTCGAAGAGCTTGCTGGACAGGGTCGAGCCCAGCGACTCCAGATCTTCGGCGGTCATCTGCCCGGACATCTGCGACTCCAACGCCTCCTCGATCGCGTGGGCGTCGATCGAGATGCCGCGCGCGTAGTGCTCGACGAGGGCGAGCAGCTGCGGTCCCAGCCAGCCCACGGACGCGAACAGGCGCTGGCGGGCGGTCTCGCGCAGGGCCAGGTAGAGCCGCACATCGGCGTCCGACTGCTCGAGGCCGTCGCCGAACTTGGCGACGTTGTCGGGCAGCAGGGCGACGATCGGCTTCTTGGTCAGGGGGAACGAGATGTCGCACGCGCTCACGACGTCGGTCGACAGCAGGCCCAGCGCCTGGCCCAGCTGGGCCGACAGCATCCCGGAGGACGCCGCGCGCATCAGCGGCTCGAGCATCGGCTGGAGCCCGCCCAGCTCCTCGCTCTGCTTGGTCAGCAGGCCGGTGATGGCCGCCGAGAACGACGACGCCACGGGGGAGGTGAGGGAGCGCCAGACGTCGAACGTCTGCTCGACCCACTCGGCGCGGCTCCAGGCCGCCGCCGGGGTGGCGATCCGGCCGAAGGCGGTCTGCTGATCGAGCCACAGGTCGGCCAGGCCCACGGCGTCCCGGACGGCGGCCACCTCGGACGCCGACGGCGAGGGGTCGGTGCCCTGGGCGGCCGTCACCTTGCGTGCGACATCGCGGGTGAACGTCCAGTTGAGGCCGTCGGCCCCCGCTCCGCCACCGAAGGACGCCATCTGCGAGGTGAACTGCGTCATGGCCTGCTGCAGCTTGCCCATCAAGCCGTCCATGTCGAAGTTGCCGTCCGCCCCGGGAGTGATGCCGAACTGCGCCATGAACTGGGCGAGCGGGTTGTCCTGGTCGCCTGAGCGGTCGGGATCGAACGGGTCTCGATCGGACGCCATGGGTTCTCCTTCGACGGTTGGAGTCTCCATTGTCGCGCACCGTCCCAATCGATGGCCGGGCTACGATCTGCACAGCGTGCCGCACGGCGCGAATCCCTCGAAAGGGCCCCATGACCAAACAGACCTGGACCGCGCTGGTCGCTGGGATCTGTTTCGCGGCCTGCGTCCTGGTGGCCGCGGTGGTGCCCGTCCCGTTCGTGATCTGGTCGGCCGGCCCCACCAGCGACCTGCTCGCCACCGGCGACACGGTTCCGGTGACGGTGACGAACGCCACCAACTACCCGACCACCGGACGCCTCCTCGTCACCACCGTCTCGCAGACGCGGCTCAGCGCCAACGTGTCGTTGTTGGAAGCGCTGTACTCCTACTGGGCCGAGCAGCGTGAGGTGCAGCCGCGCTCTGCCGTTTTCCCGGCGGGCGTCGACGAGTCGACGCTGGCGGCCGAGCAGGCGACGGAGCTGACGTCCGCGCAAGAGGACGCCGCGGCGGCCGCCTTGCGGTCGGCCGGGATCAAGGTCGACCCCGTACCGGTCGTCGCCGCCGTCAACGCGGCCGGACCCTCGGCGGGCAAGCTGCTCGTCCGCGACGCGGTCATCGCGATCCGCTACACGACGACCCCGACGGCGACGGCCGTGCAGACGGCGGCCGAGGCGAGCACCGCGATCGCGTCCGGCAAGGTGGGGGACCAGATCATGTTCTCGATCGTGCGGGACGGCGTCCCCCAAGACGTGCTGGTGACGACCCAGTCGTCCAAAACCAGCGCCGACCAGCCCGTCGCGGGCGTCAGCTTCGTCCAGGGGTTCCGGTACGCCCCCGAGGTCACCTTCAAGCTGGACCCGTCCGTGGTCGGCAGCGGGTCCGGGCTCATGCTCGCCCTCGCGATCTACGACAAGGTGACCCCGGACGCCCTCCTGAAGGAGCGCATCGTCGCCGGGAGCGGATCGATCGACGCCAACGGCGCGGTGAGCCGCGTGGCCGCGATCCGCGAGAAGGTGGTCAGCGCCGAACGTGCCGGGGCGTCCGTCTTCTTGCTGCCGGCCGCGAACTGCGCCGAACTGGCCGGTCAACGACCCACGGTGCGGCTGGTGCCGGTCGCGACGCTGGCCGAGGCCGTCGATGCCCTCGGGGCGCTCTCAGACACGGAGAAGGCGAAAACTGTGAAGGGATGCCCATGACCGAGCAAGCCAAGCCAGCGCCGGACGCCTCCGCCGTGATCGCCGTCTGCGGCGAGATCGAGAAGCACGTCGCGGCGTCCGGCTGGGATCAACCGGCCCGGCTGTTCGCCCTCGTCCCCACGGCGGCGCTGCTGGCAGCCGAGCCATCGCTCGGCGCTGCCCTGGGGGAGCAGGCCCACCCGGACGGCCACCTCACGGCCATCGAGCAGGACGAGTTCCACGCGGGCGGCGATCTGGTGGCCGACCTGGAGCGGATCGCCTGGCCGGACGGCGTGACGGGCTGCGCGCTGTCCGTCGAGCGGACGCTCGTCCCGGCGTCCGTCGAGGCGGACATCCCGGCCGATCCGGACGCCGCCGCCGAGTTCGTCAACGCTCATCCGCAACGCCATGACGTCCGCGTCGTCGTCGCGGTCGATCGCGGGGGCGCCCAGCACGGGCTCGCCCGACTCAGGTCCGAGCCGGACGCGCTGCTGAGCGGCACCGAGCTCGTCCCGGGCCTGGCCGGCGCACTTCTGCGTACTCTGGACCCATCATGAGCACTCCCGGACCCATCCGCCTCTCGCCCCGACGACGAAATCCTCTGATCGCGACGCTGGCCATCTTGGTCGGCCTCACCGTCATCGCCGGGATCGGCTCCCGCATCTTTACCGACAAGCTCTGGTTCGACTCGGTCGGCTTCGTCGAGGTCTTCTCGACGCAGCTTCTCGGCGAACTGGCCCTGTTCGGCATCGGGTTCGCCCTGATCGGTGGGCTGTTGGCCGCCAACATGTACATCGCCTACCGGCTGCGCCCGCAGGCGCGCCGCCGTGGGGCGAGCGCGATCCTCGATCGCTACCGCGACCTGCTGGAGCACAACCTGCTGCTGGTCATCGCCGTGCCCTCGGTGCTCATCGGCGGGCTGGCGGGGCTGTCGGCCTCGTCGCAGGTCCTGCCCGTGCTGGCCTGGCTGCACCGGGTGCCGTCGGGCATCAAGGACTCCAAGTTCGGCCTGGACACCACGTTCTTCATGCTGGAGTACCCGGTCTGGCGGTTGACGGCCTCGATGGTGCTGAGCGCCCTCGTCCTCGCCCTGATCGCGGCCGTCGCGGTGCACTTCGCGGTCGGCAACC
>Ga0208564_1000617_pt1 | contig 32354 bp, 29 predicted proteins | sample AD_UKC073_MetaG_FD_184439 | JGI IMG/M metagenome (GOLD analysis project Ga0208564, IMG submission 184439) | Active sludge microbial communities of municipal wastewater-treating anaerobic digesters from USA - AD_UKC073_MetaG (SPAdes) (version 2) | ecosystem: Engineered > Bioreactor > Anaerobic >... | reverse complement strand
CTCGGGGCGCATCGGCGTCACGAGGTCCTGCTGGACATCAGCATCGTTGACGATTTGGACGCCGTGGCGGCGTCCCTTCCCCCGTGGCTGCCGGAGACGATCGCCCAGGTCGGCGATGACATCACGGTGGCGCTGCCGGACGAGGCCATCGTCGGCGGGGACGGCGTCTCTGTCAGCGTCGTGGACACCGTGTCCGTCGTGACGCTGCGCAGCCCGGGTCATCGCGAGCTCGTCATTCACGGTCCGCGGGGGAGTCGTGTGCTGCCGCTGGACGCGGCTCCGCCCCTGGAGGACGTCGTTGCCGATCTCGTCGGACAGTTGCTGACGCGGCGTCCCCAGCGGCTGGGTGAGGCCGCCGGGTTCGTCGTCGCGGACGCGCTCGCTCGCCGCCTGGCGCCGGATCCGGAGCGGGCCCTCGACTGGCTGGACGCCGTGGACTGGCTCGACCGCGACACGCTGCTGGGGGACGCGACGGCCGGCCTCGCGGCGTCCCTTCAAGGGGAAACGCTGCAGGTGCAGGCGACCTGGAACCTACTCGGTCGGCGCGCGGTGACGCCCGGCTACGGGCTCGTCGTGATGCGGCTTTGGCTCGCAAGCCTCGCCGCATCGGGGACGCCTCCGCCCGAGGCCCTGGCCCTGCTGTCACGCCCGGCTGCCGACGAGGCGTCCGCGCTGGAGCTCTCCCTGCTCGGCTACCGGGGGGCAGACGTGGCGACAGGCGGCGTCCAGGGCCTCATCGCGCTGCTCGGCGGAACCCTGCCGGGGCGTCCGATCGGGCTCTCGGCGTCCCGCGCGGCTGTCGCGGCGTCGGTATTGAGGCTCTGCCCCGAGTCCTGGGAGGTGAGCGCGCTGGCCGCGTTGACGGCGGCCAAGACCGAACGCCTCCTGCTGGCCGACTACGCCGGATGCGCCGAGGACGGCGCGGCCATGGTCGGCCTGGACGGACTCGCCTGGCTGCTGATGGGCCACTTGGACTGAGGGAGTGCCCGGCTGCGGGCAGCCCTCAAATGGGCATCTGCGGGTCGCTGCCCCTAGGATCACCTGCGTTGACCGGGGCGTAGCGTAGCGGCCAGCGCGCTGCTTTTGGGTGGCAGAGATCGCGGGTTCGAGTCCCGCCGCCCCGACCACGTGGCCCGTTCTGTCAGAGGGCCCATCTACCGTCGATGGCGTGAGGCGCCCCACATACTCTCGTGATGACCTGCTGGCCGCGCTGCTCGGCGCGAGATCGTTGAAGGACGTGTTGATCGCCTTGGGTTTGAAGGTGAACGCGGGTCAGTATCGACGGGTCCATGGGTTGCTGGAGTCTGAAGGGATCCCGATGCCGGAGTTTCCGGCGCGCTACAACACCGAGGCCGCCCGCAGGGCGAACCTGATCTCGGATGAGGACTTCTTCCGCAGTGGAGTGTTCCGGGATGGCTCCAAGATTCGTCGACGTCTACTTCGCCTGGGGTGGGATCACCACTGTTCTGTCTGTGGTCTGGCGCCCGAGTGGAATGGCCGGCCGCTCGTCTTGCAGGTCGACCACATCAACGGCAATCGGACCGACAATATGCTCGAGAACCTGAGGCTGGTCTGTCCGAACTGTCATGCACAGTCCGAGACCTTTGGCAGGCACAACGCACACCGCTATCGGTACTGCGAGCTCTGCGGGGTGAGGGTCACGCCCCGGGCACAGGTCTGCCGTCAATGTTCCGCGTCGCGACGGCGAGGGACGCCGAGTGGCCGCTCCAAGGTGGCGTGGCCCGACCCAGAGCAACTGCGTCAACGCGTTGCGACGGTCGGTGCCAGTGCCGTTGCGCGTGACCTGGGCGTGAGCGAGACCGCGGTGCGCCGGCGAGGTCGCAGGGACGACGAGCGTGCGCAGACCGCTGTGGATGGTGTTGCTGGTGGGTCCACGGGCCCTGAATGTGATCAGCCCGAGTCGTTCGGCTAGGCTAAGCCGGCGTCGCACGCGGATGTAGCTCAATGGTAGAGCCCCAGTCTTCCAAACTGGCTACGCGGGTTCGATTCCCGTCATCCGCTCCACTGCCGTCCACCATCGATACCCAGGAGTGCCTCAAGTGCCCAGCACCGTTGAGAAGCTCGGCCCGTCGCGGGTCAAGCTCACCATCGAGATCCCGTTCGCCGAGCTGCAGCCGCACCTCGACAAGGCGTACCGGGAGATCGCCCAGAGCGTGAACATCCCCGGCTTCCGCCGTGGCAAGGTGCCCGCGGGCGTCATCGATCAGCGGTTCGGCCGCGGCGCCGTGCTCCAGGAGGCCATCAACGCGGCCCTGCCGGGCGCCTACGGCAAGGCGGTCGAAGAGGCCGGCGTCGTCCCGCTGGGCGAGCCCGAGATCGACGTCACCAAGCTCGAGGATCGCCAGCTGGTCGAGTTCACCGCCGAGGTGGACGTGCGTCCGGAGTTCGACCTGCCCGAGCTGTCGTCCCTGTCCGCCACCGTCGCGTCCGTGCCGGACCGCGAGGCCGAGATCGACGAGCGCATCAAGGTCATGCGCCAGCGCTTCGCCACCCGCTCCGACATCGACCGCGCCGCCGAGGCCGGCGACGTCGTGACCGTCGACATCCAGGCCAGTCAGGACGGCAAGGAGATCGTGGACGCCGCCGCGGAGGGCATCACGTACAAGGTCGGCGCCGACGGCATGTTGGACGGGCTCGACGAGGCCGTGACCGGGCTCAAGGCCGGCGAGGACGCCACGTTCAAGTCCACCCTGCTCGGCGGGCCGTTCAAGGGCCAGGAGGCCGACATTCACGTCGTCGTCCACAAGGTCCAGGCCGAGAAGCTGCCCGAGGTCGACGACGAGTTCGCACAGATGATCTCCGAGTTCGACACCGTCGGCGAGATGCGTGAGGACCTGGGCGGCCGCGTCGACCAGATCGCGCGCCTGGAGCAGGTGCAGGAGGCGTCCGACAAGGTCCTCGACGAGCTCATCAGCAAGGTCGACTTCGACGTTCCGCAGGGCATGGTGGACGCGCAGATCGCGGCTCGTACCGAGCAGATCGAGTCGCAGCTCGCCCAGGCTGGCTTCACGCTGGAGCGCTACCTCGAGGAGAACACCGAGGAGGAGGCGAACACCCCCGAGGAGTTCTGGGAGATCGTCAAGACCAACACCTTCAAGGCGCTCAAGGCCCAGATCGTTCTCGACAAGCTGGCTGACGACGATCAGATCGGCGTCGAGCAGACCGAGCTCACCGAGATGCTGTTCCGCCGTGCGCAGCAGAGCGGCTCGTCTCCCGAGCAGGAGATGCAGCACATGATGGAGCACAACCACATGGGCGAGTGGATGCAGGAGATCCGCCGTTCCAAGGCTCTCAAGAAGATCGTGGCTGCGGCGAAGGTCACCGATGAGGACGGCAAGGTCGTCAACGTGGCAGCGGTCCGTCCCGACGGCACGCTGGACGAGTCGGTCGAGGTCGTCGAAGCCGAGGCTCCCGCGAAGCCGGCGAAGAAGCCCGCCGCCAAGAAGGCCAAGGCAGACGCCGACAAATAGTCCCCGCTGGGTCGAACTGGACGCCTCGCGCAGACTGCGCGGGGCGTCCGTCGTTTTTCCAATCGGACGCCGACGCGGCAACTCTCCACCCTCGACCTTTGGCCGTCAGCGAACACCGCACGCCGCTCCTTAGTTTTGTCGGACGGCACAGGTAGGTTCACCACCGTGACTCAATACGAACCTGCACAGGCGCCGCGCATGGCCGGCCCCAGTTCCAGCGTGGGCATGAGCGACTCCGTCTACCAGGCGCTGCTGAAGAACCGCATCATCTTCCTCGGCGACGAGGTGCGCGACGACAACGCCAACGCCATCTGCGCCCAGATGCTGCTCCTCAACGCCGAAGACCCGACCAAGGACATCTACCTCTACATCAACTCGCCGGGCGGGTCGGTGACCGCCGGCATGGCGATCTTCGACACCATGCAGTGGATCAGCAACGACGTTGCGACCGTGGCCATGGGCCTGGCCGCCTCGATGGGGCAGTTCCTGCTGAGCGCGGGCACCCCGGGCAAGCGGTACGCCCTGCCGCACGCGAAGATCATGATGCACCAGCCGTCCGGCGGCATCGGCGGCACGGCGTCCGACATCAAGATCCTCGCCGAGCAGATCATCGCCACCAAGAAGGAGATGGCCGCGCTGATCGCCGAGCACACCGGCCAGACCATCGAGCAGATCGAGGCCGACTCCGACCGCGACCGGTGGTTCACCGCGAAGCAGGCCCTGGAGTACGGCTTCATCGACCACGTCTACACGCGCGCTGCCGACATCACGTCGCCCGACGCGCCGAACCAGTGAGGACTCCCATGAGCAACCTGATGCCCGGCGGCCTGGCGCCCGCGGGCGCCTCCATGGACTACTACATCCCGCAGTGGGAAGAGCGCACGAGCTACGGCGTCCGTCGCGTCGACCCCTACACGAAGCTGTTCGAGGACCGCATCATCTTCCTCGGCACCCCGGTGACGGACGACATCGCGAACGCCGTGATGGCGCAGCTGCTGTGCCTGCAGTCGATGGATCCCGAGCGGCCGATCTCGATGTACATCAACTCGCCCGGCGGCTCGTTCTCGGCGATGACGGCCATCTACGACACGATGCAGTACATCAAGCCCCCGATCGAGACGGTGTGCCTCGGCATGGCCGCGTCGGCGGCCGCGATCCTGCTGGCGGCGGGCACGAAGGGCAAGCGCTTGGCGCTGCCGAACTCGACGATCCTCATCCACCAGCCGGCCATGGGCCAGGGCAGCTACGGCCAGAGTTCCGACCTCGAGATCCAGGCGAACGAGATCCTGCGGATCCGTGCGCTCATGGAGAAGATGCTCAGCGACGCCACGGGCCAGCCCGTCGAGCGCATCAGCCGCGACGTCGACCGCGACAAGTACCTGACCGCCGTGCAGGCCAAGGAGTACGGCATCATCGACGACATCTTGACGTCGCTCAAGGAACTGCCGAGGAACTGACGTGGCGCGCATCGGGGAAACCTCCGACCTGGTGAAGTGCTCTTTTTGCGGAAAGAGCCAAAAGCAGGTCAAGAAGCTCATTGCCGGGCCTGGGGTGTACATCTGCTGTGAGTGCATCGAGCTCTGCAACGAGATCATCGAGGAGGAGTTCTCCGAGGCGCGCGACGTCGGCCTGATCGAGGAGCTGCCCAAGCCCCGCGAGATCTGCGCCTTCCTCGACCACTACGTGATCGGACAGGAGACCGCCAAGAAGGCCTTGGCGGTCGCCGTCTACAACCACTACAAGCGGGTCCAGGCGCAGGCGACGGCGTCCCCACGCCGGACGCCGGACGACGACCTGGTCGAGCTGGGCAAGTCGAACATCCTGCTGATCGGGCCCACGGGCTGCGGCAAGACCTACCTGGCGCAGACGCTCGCGCGCATGCTGAACGTGCCGTTCGCCATGGCGGACGCGACCGCGCTCACCGAGGCGGGCTACGTCGGGGAAGACGTCGAGAACATCCTGCTCAAGCTGATCCAGGCCGCCGACTTCGACGTCAAGAAGGCCGAGACCGGCATCATCTACATCGACGAGATCGACAAGGTGGCCCGCAAGAGCGAGAACCCGTCGATCACGCGCGACGTGTCGGGCGAGGGCGTCCAGCAGGCGCTGCTGAAGATCCTGGAGGGCACGACGGCGTCCGTGCCGCCGCAGGGTGGGCGCAAGCATCCGCACCAGGAGTTCATCCAGATCGACACGACGAACATCCTGTTCATCGTGGGCGGTGCCTTCGCCGGTCTGGAGGAGATCATCAACCAGCGCATCGGCAAGCGTCCGCTGGGGTTCAACAACGACATCGAGCTGCGCAAGGACGCCTCCACGAACCCGTTCGAAGAGGTGCGTCCGGAAGACCTGCACAAGTTCGGTCTGATCCCCGAGTTCATTGGACGCCTCCCGATGATCTCCACGGTCAACCCGCTGGACACCGAGGCCCTCATCCGGATTCTCGTGGAGCCGCGCAACGCGCTGGTGAAGCAGTTCCGCAAGCTCTTCGAGCTGGACGGCGTCGACCTCGACTTCTCGGCCGAAGCCATCGAGGCGATCGCCGAGATGGCCATGGCGCGGGGCATCGGGGCGCGCGGGCTGCGCTCGATCCTCGAAGAGATCCTGCTGAACGTGATGTATCACGTGCCCAGCGAGGACGACGTGGCCCAGGTCCAGGTCACCGAAGCCGTGGTCCGCAGCGGCGCCGAGCCCAAGCTGGTGCCGCGGGCCCAGCTCGCCGGGCGCGGGCGCCGCAGCGCCAAGTCTGCCTGACGGCCACCTGGAGGCCCCCGGATGTGCGTTGACAGGCGCCTAGGTCCGGTGCGATCCGTCTGACGGGCGCCTGGAGCCCCGGCAGATCCGCCTGACGAGCGCCTCGGGGAACCCGTCAGTTCCGCTTGATAGGCGCTTGAGCCCCCGACAGGCCTAGGCGGACGCCTCGGGCGCGGCCAGGTCCGCGGCCACGGCGACGGAGTCCCCGCCGGGCACCCACGCGATGGGCGCGGTGATCCGGCCCACGGCCCGCAGGTCCGCCTCGGCGAGACGCAGCCGCGCCACCGACGCTTCCGGACCCGACACGGACGCCGACGTCAGCTCCGTCTTCATCGAGACCTTCGCGTTCGACTTCACGCCGCGGATGCCGATCAGCGCGGCCGACACGTCGCCCAGCAGGGCCGCATCGCCTGAACCCGGCAACTCGTCAACCGAAGGCCAGGACGCCAGGTGCACCGAGCCCTCGCGCCACCACGACCACACCTCCTCGGTGACGAACGGCAGGAAGGGCGCGAACAGCCGCAGCTGGACGTCGAGCGCCAACTGCAACGCCGCCTGCGCGGACGCCGCCGCCTCGGCCCCCTGGGCCCCGTAGGCGCGCTCCTTGACCAGCTCCAGGTAGTCGTCGCAGAACGTCCAGAAGAACCGCTCCGCGGCCTCTAGCGCCGGGGTGTAGTCGAACGACTCGAAGGCGTCCGTGGCCGTCGCCACGACGGAGCGCAGCTCGGCGAGCATCGCGAGATCGACCGGGGCCGTGATCGCGTCGGCCGCGACGCGGGCGTCCGCCTGGCCGAGCACGAACTTGGACGCGTTGAGGACCTTCATGGCGAGACGGCGTCCGACCTTCATCTGGGTCTCGTCGAAGGGGGAGTCCATGCCCGGACGCGCCATCGCGGCGCGCCAGCGGACGGCGTCCGACCCGAACCGCTCCAGGATGTCGGTCGGCACCACCACGTTGCCCTTGGACTTGCTCATCTTCTTGCGATCGGGGTCGACCACGAAGCCCGAGATCGACGCGCGCCGCCACGGCAGGCAGTCGTGCTCCAGGTGCGAGCGCACGACGCGGCTGAACAGCCAGGTCCGGATGATGTCGTGGGCCTGCGGGGCGAGGTCCATGGGGAAGGTGAGGCCCCACAGCTCCTCGTCGCGGCCCCAGCCGCAGGCGATCTGGGGTGACAGCGACGAGGTGGCCCAGGTGTCCATGACGTCCGGGTCCCCGATGAAGCCGCCCGGCTTGCCCCTGGACGCCTCGTCGAAGCCCGGCGCGGTCTGCGAGGCGGGGTCGACCGGCAGGGACGCCTCGTCGGCCACGATCGGACGCGCGTAGTCGGGCTCGCCGTCGGCGTCCAGGCGGTACCAGACGGGGAAGGGAACGCCGAAGAAGCGCTGCCGCGAGATGAGCCAGTCGCCGTTGAGGCCGTTGACCCAGTTCAGGTAGCGGTGCCGCATGTGCTCGGGCACCCACGCCAGCTCCTCGCCGCGCGCCATCAGCGCGTCGCGCAGGTCGTCGTCGCGGCCGCCGTTGGTGATGTACCACTGGCGCGTCGACACGATCTCGAGGGGCTTGTCGCCCTTCTCGTAGAAGTTGGCCATGCGCGAGGTGGGCTTGGGCTCGCCGTCCAGGTCGCCCGTCTCGCGCAGCCGGGCGACGATCGCCTCGCGGGCCGAGAACGTCGTCTTGCCGGCCAGCTCGGCGTAGAAGGACGCGTCAGTCAGCCACTCGGGGGTCTCGGAGGTGAGGCGTCCGTCGCGGCCGATGATCGTGCGCATGGGCAGCTGCAGCTCGCGCCACCAGATCACGTCGGTCAGGTCGCCGAAGGTGCAGCACATCGCGATGCCGGCGCCCTTGTCCTTCTCGGCTGCGGCGTGCGGCAACACCGGGATCTCAACCCCGAACACCGGCGACGTCACGGTCGTCCCGAACAGCGGCTGGTAGCGCTCGTCGTCCGGGTGCGCGATCAGGGCGCACACGCTCGGGAGCAGCTCCGGACGCGTCGTCTCGATGTAGACCGGCGAGCCGTCCGGCCGACGGAAAGCCACGCGGTGGTAGGCGCCCGGGTACTCGCGCGCCTCCAGCTCGGCCTGCGCCACCGCCGTCTGGAACGTCACGTCCCACATGGTCGGCGCCTCCGACAGGTACGCCTCGCCGCGGGCGTGGTTGTGCAGGAAGGCACGCTGCGCCACGCGCTGGGATTCGGTCGAGATCGTCTCGTACAGGGTGTCCCAGTCGACCGACAGCCCGAGGTGCCGCCACAGGTCCTCGAATGCCTGCTCGTCGACGGCGGTGAGCTCGTGGCACAGCTCGATGAAGTTGCGGCGGCTGATGGGCACCTGCCGCTTCGGGTCCGGGTTGGTGGGGGGCGCGAAGTCGGGGTCGTACGGCACGGACGGGTCGCAGCGGACGCCGTAGAAGTTCTGGACGCGACGCTCGGTCGGCAGCCCGTTGTCGTCCCAGCCCATCGGGTAGAAGACGTGCTTGCCGCGCATGCGCTGGTAGCGCGCGATGAGGTCGGTGTGGGTGTAGCTGAACACGTGACCGACGTGCAGCGACCCCGAGACCGTCGGCGGGGGAGTGTCGATGCTGAACACCTGATCGCGGCTCGCCGGACGCTGGAAGGCGTACGTGCCAGCGTCCTTCCACCGGGCCGACCAGGTCGCCTCCAGTCCCTCGAGGACGGGGCGGTCCGGTACCGCGAACGCGGACGAGGTCGTCGCGGGAGGGGCCTGGTGCGGTTGCGCGGTCATGGTCCGCGATTTTACGAGGACGCCGCCGCGCACGTCACATCGTGCGCGGCGGCGTCCAGGTTCGTGGGGGGCGATCAGCCGGCCGTGGCCTTGATCGCTTCCAGGAGCGAGGCCTGGTTGGCGGCGTCCAGCTTGGTGGTGTCGAGGCGCTTGCCGTTGACCGTCATGAGGGGCGTGGAGCCCCAGGCCTTGGCCTCGGGGTTCGTCTCGCCACCCAGCTTCGTGTACTGGGCGGTGGTGTACGCGGTGTTGAACTTGTTTTGCTGGTCGACGAAGGTCGCGGTGGCGCGGGTGTCGAAGCAGGACTGGAACTGGGTCAGCTTCTCGCCCGTCAGTCCCGCGGCGGCCGGGAACGTGCTGCGTAGCTGCTCGGTGGTGTAGCCGGCCCCTTCCTTGGTCGGCTGCCCCTTGAAGATGGCCAGGTGATATTCGGGGAAGACGCCCTGGACGTCGGCGCACGCGGCGCCGATGGCGGGGTTGGTCGACTTGTTGGTGCCGAGGCGGTCGAGGAAGGTTTCGATCTGCACCGAGTACTTGATCTCACCCGAGCGCGCGAGCTCGTTCAAGGTGACCCCGAAGGCTTCGTCGAACGCCTTGCAGCCCGGGCACTGGTAGTCGGCGTACAGCTGCACGACCGGCGCTCCCGGCTTCGCCTTGTCCTGGGCGATGCCGATGCCGTCCTTGACCGAGTTGGGGTTCGTCCCGGCCTGGACGCCGTACGAGTTGACCACCGCGTTGGGCGGGGTCACGCTGCCGCCGCCCTTGCCGCCCTGGCTGATCAGCACCACGGCCAGGATCACGACCAGCAACACGGCGACGACGATCGCGCCGAGCCCGACCATCTTGCGGTTGCGAGCCGCCTTCTCCGCGGCGAGCTGCTGGGCCTTGAGGGCCTCGCGTCGGCTGGTGCTGGGATTGGCCATGAAGAACTCCTGTTGATGCGGTGAACGGCCCAATCTAGTGGATGTCGACGGGCGGGAAGAGCCTGTCCTCGAGGGCGAGGGCCGAGCGGGGTCGGATCAACAGCCAGCTCGCGCAGGCGAGCAGCCCCACGTCCCGAAGGATTTCCCAGGGGTAGCTGGCCAAGGCCTTGGCAGCGTCCACCTCTCCACCACCGCCGAAACAGCCGCAGTCGATCGAGATGCCGCGATACCACACGCTGGCGATGGCGACGATGAAGCCGATCATCAGGAGCGCACCAACCAGGGCCGCCACGCGCGTGAACAGGCCGACGATCAGCAGCAGCCCGACGGCCACTTCGAGGATGGGGAGGCCGTAGCCGAGCGGGGCCGTAACCTCGTACGGCAGCAGCCTGTAGGAGCGGACGGCGTACACCGACTCCTCCAGGTTGCCGAGCTTCAGCCCGCCCGCGAGGAGCAGCACGACCCCCAGGACGAGGCGTGCGGCCAGGCCGACCCAGTCGCGCCAGGCGCGTTGGGGGGCCGCCACGATCGGTGAATCCGGGGTTTCGCTCACGGCGGCGAGTCTAGAGGCAGCCCCTGACAAGTAGGCTGTCCCGATCATGAGCACGCCATCCCACGCCGAGATCGCCGCGACGCTGCAGGCCCGCTGGCCCGAGTCGCATCCAGCTCCGAGCCTGGCCCGGATCGAGGCGCTGTGCGACCTGCTCGGGTCGCCGCAGGACGCCTACCCGGTCATCCAGATCACCGGGACCAACGGCAAGGGCAGCACGGCGTTGATGATCGACTCGTTGCTGCGAGCCCTGGGCCTGCGCACCGGACGCATCAGCTCCCCCCACCTCGTCGACCTCACCGAGCGCATCGCGATCGACGGCCGGCCCATGGACGCCGACGCGTTCGACGAGCTCGTTGCTGAAACCCAGCCGTTCGTCGATCTCGTGGACGCCCAGGCGATCGACGGCATCCCCATGACGTTCTTCGAGGTCATGACGGGGCTGGCCTACGCCGCGTTCGCGCAGGCCCCGGTGGACGTCGCCGTCGTCGAGGTCGGCATGGGCGGCAGCTGGGACGCCACCAGCGTCGCGGACGCGTCCGTCGCCGTGCTGTGCCCGATCGACCTCGACCACACGCACCTGCTGGGCGACACGGTCGAGGAGATCGCCGGCGAGAAGGCTGGCATCATCAAGCCCGGCTCGGTGGCCGTCGTCGCCCACCAGCGACCCGAGGTCGACGAGGTGATCGCCCGTCGCTGCAGAGACGTGGGTGCAAGATTCGTCACCGAAGGCGACGGCTTCGCACTGCTGGATCGCCGCGTGGCCGTCGGCGGGCAGGTCATCCGGGTCGAAGCCGCGGGCGGACCGGTGGACGACGTCCTCCTCCCGTTGCACGGCGAGCACATGGCCCACAACGCGGCCTTGGCGATCGCGGCGGTCGAGGCATTCCTCGGCGGCAAGCCGCTGGCTGCCGACGTGATCGCCGAGGGCCTCGGCGCCGTCGTGGCGCCGGCCCGCCTCGAAGTGATCCACCGCGCGCCGACGGTCGTCCTCGACACGTGCCACAACCCGCACGGGGCTCGGGCCACGATCGACGGCGTGACGGAGGCGTTCGACTTCGATCCGCTGATCGGCATCACAGCGATGATGCGGGACAAGGACGTGGACGGCGTCCTCGAGATCTTCGCCGAGAAGATGGACTCGGTCGTCTGCACGACCGTGGCTTCCACCTCGCGCGGCATGACCCCGGACGACCTCGCCGCGCACGCCGAGGAGATCTTCGGCCCCGGCCGGGTCTTTACCGCGGCCACCATGGCGGACGCCGTCGACCGGGCCATCGCCCTCGCCGACGACGCGGGCGGACGCGCCGGAGTCCTGATTGCTGGATCGGTGATCGCGGCGGGTGAGGCGCGCGCCCTGCTCGTGCGTCCGGACGCCGACCCCGATCCCGACCCCTGGGGCGAGTCCGACCGCGATGACGTCGAGGAGGACGCGTGAGGCTTGCTCCCGGCAACCCCCTGACACGGGTGCTGATGATCACGCTCGTGTTGGAGGCCATCGTCTTCGGCCTGGCAGTGCCCGGGATGGTGACCGTCTCAGGCATCGCGCTGCCCCTCGCTCTCGGCCTCGGCGGGGCGGCGATCCTGCTCGCGCTCGTGGCCGCCGCCACCCTGCGCTCCGGGCTGGGGTTCGCCCTCGGCTGGCTCACCCAACTGGCCGCCCTCGCCCTCGGCTTCGCGACGTCGACCATGTTCTTCATGGGCGGGGTCTTCGCCGTGCTCTGGATCGCCACGGTCGTGCTCGGGCGCAGGATTGATGCGGCCCGCTAGGGTTTTCGCCATGAGCGCTACCCAGCAGACCCTCGTCTTGATCAAGCCGGACGCCGTCCGCCGCGGCCTGGTGGGGGAGATCCTCCGCCGCTACGAGGCCAAGGGGCTGCGCCCGGAGGCCCTCGAGCTCCGGACAATCGACGCCGCTTTCGCCGACCGGCACTATTCCGAGCACGTCGACAAGGCTTGGTACCCGCCGCTGCGCGACTTCGTCACGTCCGGCCCGCTGGTCGCGATGATCCTGTCCGGGGACCGGGCGATCGAGGCCGTCCGTTCGCTGAACGGCGCCACCGACGGGATCGCCGCAGCGCCCGGGTCGATCCGTGGGGACTTCTGCCTGTCGAATCGCGAGAACGTCGTGCACGCCTCCGACTCGCCGGAGTCCGCGGCGCGCGAGATCGCGCTCTGGTTCGGTAGCGATGTCTGAGCAGCCCGAGGCTCCCCGCCGCGCCCTGGGGGGAGCGAGCGTGTGGCGTCCGGAGGCCGCAGCCTCCGGGACGCCGAACCACGCTGTCCGGCCCCCGGCCGGCCCGGAGCCTGGCTGGGTGAACCCGATTCCGCCGTCGCCTGGCTGGGTGAACCCGACCCCGCCCCCGCCGGCGGTCTACCCGGCCTACCAGCTCGATCCGGCCATGGTGACGGGCCTGCCGGTCGAGCCCAGCACGCACCCCTTCTTCTATCGGACGCCTCGCTGGCGCTGGTGGAAGCCCTTGCTGGCGTTCATCGCGGCGACAGTGCTGGCGTTCATCGCGATGATCGTCCCCGCGCTGATCGGCATGCTGGTGGACCGCGTCGACTTCGCTGCCATCGCCAAGACCGGCAAGATGACGCTGGGCCCCTGGGCCTTCCTGGGCAACAACATCGGTCTGGCCATCCTGATCCCGATCGCGATGCTGCTGCAGTGGCTGCTCTTCGGACAGCGTCCGGGCTGGCTCTCGTCGGTGCTGGGCAGGTTCCGCTGGGGATGGTTCGCCCGGTGCGTGGCCGTCGCCGTGCCGATCTGGCTCGTGATGATGGGGATCGAGATCGCCCTCACGGGCCTGCCGAAGGACATCTCCGTTCGCCCGTACACGGTGCTGCTGATCATCGGGATCCTGCTCACGACGCCGTTCCAGGCCGCCGGCGAGGAGTACCTCATGCGGGGGCTAGAGCAGCGGCTCGTGGCGTCCTACTTCAAGCGTCAGACGTTGGGCTGGATCGTGGCCACGATCGTCTCGTCCGTCACGTTCATGCTCTTGCACGGCGCCGGCGACATCTGGCTGAACATCATGTACTTCTGCTTCGGTGCGATCGCGTCGTGGATCACCTGGAAGACGGGCGGGCTCGAGGCGGCGGTCGCCATCCATGTGGTGAACAACCTGGTCAGCGAGGCGCTGATGCCCTGGACCGACTTCAGCCACATGTTCGACCGCGAGGCCGGTGCTGCGGACGCGTCCATCCTCATTCAGGTCGTGGTTCTGGTCGTGGCGGCAGGTTTGATGTGGTTCATGGGCCGACGGACCAAGGTGGCCACCGCCTCGGCGCCGGGGCAGGTCGACCTTCAGGCCGCGCACGCGTCGATGCAGGCGTGGACGTCGCAGTCATGGGGCTACCTCCCTCAGCCGCCCAGCCAGTATCAGGGTTGAACCCCTTATCAGAGTTACCTTGGCTAAAGAATCGGAAACTTAAGCCAACTTTGCCGGAAAGCCCGCGGCGGCGTCCAAATGCTCGTAGCGTTTCGTACCATGGCGAACCCTCTGTACGAGTTCATTGCTGGACCCTCCGGACCCCAGGTGCGCATCGAGGCGCGGGGTCAGGAGGTCCTGAACGTGCCCATGTTGAACCGGGGCACCGCCTTCACCTGGCCCGAGCGGCACGCGCTGCGTCTCACGGGCCTGCTGCCCCCCGGGACGACCACGATCGAGGCCCAGGTACGCCGCACCTACGAGCGCTACTGCGGCCAGTCCGACAACCTCGCCAAGTACTCCTACCTGTCGGCCCTGCGCGATCGCAACGAGGTGCTGTTCTACCGCCTCATCAGCGAGCACATCGAGGAGATGATGCCGATCATCTACACCCCGACCATCGGCGAGGTCATCCAGCGGTTCAGCCACGGCTTCAACAAGCTGCGCGCCGTCTTCACCTCCGTCGACTACCCGGACCAGATCCCGATCGCGTTCGAGAACTTCGGCCTCGCGTCTGACGAGTGCGACCTGATCGTGGTCACGGACTCCGAGGGCATCCTGGGCATCGGCGACCAGGGCATCGGTGGCGTCCAGATCGCACTCGGCAAGCTCGCCGTCTACACGGCCGCGGCGGGCATCGACCCGCGCCGCGTGATCCCGGTGGTCATCGACGTGGGTACCGACAATATGGAGCTGCTCTACGACGAGTTCTACCTGGGCGCGCGCCACAGCCGGATCCGCGGCAAGGCCTACGACGACTTCATGGAGACCTTCGTCGAGACCGTCACGCGGAGGTACCCGAACGCCCTCCTGCACTGGGAGGACTTCGGCGCCGACAACGCGCACCGCGTTCTCGAGAAGTACCGGGACCGCTGCTGCTCGTTCAACGACGACATCCAGGGCACGGCCGCGGTGGTCATGGCTGCGGTCCTGGCCGGCGTCAAGACCGTGGGTCACAAGCTGCGCGAGCAGCGGGTGGTGATCTTCGGCGCCGGCACCGCGGGCGTCGGCATCGCCGACCTCCTGCGCGATCGGATGGTGCGCGAGGGGCTGAGCAAGGACGAGGCGTCCCGGAACTTCTGGTGCCTCGGCAGCAAGGGGCTGATTCACACCGGGCTCGGCGACAAGATGCGCGACTTCCAGCGCCCGTACGCGCGGAACGAGAACGAGCTCACCACCTGGGGCGTCCAGGACGTCGGCAACGTCGACCTGCTCGAGGTGGTGCGCAACGTCCAGCCGACGATCCTCATCGGCACCTCCGCGCGGTCGGGGGCCTTCACCGAGGAGATCGTCCGCGAGATGGCGGCGCACGTGGAGCGGCCCATCATCCTGCCGCTGTCGAACCCGACGTCGCGCGCGGAGGCCGTGCCCGCCGACATCCTGGAGTGGACCGAGGGCCGCGCCCTGGTGGCGACGGGATCCCCGTTCAAGCCGGTCGACTACAACGGCGTCCGCTACGAGATCGCCCAGGCGAACAACGCGCTGGTGTTCCCCGGCCTCGGCCTCGGCGTCATCGTGAGCAAGGCGTCCAGGGTCTCCGACCGGATGATCGCCGCGGCGGCCGAGGCGGTCGCCGATATCCAGGGCGTCGTGCCGCGGGGCAAGTCGCTGCTGCCGTCGGTGAACCACCTGCGGATGGCGTCCGGGACGGTGGCCGTCAAGGTCGCCCAGGCCGCGCACGCCGAGGGGCTCTCGACGGTCAAGCTGGCCGATCCGGTGCAGGAGGTCTTCGAGGCGATGTGGCAGCCCGCCTACCCCGAGATCCTGCTGCCCGAGGGCGACTGGCAGGACTACGACGAGGTGCGGGCGCGCCAGCGGCACGAGGCGAGGAAGCGCCAACAGGAAGCGGAGACCGAGACCCCGCCGGCCAAGGCGAAGACCGCGAAGTAGTTGCCTGCTCGATGTCGCGGTGCGGGGCAGGTACCCTGTGGGCGCTATGAGCGAGCGACGAGACGATCCTGGGTCGTTGTACGACCGGCTGGAGCCGCTGCTGATGGGGGTCAGCAAGCCGATTCAGTACATCGGCGGCGAGGTCAACTCCATCCGCAAGAACTGGTCGGACGCCGAGGTGCGCTGGGTGCTCATGTACCCGGACGCCTACGCCATCGGCCAGCCCAACCAGGGACTCGCGATCCTGTACGAGGTGCTCAACGAGCGCGACTGGATCATGGCCGAGCGCAGCTACGCGGTCTGGCCGGACCTGGCCGCCCTCATGCGCGAGCACGGGGTGGGACAGTTCACACTCGAGAGCCATCGTCCGGTACGAGCCTTCGACATTCTCGGCGTCAGCCTCTCGACCGAGCTGGGCTACACCAACCTGCTGGCCGTGCTCGATCTCGCGTCCATCCCGCGTCGCTCGGCCGACCGCGGGCCCGACGACCCGCTGGTCATCGTCGGCGGGCACGCGTCCTTCAACCCCGAGCCGATCGCCGACTTCGTGGACGCCGTCGTCCTGGGTGACGGCGAGGAGGCGTCCCTGCGGGTCTCCGCGATCGTCCGCGGCTGGAAGGCCGCCGGCTGCCCGGACGGCCGTGTCGGCGTCCTGACGATGCTGGCGGACGCCGGCTGTTACGTCCCGTCGTTCTACGACGTCGCGTACGCCGAGGACGGCCGGATCGCGTCGGTCCGGCCGAACCGTCCCGGCGTCGCGCGGATCGTCGAGAAGAACACGCTGCAGCACCTGGACGAGTGGCCCTACCCGAAGGCCCCGGTCGTCCCCATCGCCGAGACGGTGCACGAGCGCTACTCGGTCGAGATCTTCCGTGGCTGTACCCGCGGCTGCCGGTTCTGTCAGGCGGGGATGGTCACGCGTCCGGTGCGCGAGCGCAACGTCGAGACCATCGGCTGCATGGTCGAGGCGGGCCTGGCCGCCACGGGGCTCGAAGAGGTCGGGCTGCTGTCCCTGTCGTCCGCCGATCACACCGAGATCGGCACGATCGCCAAGGAACTCGGCGACCGCTACGAGGGCACCAACGTGTCGCTCTCGCTGCCGTCGACCCGGGTGGACGCCTTCAACATCTCGTTAGCCGACGAGCTGTCGCGCAACGGACGACGCTCGGGCCTCACCTTTGCTCCCGAGGGTGGGTCGGCGCGCTTGCGCCGCGTCATCAACAAAGGCGTGGACGAAGACGACCTGATCGCCACGGTCACGGCAGCCTTCGGCCGCGGCTGGCGGCACGTGAAGCTCTACTTCATGTGCGGCCTGCCGACCGAGACCGATGATGACGTCCTGGGCATCGCCGACCTGGCCGCACGGGTCATCGAGGCCGGACGCCAGACGTCCGGCCAGCGCGACATCCGGTGCACGGTGAGCATCGGCGGCTTCGTGCCCAAGTCGCACACGCCCTTCCAGTGGGCGGGGCAGGCGGACGTCGAGACGATCGACCGGCGCATCCAGCTGCTGCGCCAGCGGGTCAGGGACGACAAGCGGTACGGGCGCTCGATCACGGTCCGTTACCACGACGGCAAGCCCGGCCAGATCGAGGGGCTCCTCAGCCGCGGCGATCGTCGGGTGGGACGCGTCGTCGAGGAGGTGTACGCCCGCGGCGGCACGTTCGACGGGTGGAGCGAGCACTTCAGCTACGACCGGTGGACCGAGGCGGCGGCGTCCGCCCTAGCCGGCACCGGGGTCGACCTGGGCTGGTACACCACGCGTGAACGGACGCGCGACGAGGTGCTGCCCTGGGACCACCTCGACGTCGGCCTGGACCGAGACTGGCTCTGGCATGAGTGGCAGGAGGCCCTCGTCGAAGGCGGGCAGGACGACTGCCGCTGGGATGGCTGCTACGACTGCGGGGTGTGCACCTCGCTGGGCTCCGAGACCCAGATCGGCCCGACCGGCAAGCACCTGCTGCCGTTGACGGTGGTGGGCTCGTGAGGCGTCCGGCGGCCGTGCTCTGGGACTTCGACGGCACCCTCGTCGACTCCGAGGGCGTCTGGAAGGTCGTGGAGGGCGGGTTCGCGGCTCGGCACGGGTTCGACCTGCCCGCGGACTACTCGGAGCGCACGATCGGCGGCACGATGCGCGACACCGCGATCATCTTGAAGGACCTGACCGGCACGCCCGCGTCGCTGGACGAGATCGCGGCCGAGATCACGGACGGGGTCGTGATGACACTGGCTCGGCCGCCCTTCCGGTGGTGCGCCGGCGCCGAGCACCTGGTCCGGGAGTTGGCCGCCGAGGCGGTGCCGCAAGCGATCGTGACGACCTCGCGCCGGGCCTTCATCGACCCGATGCTGTCCCTGCTGCCCGCCGGCCTGTTCGACACCGTGGTGACCTTCGAGGACACCGATCGGCACAAGCCCGACGCGGCGCCCTACCTGCTCGCCTGCGAGCGCCTGGGCGTGGCCGCGGGGGACTGCCTGGTCGTCGAGGACTCCGTGCCCGGGATGGCCTCGGGGCTGGCGGCCGGCTGCCACGTGCTGGGGGTGCCGTCCGGCCCGCAGCCGCCGACCGCTGACCGGCTGACCGTGCTGGGCACCCTGGCCGGACTCACCGTCGCCGACCTGAGGGGGCTCTGCCGTGGCGACGCGTGAGCAGCCCCCGCAGAGTCCGCCGCCGGTCCAACGCCTTCAGGTGCGCTACTGCAAGCGCGGCCGGGCCAGGTTCACCTCGCACCGCGACGTCGCCCGCGCCCTGGAACGGGCGTTGCGGCGAGCGGACATCCCGATGGCGTACTCCTCGGGGTTCAACCCGCACCCCCGCATCTCGTACGCCGGGGCGTCCGCGACGGGCGCGGCGACCGAGGCCGACTACCTGGAGCTCGGTCTGGCCCGCAGCTGCGATCCGGGCTGGGTCCGGGACGCCATGTCGGCGGCCTTGCCCGAGGGCATCGACGTGCTCGAGGTGGTCGAGCGCGGCATCGGCGAACCGAGCCTCACCGACCGGCTCGAGGCCTCGACGTGGCAGATCGCCGTCGCCGGTCCCAGTCACGACGTCGCGCGGCGGGCCGTCGCCGCCGCCCTGGCCGCGGCGTCCCTGCCGGTCGAACGGCTGACCAAGAACGGCGTCCGACAGTTCGACGCGCGCCCCGCCGTCCTCGCCCTGGAGGCGCCCGAAGCCGGCACGATCTTGGCGACGCTCCGGCAGGAGGTGCCCTTGGTGCGCCCCGACGACGTCGTCCAGGCGTTGGGGAGGGTGGAGCCGGACTTCGTGTTGGCCTCCGCCGCCCTCTACGCGCGGCTGGACCAGGGCCTCTACCGAGACGGCCGGATCGTCTCGCCGTTCGAGAAGCCCTGATCGTCAGCGAGATGGCGGCACGCGCGTCGGCAACTGGGCGTGCGGTGGAGATCGTGCGATACTGACACCCAGGTGAGGACAGCCAGTCCTCAAGCGCAGGTAGCCCGGGGTGTGAAGTCGGGCATAGCCGCCGAACCCAACCGCGACGACGTTTCCGACCGCGGGGGTTGAGCGACACCGGCGTAACCGAAAGCTTTGTCGCCTCGGCGACCAACGGATTCGGCGGCCTCGGCTGCCCGAAGGAGAGCCACATGCTCGACATCGATACCCCCGATCAGTCCCCGGCTGAGGACTCGTCAGCCGCTCCCGCCACGCCGCCGAGGCGTCGCCGCGCCGCAAGCCGCCCGGCTGGACCTCCGGCCGTGATCGAGGCGGCCGCGGCTCCGCTCGCGCTGCCCGCCGTGCCGATGCCCTTTGCGCTGGAGGCCGCGGCTGAGCCGGTTGAGGAAGCCGTCGAGGAGGAGGCCGAGCCGGTCGACGAGGTCGACGCGGACGCAGCCGCCGAGACGGACGAGGCGGAACAGGCCGAAGAGCAAGCGGTGCCGGAGGAGGTCATCGTCGAGGCCGTAGCCGAACCGGCCGCCCCGCCGGCTCGCTCCCGCCGCCGGGCGAGCCGCGCCGCTGGACCCGCGGAGGCGCCTGCCCTGCTCGCCGGAGCCGACGATGTTGCCTTGGCCGAGCCGACCCTGCCCGACCCCGCGCCGGAGGCTGCTAGCGAGGCCGCCGACGCACCCGCCCCCCAGCGCGGTCGTCGCCGCCGCCCGGCCGCCCGCGTCGCGGAGCCCGAGGCTTCGGACGCCGCCGCGACAGCCGAGGCGACCGAGTCCGAGCCGGACGCCGTCGCCGCCAGCTTGGCGGCCCTGGAGGAGTCCCGGCCGCGCCGGCGGTCGTCCCGCCGGAAGATCGTCGAGGAGGCCCCGCCGGCCGACGACGTCGCCTCGGCGCTGGACAGCCTCGCCGCGGCCATCGCGTCCGATACCTCGGACGACGCCGACGACATCGATGACGACAACGCCGCCGCTGACGCTGAGTCCGAGGGCGACGATGATGCCGACGGCTCGGACGCCACGCCCCGCCGCCGTCGTCGCCGGGGCGGACGCCGCCGCCGCCGTGGCGCGGGCGAGCATTCCGCGGATGACTCAGCCGACGACGACGAGGCGTCCGACGAGGAAGGCGACCCGGCCACCGACGATGCGGAGGCGTCCGAGTCGAGCGACGGCCCGACCGTCGGAGCCGAGGGGTCCAGCCGACGCCGCCGGCGGCGTCGCCGTCGCGGCGAGGACGCGGGCGATGAAGCGTCCGAGGATGGCGTGGACGTGGTGGTCCGCGTCCGCGAGCCGCGTCGTACGCGGGCGTCCGAGCCGAACGACCAGATCACCGGCATCGAGGGCTCGACCCGGATGGAGGCGAAGAAGCAGCGCCGCCGCGAGGGCCGCGCAGCCGGACGCCGTCGCGCACCGATCCTGTCCGAGGCCGAGTTCCTCGCCCGCCGCGAGGCCGTCGACCGCCGCATGGTGATCCGCCAGCGCGACAACTACACCCAGATCGGGGTCCTTGAGGACGGCATCCTGGTCGAGCACTACGTCGACCGGGACAGCTCGGCGTCCATGATCGGGAACATCTACCTCGGACGCGTCCAGAACGTGCTGCCGTCGATGGAGGCGGCGTTCGTCGACATCGGACGCGGCCGCAACGCCGTCATCTACGCGGGCGAGATCGACTGGGACGGCTTCGGCGTTACCGGCGCCGATCGCAAGGTCGAGAAGGTGCTCAAGTCGGGACAGGCGGTCCTCGTCCAGGTCACGAAGGACCCGGTCGGAGCCAAGGGCGCGCGCCTGACCAGCCACGTCTCGATCCCGGGCCGCTACGTGGTCTACAGCCCCGGCGGTCAGCTGTCGGGCATCTCGCGCAAGCTTCCCGAGAACGAGCGCGCCCGCCTCAAGGGCATCCTCGACGAGCTCGTCGGAGAGAACGCGTCCGTGATCGTCCGGACGGCGGCCGAGGGGGCGTCCGAGGACGAGCTGGTGCGCGACGTCAACCGGCTCAAGGCGCAGTGGGAGGTCATCGAGAAGAAGGTGGCCCAGGGCAACAGCCCGCAGCTGCTCTACAGCGAGCCCGACCTGACCGTCCGCATCGTCCGTGACCTGTTCACCGAGGACTTCGCCGAGCTGGTCATCGACGGCAACGGCCAGGCCGAGGACGCCTACGAGACGGTCCAGGCCTACGTCACCCACGTCGCCCCGCACCTGCAGGAGCGCCTGGTCAAGTGGAACCGCTGGACCCAGGGTGACCTGTTCGAGCACCACCGCGTCGACGAGCAGGTGGCGAAGGCCCTCGAGCGCAAGGTGCACCTGCCCAGCGGCGGCTCGCTGATCATCGACCGCACGGAGGCCATGACCGTCGTCGACGTCAACACCGGCAAGTTCACGGGCACCCAGGGCAACCTGGAGGCCACGGTGACGTCGAACAACCTGGAGGCCGCCGAGGAGATCGTGCGGCAGCTTCGACTCCGCGATATCGGCGGCATCATCGTGATCGACTTCATCGACATGGTGCTGCCCGCCAACCGCGAGCTGCTGCTACGCCGCCTCGTCGAGTGCCTGGGCCGCGACCGGACGCGCCACCAGGTCGCCGAGGTGACCTCGCTCGGTCTGGTGCAGATGACGCGCAAGAAGATCGGCACCGGGCTGGCCGAGGCGTTCAGCGTCCCGTGCGAGACCTGCAAGGGTCGCGGCTACCACATCCACGAGGCGCCCGTGAGCACGCAGGCGCCCGCCGATGGCGGCGAACGCGACCATCACAACGGTGGACGCCGCCGCAGCCACGGCAGCTCCGGTGGGAGCGCGGACTGATCGCGATCGACGGGGGACAGCGATGATGTCGGCCTTCCCGGTGCTTCCGGACGGCCTGCGCCGGAGCGTGGAGTCGCATGGGGCGGCGGGCGCAGCCTGGCTGGCCGAGGTGCCCGGCCTGGTGATGGAGTGCGCCGAGGCGTGGCACGTCGACCTCGGCTACGCCATCGACCGGCCCGGCGAGGTGTTGCTCGTGCGCGGACGCGGCCGCAGCGGCCCCGTCGTGATCAAGATCCGTCCGCCGTGGTCGGACCTCGCGCCGGAGGCGTCCGTGCTGAGCGCCGCCCACGGCCGCGGCTACAGCCACCTGCTCGACGTGGACGAGACGCGCCGAGCGCTGCTGCTCGAAGGCCTCGGCCAGGAGTTGGACGTGGCCGCCGTCGAGGCACGCGAGGGCATTGCGGGTGTCGCCGACATCCTCATCAAGACGCTGCAGCAGGCCTGGACGGTGCCGTTGGACGCCGCCCTGCGGAGCTGCTCGCCGGCGTCCGACCTGAAGCAGACGATCCTCGCCCACCCGGCCCCGGACGGAATTCCCGACTGCGGACGAGCCGTCGAACGCGCGCTGGCCTATGCGGATCAGCGGCTCGCCGACACCGACCCCGTGCGCGAGGTCGTGGTGCACGGCGACCCGAAGCCCGCCACCCTGCGCAGCGTCCAGTCGCCCCGGCCGGGCGCCGAGAGCGGCTACGTGTTCATCGAGCCGAACTGCTTCCGCAGCGACCGCGAGTACGACCTCGGGGTGCTGCTCCGGGACGCCAACCGCGTTCTGTTGTCTGCCGAAGATCCCGTCGTCTTCGCGCGTCGGTGGTGCGCCGAGGTGGCCGAGGCAACCGGCTGCGACGCGGAAGTGATCTGGCAGTGGTCCTACGTTCAGCGGGTCGCGCTGGGGCTTCGGCTCTCGAACGGCCCCGAGCCGCTGGCCGGGCGGTCCTACCTGCAGACCGCGACAGCTTTGATCAGCCGCGTCCGCGGGTAGGCTCAAGACGACCGGTCTGCCGAGAGGTGCCCAGCGATGAACCTCAACCCCCCTTCACGGACTCACCTGATGACGCTGACGGACGAGCGTCAACAGTGGCAAGACCGACTCCCAGAACTGAAGGGGGAGTGTCAGCGGCGTTGGGGTCTCGAGATCGGGGATGCCATCGTGCATCGCGCACCGTCCGCGGTGTTCAACGTGAGAGCCCGGGGGCGCGCGGCGGTTCTCAAGCTGGCGGTTCCGGGTGCCCACCTGACCCAGCAAGCTGCCATCCTGCGCGCGGCTGCGGGTCAGGGCTACGTCCACCTCTACGACGCGGATCTTGAGCTGGGGGCGCTCCTCCTGGAGCACCTGGGCCCGTCACTGCAGGAGCAGGGCGAGGCCCTCTACGACTCGCTGCTGCCGACCGGCGCCCTGGCCTTCCTGCAAGACTCCAAGCTCAGCCAGCCGGTGATCGACACCCTTCGGCAGGTCTGGGCGCTGCCGCACGAGCTCGCCGAACTCCCGGACGACTCGACCTATAAGGCCGCGAGCCTGCGCGACCTCATCGACGGCCTGCGGACGCATCCCCAGGTGCGTCCCGAGCATGCCGAGGCCATCGACCGGGCCCGGTTGTACGCCGAGCAGCGGCTGTCCGCCCGCGAGGCCGCGCTGATGGTGATGTGCCACGGCGACCCGCATCCGGGCAACCTGCTGCAGGTCCTGTCGCCTCGGCCGGGCGCCCCCACCGGCTACGTCTGGGTCGACCCGGACGGCTTCCTCTGTGAGGCGGAGTACGACCTCGGGGTGGTCCTCCGCGGCTTCAACCGGCTGGTGCTCGCGGCCGACGACCCGGTGATCACGCTGCGCGCCTGGTGCGCCGCCCTGGCGGAGGCGACCGGCACCGACGGCGAGGCCGTCTGGCAGTGGTCCTTCATCGAGCGGGTGACGACCGGGCTCTACCTCATCGATCAGGGACGCCCGCGGCAGGGTCTGCCGTTCCTGGACTCGGCCGCCTGGTTGATCGCGCGGCGCCGCGCCTGAGCGCGCTCAGGCCACGTTGTGGTCGCGCGCCCACATGGCCGCGCTGGTGCGGTCCAGGACGCCGATCTGCCGGTAGATGTTGCCGAGATGCGCCTTCACGGTGCCCTCGGTGATGCCGAGCCGCTTGGCGATCTGCTTGTTGGCGTGCCCGCGCGCGACCTCGGCCAGCACCTGCAGTTCGCGCTGGCTGAGCCCCGACTCGTCGACCGAGGACGCCCCCGGCTGCGGTGCGTTGGGGAGCAGGACGCCGGCCACGCGGGGGTCGATGGGCACGTGTCCCTCGGCCGCCGACCGGACTCCCGCCAGCAGGTCGCGGGGTTCGGAGTCCTTGAGCAAGTAGCCGATCGCGCCGGCCGCGAGCGCCTGCTCGACGCGGGAGCGATCGGAGTAGGACGACAGCACGACGACCCGCGTGTCGACGTCGAGGGCGCGCAGCGACCGGGTCGCCTCGACGCCGCCGACCCGCGCCATCGACAGGTCCATCAGCAGCACGTTCGGGTGATGCTCGGTCACCAGGTCCACCACCTCGTCCCGTCGGACGCCTCGACGCCGTAGTGGTTCATCGCGGGCAGGACCCCGAGGTCGAGGTCACGGATGGCGTCCTGATTGCCCTGCGCGAGGCCGGTCGTGACCCGCGGGGCGATCTCGCTGGCCAAGATGTCGGTGATGCGGATGCCCTCCGACAAGGTGTCGTGCTCGGCGAGTCGGGTCGCCACGTAGAAGCCCATCACGCCGATCAGGAGGCTGACCAGGGCCGCCGCCGCCAGCATGCGGAGGACGACCTGGCGGGGGCTGGGGATGCGCCCGATCCGGATCCCCGACTGCGGTGCCGCTAGGACGACCCAGCCGTCCTGGGAGACATTGCTCACCAGGAGACAGTAGTGGCCCGGCCCCTGGTCGGGGCCGGGCCAGCGAGCGTTCTCAGGCCAGGGCGCCCAGCTTGAACGTTGCCAGGCGGCTGTTCGGCTGGGACTCCTTGCCGTGCTCAGCCGTGAAGGCGGCGGAGGCGTCCTTGCCGCACATGTTCTGGATGCGCTGTGCGCCGCCCGGGTGCGCGCTGATCCAGGCGGTGAGGTCGTAGACGGAGCCGTTGACGGCGCTCCAGCACGACGTCGCCGAGGCGTGCTCGGCGACCTGGGCCATCGTGTACGTCGTGGCCGTGGCGGCTTGGCTGGTGGTGGTGGTCGTCGTGGTAGCGGGCTTGGTCGACGTGGTCGTGGTGGTCGCCGCGGCCTTACTGGTGGACGTGGTAGACGCTGGCGCGGTCGTCCCGGAGCAGCCGGCGAGCAACACTCCGCTCACGGTCACGGCTGCGATGCCGGCGGCGTAGCGAAGAGACGCGATCTTCATTCGTTGACACTTTCGTTCGGAGTCAGGCAGGGCCCAGGGGCCGTGAACAGCCTAGTCATGCGCTGTGCGCGATCCCATTGGACCATGCGCCTACGACCATGAGGCCCGGCGCTATCAGGCGAACAGGAAGCTGACGGTGTGGATCGCAAGGCCCGCCAACGCACCCACGATCGTTCCGTTGATCCGGATGAACTGGAGGTCTCTGCCCACGTGCAGCTCGATCTTCTTGGACGCCTGTTGCCCGTCCCAGCTCTTGATCGTGTGCGAGATCACGGTGGACAGCTCGCGTCCGTACTGCCCGACCGCCCAGGACGCCGCGTCCGCGATCGTCGAGTTGACCCGCGACTGCGTCGCCGGGTCGGAGGCCAGCGAGCCACCCAGGCGGGCGAGGGCGTCCTCGGCTCGGGTCCACAGGGTGGAGCCGTGATCGTCCATGGCGCCGTCGATGCTGCTGCGGAGCCCCTGCCACAGGCTGACGGCCGCGTCGGCGACGGCCGGATGCTGCAGCAGCCGCTCCTTGAGCGCCTCGGTGCGCCGCTGGACGCTGCTGTCGCGCTGCAGGTCACCGGCCACCCGCAGGAGCAGGTCGTCGAGGGCCTTGCGGGCCGCATGGTCCGGGTCGTTACGCACCTCGACCAGCCAGTCGACGGCCTGCTGGTAGCTCCACTTGCCGACCTTGTCGTTGACGAGGCGCGGCGCCCAACGAGGCGCCTTGTCGCCGACGAGCGAGCTGAACCGTTCGGGGTTGGCCAGCAGCCAGCGCCCCGAAACGTTGATGAGCAGATCGACCGCGCCCCGGTGACTGCCGTCTGAAACGACGCGGTCGAGGAGGCGTCCGAGCGTGGGGGAGATGGGCTCGCGCAGGAGCCGGGGGACGATTGACCCGGTCGCCACCGACCGCACGTCGTCGTCCTTGACCCGTCCGAGCGCGGCGCGGGTGATGCGCGTGGCCTCGGTCACCACGCGATTGGCGTGCGCCGGATCACTCAGCCAAGCGCCGAACTTGCTGGCCAGGCCGGCGTCCGCGATCCGTCCGCGGACGACGTCTTCGGTGAGGAAGTTCTCGGCGAAGAAGTCCTGCAGCGAGGTGGCCAGGTCGTCCTTCTTGCGGGGGATGATCGCCGTGTGCGGGATCGGAATCCCCAAGGGGTGACGGAACAGCGCGGTGACGGCGAACCAGTCGGCCAGCCCGCCCACCATCGCCGCCTCGGCGGCAGTGTTGACGAAGCCCCAGACGCCGGAGTGATCGAGGCGCATGGTGAGCAGGTACACCACGGCGGCCCCGATCAGCAGGCCGAGCGCGACCCGCTTCATCTTGCGCAGCCGCCCCAGGCGGACGGCGTCGGCGTCCGAGATCACCGACGGATCCCAGCGGCCGCGCGCCGGGCTCGGCTGGCCGCCCACGACGTGTCGGGGTCCTGCGGCGCTCGCGCTCGTCATCTCCACGGGGTCTAGGTTTCCACGTCCGGTCAAACCCGCGATGATGGCCCGCATGGCCACCATCGTCTTCGTGCACGCCCACCCCGACGACGAGGCGTCCCAGACCTCGGGAAGCATGGCGCTGGCGTCCAGGCGCGGGGACCGGGTCGTCTGCGTCTACGCCACGGGCGGCGAGCATGGGATGGCGGCCGACGACCTCGGGGACGCGACCGTCACCGAGTACCGGCGGCGTGAGGCGGAGGCGTCCGCGCAGGTCACCGGCACCCAACGCGTGGCCTGGCTCGGCTACCACGACTCGGGGCTGACCGGCTGGCCGCAGAACGACGCCCCCGCCGCCTTCGTCCGGGCTGACGTCCACCATGCGGGTCTCAAGCTGGCGCACATCCTGGACGAGGAGGACGCCGACGTGGTCGTCGGCTACGACTGGCACGGCAACTACGGCCATCCCGATCACGTGATGCTGCACCGCGTCGTCAAGCGCGCGGCTGAGCTGGCGCGGCGGCGTCCGGCCTACCTCGAGGTCACGATGAATCGGGACGCCGCCCGCCGCATGTTCGAGGCGGCCACGGCTGCCGGCGTGCAGGGCTTCGACCCGGACCACGGCACCGACGACGGCGTGCCGGTGGGGACGCCGGAGGCGGAGCTGTCCTGGCGCGTCGACGTCCGCGACGTCCTGGACGTCAAGCGGGCCGCGCTGGCCTGCCACGCCTCGCAGACGGCCGACGCCGGGATGATGCTCGCCATGCCGGACGAGATCTTCGCGGCCGCGTTCGGCGCCGAGCACTACATCGACCCCGCGGCCGAGCCCGGGATGCGCGACGGCTGGCCCTTCGCGAGCTAGCTGGTCGACCGCCAGGCGGCGACGTCCGTGCCCGGCGTCACGGGGACGTGGCGCTTGTGCTGCGTCCGGACGTACCAGCCGGTGATGACCTTCTCGTCGGCCTCGCTCACGGGGCGTCCCTCGAGGTAGTCGTCGACCGCCGCATAGCGGACGCCCAGGGCGACCTCGTCCGCGATGAGGGGCTTGTCGTCTTCGAGGTCGGCGGTCGGCACCTTCTCGACGACCGACTCGGCGGCGCCCAGGAAGCGGGCGAGCTCCTTGACGCGGCGCTTCGGCAGGCCGGTGAGGGGGGTGAGGTCGGCGGCGCCGTCGCCGAACTTGGTGAAGAAGCCGACGACCGCCTCGGCGGCCTGGTCGGTGCCGATGACGAGCATGCCGCGGGCGCCCGCGACGGTGAACTGCGCGATCATCCGCTGGCGGGCCTTGACGTTGCCCTTGACGAAGTCGTCCTTGTCGGTTGAGACCACGAGTCCGGCCTCGGTGAGCTGGGCCCACATGCCGTCGACGGCGGGCGCGATGTTGACCGTGAGGGTCTCGTCCGGCTTGATGAAGGCGAGGGCGCGCTGCGCGTCGGATTCGTCCGCCTGGACGCGGTAGGGCAGCCGCATGGCGATGAACGTCGCGTCACCGCCCGACGCCCGGACCCGCTCGCAGGCCAACTGCGCGAGGCGTCCGCCCAAGGAAGAGTCGACGCCGCCGCTGATGCCGAGCACGTAGCCCTTGGCTCCGGTGGTCTTGAGGTAGTCGGCGAGGAAGCCGACCCGCAGCTCGACCTGCTCGGCCGCGTCGAACGTGGCCGCGTCGGTGACCTCGAGCTCGCGGGCGATGCGCTGCTGCAGTGCACGGTTCATGGGGGTACTCAACCGCGCCCGGGCCGAGACGGCAACTCACCGACCTCTAGGATGAGGCGGTCAACGACCAGACGAAGGAGCGCATCGTGGCCTTGAGCCCCACGGACGTAGCGCGGCTCGCGCGCCTCGCCCGCATCGAGCTGTCCGACGACGAGCTGGCGCGTCTCGCGCCGCAACTCGACGTCATTTTGGACGCCGTCGCCGAGGTCTCCCAGGTGGCCGGTCCGGACGTCGTCCCGATGACCCACGCGCTACCGCTCACGAACGTCTTCCGCCCCGACGTCGTGAAGCCGTCGCTCACGCCCGCGCAGGCCCTCGCCATGGCGCCGGCCGAAGAAGACGGACGCTTCCGCGTGCCCCGCATCATGGACGAGGAGGCGTGATGTCCGCCGAGATCCTGCGGGCGACGGCGTCCGAGCTGGGGGAGAGGATCGCACGCCGCGAGCTGACGGCCGTCGAGGTCACCACCGCGTTCCTCGACCAGATCGAGCGTGTGGACGACGACGTCAAGGCCTTCCTGCACGTCGACCGCGCGTGGTCGCTCGACCAGGCGCGGGTCGTGGACGCGCGCCTCGACGCGGGCGAGAAGCTCGGCCCGCTGGCCGGCGTCCCGATCGCGGTCAAGGACATCTTCTGCACCCAGGGCGTGCCGACCACGTGCGGCTCGAAGATCCTCGAAGGGTGGCTGCCGCCGTACAACGCGACGGTCATCGATCGCGTCCGCAACGCCGGCTTGGTGATGATCGGCAAGGCCAACATGGACGAGTTCGCCATGGGCAGCTCCACCGAGAACTCGGCCTTCCAGGTCACGGGCAACCCCTGGGACCTGGAGCGCATCCCGGGCGGCTCGGGCGGCGGCAGCTCGGCCGCGTTGGCGTCCTTCCAGGCGCCCTTGGCCCTGGGCACGGACACGGGCGGCTCGATCCGGCAGCCCGCGGCCGTGACCGCAACGGTCGGCGTCAAGCCCACCTACGGCGGCACGTCGCGGTACGGGGTCATCGCCATGGCGTCCTCGCTGGACCAGCCGGGCCCGTGCGCCCGCACCGTCCTGGACGCCGCCCTGCTGCACGAGGTGATCTGCGGCCACGACCCGATGGACTCCACGTCCATCGATGCGCCCGTGCCCGCCGTGGTGGACGCCGCCCGCTCGGGCGACGTCCGCGGCCTGCGCATCGGCGTGGTGAAGGAGCTCGGCGGCAACGGCTACGCCCCCGGGGTCGAGCAGCGGTTCCGCGAGGCTCTCGACGTGCTCAAGGCGCAGGGCGCCGAGATCGTCGAGGTCTCGTGCCCGCACTTCAAGTACGGACTCGGGGCCTACTACCTGATCATGCCCAGCGAGGTCTCCTCGAACCTGGCCCGCTTCGACGCGATGCGCTACGGCCTGCGGGTCGGCGACGACGGGGTCAACACGGTTGAGGACGTGATGCGCCTCACCCGCGGCGCCGGCTTCGGCGACGAGGTCAAGCGCCGCATCATCATCGGCACGTACGCGCTCAGCTCGGGCTACTACGACGCCTACTACGGTTCGGCGCAGAAGGTGCGCCGCCTGATCGCCGAAGACTTCGACGCCGCCTTCACCCAGGTGGACGTGCTCGTGTCGCCCTCGACTCCGACCACGGCGTTCAAGCAGGGGGAGCGCACCGCCGATCCGCTGGCGATGTACATGTCGGATCTGTGCACGATCCCGTCCAACATGGCGGGCAACGCGTCGGCGTCCTTCCCGTGCGGACTGGCCCCCGAGGACGGGCTGCCCGTCGGCTTCCAGGTGATGGCTCCGGTGCTGGCCGACGACCGGCTCTATCGGGTCGGCGCCGCGCTGGAGCGCGGCCTGGAGGCGTCCTGGGGCGGTTCGCTGCTCGACCAACTGGCCGACTCGGACGCCGGCGCCTACCTCGGCGTGCGAACTGACGTGGCCACACCTCCGCTGGCTGAGCCTGTCGAAGCCTCGGATGCGAGGGAGATCTGACATGGACGAGCTACTCGACTACGACGAGGCGATGGCGCTGTTCGACCCCGTGCTGGGGCTGGAGGTGCACGTCGAACTCAACACGGCGTCCAAGATGTTCTGCGGCTGCGCCAACCACTTCGGCGCCGAGCCGAACAGCAACACCTGCCCGGTCTGCCTCGGGCTGCCGGGCGCCCTGCCGGCGGTGAACGCGACGGCGATCGAGTCGGCGATCCGGATCGGGCTGTCGCTGAACTGCGACATCGCGACGTGGTGCCGGTTCGCGCGCAAGAACTACTTCTACCCGGACATGACGAAGGACTTCCAGACGTCGCAGTACGACGAGCCGTTGTGTTTCGAGGGGCACGTCGACGTCGAGGTGGACGGCCGCACGTTCCGGATCGCCGTCGAGCGGGCGCACATGGAGGAGGACGCCGGCAAGCTCGTGCACGCGGGCGCGTCCGGACGCATCCACGGTGCCGACTACTCCCTGGTCGACTACAACCGGGCCGGGACGCCGCTCATCGAGATCGTCACCAAGCCGGTCCGGGGTACGGGCTCGATGGCTCCGCAGGTCGCCAAGGCCTACGTCGCCGCCCTGCGCGACACGATGCGGGCGCTCGGCGTCTCGGACGTGAAGATGGAGCAGGGCTCGCTGCGCTGCGACGCCAACGTGTCGCTGATGCCTGCGCTGCGACGCCAACGTGTCGCTGATGCCCAAGGGGTCGGACGTGCTGGGCACGCGCACCGAGACCAAGAACGTGAACTCGCTGCGCTCGATCGAGGCGGCCCTGACCTACGAGATCCGGCGGCAGGCCGCGATCCTGGCCGCGGGTGGACGCGTCAAGCAGGAGACCCGGATGTGGCACGAGGAGGGCTACACCACCGCCGGGCGCTCCAAGGAGGAGGCCGAGGACTACCGGTACTTCCCCGAGCCCGATCTGGTGCCTGTCGCGCCGTCGCGGGAGTGGGTCGAACAGCTGCGCTCGACGCTGCCCGAGAACCCGGCCGCCAAGCGCGTCCGGCTGGCGGCCGAGTGGGGCATGACCGAGCGCGAGTTCGGCGACGTGCTCGCCGCGGACGCCCTCGACCTGATCGAGGCCACCGTCGCGGCGGGGGCGTCACCGGCGTCCGCCAGGAAGTGGTGGCTGGGCGAGCTGGCCCGCGTGGCGAACGCCGAGGGCGTCGAGCTGGCCGCCGTCGGGCTCACGCCCGCGCAGGTCGCCGAGGTGCAGGGGCTCGTGGACGGCGGCGTCGTCAACGACAAGCTGGCGCGGCAGGTCATCGAGGGCGTGTTGGCGGGCGAGGGTTCCCCAGCCGAGGTCGTCGAGCGCCGCGGGCTCAAGGTCGTCTCGGACGACGGCGCGCTGTCGGCTGCCGTCGACGCCGCGATCGCCGCCGATCCGGACGCCGCCGCGAAGATCCGCGACGGCAAGGTGGCCGCGGCCGGTGCGCTCATCGGATCGGTGATGAAGGCCATGCGTGGCCAGGCCGATGCCGGACGCGTCCGCGAGCTGATCCTGGAGAAGCTCTCCTGAGCCGGGGACGCGTCGGACGCCTCGTCTTGGCTGTTGGCCTGGTCGCGCTGCAGTGCCTCGCGCTGTACGCGCCCGACACGTCCGGCGTGCCGGGCGGCGAGATCCCGGGGCTCGACAAGGTGGCGCACGTGCTGGTGTTCGCGCTGCCGACCTTCGCGCTGCTCGCCGCCGGTGCGCGCCGAAGGCTCGTGGTGGGCGTGATGCTGATCCAGGCCCTCGCCAGTGAGTTCGTGCAGGGTGCGCTGTTGCCGCACCGGTCCGGAGACGTCCTGGACGCCCTCGCCGACGCGGTCGGCATCGGGGTGGCCCTGATCGCGGACGCCCTGGTGCGGCGTCCGCGCTCCTGACCCTCCCCAGGGACGTTCGGCGCTAGGCGAGGGCGCGGGGCAGGGCCAGGAC
>Ga0208564_1000611_pt1 | contig 32445 bp, 27 predicted proteins | sample AD_UKC073_MetaG_FD_184439 | JGI IMG/M metagenome (GOLD analysis project Ga0208564, IMG submission 184439) | Active sludge microbial communities of municipal wastewater-treating anaerobic digesters from USA - AD_UKC073_MetaG (SPAdes) (version 2) | ecosystem: Engineered > Bioreactor > Anaerobic >... | reverse complement strand
GTTTAGCAAATCCGAAAGCTTATGGATGTTTTGAGCCAACCCTTCGATGATTTGTTCTTGACTCTCGTGCGAGAGGTGCTGAAAGGTTTCTTTGGCTTGTTCTCTGTTGAGCAGACGAAACAAAACCACATCGTCGCCTTCGGATGAATCTTTGATGCATTGTGCTACATCGAAAGGATCCAATTGATTTAAAGAATACTTGAGAGATTTCCAGTCTTTTTTATTGATAAGGTCCCGGAAGTTACGTTTAATGTTTACCATGATTCATGCCTCCTTACTTTTTTTTGCTGTAAAGAGACATTCAATCCCCTTACAGAAGTTGCTGATACTTGAAATTATTAGGATAAGGATCGTCGTCCATCGAGTAATAATTTAATTTTAGTGGTTTGAATGTGCAAAGATAACCATATTTTTTTCGGAAATAAAATTGCTGTATTATGCCACCTGTAAGATTTATTGTAATTTTGCAATTTGTTACAAATTACAAACCTGTAATTTTATGGAGATCCCTTACGAAAAGATACGTAAATATCTGAATAAACCGGTTTTTAAGTTGGTTTCGCAAGCTGCTGACGAGATGAACGTGGAGTGCTATGTGATAGGAGGATACGTTCGCGATATTTTTCTTCATAGAACGTCAAAAGATATCGATTTTGTGGTTGTGGGAAGCGGCATTGCTCTGGCAGAAGCGGTGGCAAAAAAAATGGGCAGACAGTCGAAAGTGACGGTTTATAAAAATTTTGGTACAGCACAAGTAAAATATAAAGGGTATGAGTTGGAATTTGTGGGGGCACGAAAAGAGTCGTATACCCACGATTCGCGAAAACCCATTGTGGAAGATGGTACGCTGGAAGATGATCTTAAGCGGCGCGATTTTACGATCAATACGTTGGCTTTGTGCCTTAACAGCGCTCGATTCGGCGAATTGGTGGATTATTTTAATGGGTTGCAGGATCTGGAAAATCGTATTATCAAAACGCCGTTGGATCCCAATATTACGTTTAGCGACGATCCGTTGCGTATGATGCGGGCAATCAGGTTTGCGTCGCAATTGGGATTCGATATTCATCCCGAAACATTCGATGCCATTGTGGCTAACAAGAAACGTATTTCCATTGTTTCTGCCGAACGTATTACCGATGAGCTGAACAAGATTATTCTTTCGCCGAAGCCGTCGGTAGGATTTATTCTGCTGGAAAAAACGGGACTGCTTGATCTTGTTTTTCCCGAGATGGCTGCATTGAAAGGTGTGGAAAATCGCGACGGGGTGCAGCATAAGGATAATTTTTATCATACACTTGCTGTGTTGGATAATATTGCGCTCAAAACCGATAATTTATGGTTGCGTTGGGCTGCCCTGTTGCACGATATCGGTAAATCGGCAACCAAACGATGGGAGCCTCAACTCGGATGGACATTTTATAATCACGATCATGTGGGAGCGAAAATGGTTCCCAGAATTTTTCGTCGACTGCGTTTGCCGTTGAACGAAAAAATGAAATATGTGCAGAAATTGGTTGCCTTGCATATGCGACCGATGCAACTGGTGGATGATCAGGTTACCGATTCGGCTGTTCGTCGTCTGCTTTTTGATGCAGGAGACGATATTGACGATTTAATGATGCTATGTGAAGCCGATGTTACGACAAAGAACCCTGCTAAAGCCAGGCTTTACCTTCGGAATTTTAAAATGGTGAGGCAAAAGCTGAGAGAGATTGAAGAAAAAGACCGAATACGGAATTTTCAACCACCGGTAGACGGATACGAGATCATGCAGACGTTTGGATTGAGCCCGGGAAAAGAAGTGGGGTTGTTGAAATCGGCTATCAAGGAGGCTATCCTCGATGGGATAATACCTAACGAACACGATGCGGCGTATCAGTTTATGTTGGAAAAAGCGAAAGAAATGGGATTAAACCCGATTAAATAAAAAACGTATTCAGATTATTTAGGAAACACATTGGCTTTTTTGGCAATATTTTTTGTTACTTTGCAAAATAATCGGGGGAAAGGTCGGTTTCGCCTCGCCTATTAATGCAATCCTTCCCGATTTTGTCCATATACAATTATGACGAAAAAATACCGAGTAAACAAAGCAAGATTTTTTAATGCAAAACTTACTTCCATTATCAGCATTACCTTGGTTTTGGTGCTGCTGGGATTGACTATTTTGACGTTGTTTTTGGGAAACCGACTATCGGATTATGTGAAAGAAAATGTGAGTTTCAGTGTGATGCTGGATCACAATATGACGGATGCGCAAATAGCAGAAACCAGAAAACGGTTGGACAACATGCCTTTTGTGAAATCATCGCGTTTTATCAGTAAAGAGGAAGCCAAAGAACAGTTGATTAAAGATTTGGGTGAAGATCCTGAGGAGTTGCTGGGCTACAACCCGGCACAAGATTGCATCGAGATTTTTCTGAAATCGGAATACGCCAACACCGATAGTTTGGCAAAGGTGAGTAAAATCATTAAAGCTGAAACCAATATCGACGATTTGCTGTACCAGCAGGAGGTTATTGATTTGATAAATAATAATTTATCTAAAATTACCGCTATTTTGTTGATTTTATCGGCTGTGTTGCTTTTTATTTCTTTTACGCTGATTCGCAATACCATACGATTGAGTATCTATGCAAAACGATTTTTGATTCATACCATGAAGCTGGTGGGAGCAGTGGATGGGTTTATTCGAAAACCGTTTGTGAAAGAGAATATTATGATGGGTGTTATTGCCGGATTGTTGGCCGATGGTGTTATTTTTGGAATTTTATACTATTTTGGCATGGAATATGCAGATTTAAAATCTGTCCTCACCGTAAATGATATGACGCTGCTTTTTGGAGCGGTAATCGCGCTGGGAATAGTTATCACTGGGGCGGCTACTGTTTTTTCGGTAAATCATTATTTGAAAATGGATACCGACAGTTTGTATTATGTATAAAGTACGCAACAATATATTGTTCTGAATTAAAAATATGGCACAAAAAAATTTTCCGTTAAGTAAAACAAACCTCATTATCTGCGGAATAGCAGTAGTAATTATTATTCTTGGATTTTTATTGATGATAGGACCGGGAACAACGGCAGAAACCGGCTTTAACCCCGATATTTTTAGTGCGCGCCGTATTAAAATAGCTCCGATGGTTTGCCTTGCCGGTTTTCTTCTGGTAATTGTTGGGATTCTGTATCCTTCCAATTCCAAAACAAAAGAAGAAGAAAAGAAATAAACCTTATCCTTTTTAATAGCCGGAATGAGTATTATAGAGGCAATCGTCATTGCAATTGTTGAGGGGATAACCGAATTTCTCCCGGTTTCGTCTACAGGACATATGATTATCACCCAGGCTTTGCTGGGGATAGAAAGTACACCATTTGTAAAAGCTTTTACTGTCGTTATACAATTTGGGGCTATTTTGTCTGTGGTTGTACTTTACCGACAACGTTTTTTTCAGCTGAACCCTGTTCAAATTATGGATCCGAAGGCAGTAGAAGGAATGAGCACGTGGAAAAAATGGGAAACCTATGTTCGACGTTTGCTTTACAAATTCGATTTTTACTGGAAACTGCTCATTGCGCTTGTTCCTGCCGGAGTATTGGGATTGCTGTTGGGGGATCAGATCGATGCATTGTTGGAAAATGTATCGGTGGTTGCTGTCATGCTTGTTGCCGGTGGAATTGTAATGCTTTTTGTTGACAAATGGTTTGATAAACCCAACGCCGATCAGACCATAACCTGGCAAAGGGCATTAAAAATAGGGTGTTTTCAGTGTATTGCTATGATACCGGGTGTTTCGCGTTCATTTGCAACCATTGTAGGCGGAATGAGTGTGAAATTGGACCGAAAAAATGCAGCCGAATTTTCGTTTTTTCTAGCAGTTCCCACAATGGCAGCAGCAGCGGGGTACAAACTGTATCAACTGATGAAAGACCCTGCAGGTATGTCTATACTGCATGACAATTTGACACTTTTGTTGATTGGAAATGCGGTTGCTTTTCTTGTTGCTGTGATCGCTATTAAGTTTTTTATTGATTTTATTACCCGGCACGGTTTTAAAGCGTTCGGATATTATAGGATCATCATTGGAGGATTAATGCTGATTCTGTTAAGTACAGGTATAATTTCAAACATAATTTGATTTTTTAATGGACTTTATTAAAGGGGAGGTTTTATATATTAATAAACCTTTGCATTGGACGTCGTTCAAAGTGGTGAACGTTGTGCGTGCCAAAATCTGCGAACGATTAAAGATAAAAAAGTTAAAGGTTGGTCATGCGGGAACACTGGATCCGTTGGCCACCGGCGTGATGGTTGTTTGCACGGGGAAAAAAACAAAGGAAATAGAACGGTTTCAGGCGCAAACAAAAGAATATATTGCTACTATTCGATTGGGTGCCACAACGCCGTCGTTCGATTTGGAAACAGCTGTCGATGCAACGTACCCCACTCATCATATTACCGAAGAAAAGGTAAACGATGTGATGAAAAAATTTGTTGGACAGATCGAGCAAGTGCCGCCTGTTTTCTCTGCATGCAAAATCGAGGGAGAAAGGGCATATAAATTAGCTCGTAAAAATGAAGACATTGAACTAAAACCTAAATTGTTGGTTATAGATAATGTGGAATTGCTTGCCTGCGAATTGCCCACAATAACCATAAAAGTGGTTTGCAGTAAAGGTACGTATATAAGGGCGTTAGCCAGAGATATAGGTAGAGAATTGGGGTCGGGCGCTCATCTTACCGGATTGGTGCGTACAAGAGTAGGAGATGTTACTCTTGATCAGTGTTTGCAAGTAAGCGAGTTGGATCGTTTTTTTGATGAAAATATAAAAAATGATTCGAATTTTTTGATTAAGTAAGTGTTAAGATTGAATCGGTTATTATAATTAAAGCGATATGAAACTTTCTCAATTTAAATTTGTTCTTCCTGAGGAACTTATAGCTAAATATCCTGCTGTTCATCGCGATGAGTCGCGACTTCTTGTTGTGCATAGAGAATCGGATGAACTTGAACATACAACCTTCAAAAATATTTTGGATTATTTTGAAGAGAAGGATTTTTTTATTTTTAATGATACAAAAGTTTTTCCGGCAAGATTGTTTGGATACAAAGAAAAAACAGGTGCACAGATCGAAGTATTTCTGTTACGAGAACTTAATCCCGATCAGCATTTGTGGGATGTAATGGTGAATCCTGCACGAAAAATACGCATCGGGAATAAATTGTATTTTGGTGAAAATGAAGAACTGGTTGCCGAAGTGATTGATAATACAACTTCGCGAGGGCGTACGATTCGGTTTTTGTACGATGGACCGTACGACGAGTTTAAAAATTTGCTTTTTTCGGTTGGGGAAACGCCGATTCCGGAATACATGGGGCGGCGTGCTGAACCCATAGATGAAGAGCGTTATCAGACCATATTTGCCGCCAATGAGGGTGCTGTTGTAGCACCTGCTGCAGGACTGCATTTCAGTCGTGAATTGATGAAGCGGATGGAGATAAAAGGAATCGATTACGGATTTCTTACTTTGCATTGCGGATTGGGAGTTTACCGTGATATTGAAGTAGAGGATCTTACAAAACATAAAATCGATTCCGAACAAATGATCATTACCGAAGAATTGTGCGAAAAAGTTAATCCGGCATACGAAGAAGGACGCCGTATATGTGTTGTGGGAGCTTCTACTATGAGGGCTGTTGAAACAGGGGTAAGCACCGACGGTCTCTTGAAACCTAAGGAGGAGTGGACTAACAAATTTATTTTTCCTCCTTATGAATTTACTTTCCCCTCGGCATTTGTTACGAATTTTCAACTTCCTTGTTCCACTTTATTGATGACGGCATGTGCTTTTGGTGGTTACGAAAAGGTAATGAATGCTTATGAGGTAGCCGTCAAAGAAAAATATCGTTTCGGTGCATACGGCGATGCTATGCTAATTATTGACTGATGGTATGTGATGATAAAATGTTGCATCGGGTGTTTTTAGGATTAGGATCCAATTTAGGTGATAAGGAAAAAAATATAAACGGTGCGTATACATGGATAGAAGAGCGGATTGGAAAAATTGTTTCCAAATCCGCTTTTTATGTCACTCCACCCGAAGGATTTATATCGGAGAATTGGTTCGTAAATGCTGTATGCGAAGTGGTGACGGAAGTACCGGTTGATGATATATTCGTAACCACGCAAGCCATTGAAAGACAATTGGGCAGAACAGAGAAAAGTGAAAATGGTAATTATACCGACAGACAAATCGATATTGATATTCTGATGATAGATGACCTGATTATTGATACGCCTGAATTAATGGTTCCTCATCCCCGGATGCATCTGCGCGAGTTTGTGCTTATTCCTTTTTCAGAAATTGCTCCCCAGATACTTCATCCGGTTTTAAAGCAAACTATCGGTGATTTGCTTAAAAAATTGCATAGATGAAAGCATTCATCGATCGTTGATAAATTAATGCTTTTTTTCATTTGAATAATGAAAAAATTTTGCCATTTTTGTAAAGGCGATGGATACCATCTCAAGTAGGGTCTCTTAATTTTTTTAAATCTTTTATGGAATGTCAATTTTTCGTCCCCATTACCCCTATAATTTAGGATATGCATTGAGTGGAGGTGGTGCAAAAGGATTTGCTCATCTGGGAGCACTCAAAGTGCTGGACAGAAATGGCTTTAAACCCGATGTTATTGTTGGAACAAGCGCCGGCTCGTTAGCGGGCGTTTTTTATGCCGATGGTTACACTCCCGACGAAATAGCTGAACTTTTTAAGGGGAAAGAATTCAGACAATTTATAGAATTTACCAAGCCTACGGCAGGTTTTTTTAAAACAACGGGTTTAAAATCGTTTCTAAAAAATAATTTGCGAGCAAAATCGTTTGAAGAACTTAAAATTCCTTTTATTGCAGTAGCCACCGATTGGAACAGGGCTCGTGCAGTGACTTTCTCACACGGTGATTTTTTGGTCGATGCTGTGGTTGCTTCATGTTCCATTCCAATTGTTTTTTATCCTCAAGTGATTAATGATGTTCCTTATGTGGATGGTGGGCTTTTGAAAAACTTTCCTGTGTCTGTTATTCGCAAAAAATGTAGGTATGTAGTGGGGGTAAATGTTTCTTTAATGACCCCTCCCCCTGAGAAAATAAATCTCAAAAATATGATCGAAAGAACGTTTAATTTAATGGCTAATTCCAATACGCTTAGCGATAGACAATTATGCGATATTCTTATTGAGGCCGAAGGAATTGAAAAATATTCCATGTTCGATTTAAATCATTCCAATGAGATGATGGCCCTAGGTGCTTCGTGTGCATTACAAAAAATGGGGGAAAGGGGAGCACAAGAGATCGTGAAAAGATGTACATCATTAAAGAAAAAAAATCATGCAAAGAAATAAGATATTTGTATATCAGATTCTTACCCGATTGTTTGGTAACAAAAATTCCAGAAATAAACCTCATGGCACGATTGAAGAAAATGGGTCGGGTAAGTTTAACGATATTACTGAAAGGGTGCTCGATGAACTTAGAGAAGCGGGTTATACCCATATTTGGTATATTGGGGCACTTGCTCATGCTTCTGCTACCGATTATACCGAATACGGCATTCCGCACCAATTTCCCGAGATTGTGAAAGGAAAAGCCGGATCGCCTTATGCAATAAGGGATTACTATGATGTGGACCCGGATTTAGCGGAAAATGTAAAGGAACGGATGCAGGAATTTGAAGAATTGGTTGCGCGTACGCATAAGGCCGGTTTGAAAGTACTCATTGACTTTGTGCCTAATCATTTGGCAAGAAATTATCAGTCGATCGCCAAACCGAAACATGTGAGAGAATTTGGAGCGAATGACGATACATCGGTTGCTTTTGCTCCTCACAACAATTTTTATTATTTACCCGGCCAACCATTGGATTTACAATTTCTGAGAAACAAAGGTATTGAGGTTAACTACGTTGAAAACCCCGCAAAAGCTACCGGAAACGATTGTTTCACTAACAGACCGAGCGAATACGACTGGTATGATACGGTAAAACTGAATTACGGTGTAGATTATTTGAACGGACGAAGGAAATATTTTGAGCCCATTCCCAATACGTGGAACAAGATGAGAGACATTTTGTTTTTTTGGGCTGCAAAAGATATTGATGGGTTTCGGTGCGACATGGCCGAAATGGTGCCTTTGGAGTTCTGGAAATGGGTGATTCCTCAAATTAAAGCACAATTTCCGGGTATTATTTTCTTTGCAGAGATTTATAATCCTTCCGTGTATCGCGATTTCTTAGCCGATAATACGTTTGATTATCTATACGACAAAGTGGGACTTTACGATGTATTGCGCGACGTGGCCTGTGGTTATCGGCCTTCTTCCGATATCACGTTTATATTAAATACGGTAGGCGATATACAACATCGGATGATCAATTTTATGGAAAATCACGATGAACAGCGTATTGCGTCCGATTTTTTCCTAAAAAGTGGCGAAAAAGGGAAAGCTGCAATGATTGTTACAGCTTGTATAAACGTAAATCCCGTGATGATTTATTTCGGACAGGAACTGGGTGAGAGGGGCATGGATGAAGAAGGATTTAGTGGGAGAGACGGCCGTACCTCGATATTCGATTACTGGTCGGTAGATACAGTGAGACGGTGGAATAACAACGGTAAATGGAATGAAGAGTTGCTTACTGAAGAAGAAATAAGGTTGCGACGATTTTATCGCAAGCTCATCCGGTTAGGTAATCGGGAAAACGCTTTGCGCGAAGGACTTTTTTACGATTTGATGTATGCAAATTACGAAAATCCGAATTTCAATTCAATGAAACAATATGCTTTCATTCGCGGAGATTACAAGGATTTTCTTCTTGTTATTAGCAATTTTTCAAATGAAAATGAAGAAGTTACGGTGTGGATTCCTGATCATGCATATGATTTTTTTAAAGTAAACAAGCATGAAAAGGCGATTGCTGTGCCTCTTCTTTCAGAAGAAAAATTTCCGATCGACTTTTCCCGGACAATGCCTTTAAAAGTAAAAATTAAAGCGCATGACGGAGAGATTTATAAAATTTCTTTTTTGTAAAATCTTTTATTGAAGTTAGTTTTTGTACTTTTGCACAAGAGATCGTTATTGTGGATGGAAAAAATAATTACCGAATAAGTTTAACTAATTATCGAATCAATAGAATAAATAAACATGCAAGAGAGACCTTTTAAAATTTTTTCAGGCTCAAAATCGCGTTATTTTGCAGAAAAAGTATGTAGCAGCTTAAATTGCCAGCTGGGTAATATGATTATTGAACATTTTGCCGATGGAGAATTTGCCGTATCGTACGAAGAATCCATTCGTGGTAAACAAGTTTTTCTGATTCAATCTACTTTCCCGAATTCAGATAATTTGATGGAATTGTTACTGATGATTGATGCGGCAAAACGTGCATCGGCTAAATCTATCGTGGCTGTCGTTCCTTATTTTGGCTGGGCGCGTCAAGACCGAAAAGATAAACCTCGGATTAGCATTGGTGCTAAATTGATTGCGGATTTGCTTAGTGTTGCCGGCATTAACCGATTGATAACGATGGATTTGCACGCCGATCAGATCCAAGGATTTTTTGATGTTCCTGTAGATCATTTATATGCTTCGGCTGTTTTTATTGAGTATATCAAAGAGTTAAATCTCGAAAATCTGGTTATTGCTGCTCCCGATGTGGGCGGTACAAAAAGAGCCAGTGTGTATGCCAAATTTTTTGGATGCCCTATGGTTATCTGCTATAAGGCGCGAAAAAAAGCCAATATAGTTTCCGATATGGAAGTGGTTGGAGATGTGGAAGGGATGGATGTTGTGTTGATCGACGATATCGTGGATACTGCCGGAACCATTACCAGAGCAGCCGATAGTATGATTCTGAAAGGAGCGAAATCAGTACGTGCGGTTGCTAGTCATGCCGTAATGTCCGATCCTGCTTCGGAACGAGTTGATCGGTCAGCTTTGACGGAAATTGTGTTTACCGATAGCATACCTTACTCAAAAAAGTCGGAAAAAGTGAAAATACTTTCGGTAGCCGATATGTTTGCCAATGCAATTCAACGCGTTTGCAATAATGAGTCCATTAGTTCATTGTATCTTATTTAAAATCACACGATTATCAATCTTTCATAAAGGAATTGTTAATCCTGTAAAAGAGGGTGAATCCTATAAGCATTTGTCAATCACGCAAAAAATTGTAATCTCATATCTGAGTATAGATTGCGTAAATGCGCATCAATACATTAAAGGGATTGCTAAATCATAAAAAGAATTCTAATTTCGCAAAGGATTCTTAATCTCGTAAATAGGCAAAATAATATTTGCCTATTTTTTTTGACAATAATTCGGGATTCAGCATATCCGATGCAAGCGAAATATCTTTGATAGAACCATCGTTGTATAAAATATCGATGCTTTCTTCCTCTTGGCTATACATGTTGGTGGAAATTACATCGTGCGAAATAAGGTAACGCGCTTCGTGTTCCGACAAGTTGTATTTGCGTTGGTATTTTTTTACAAACTCTTCTATTCTTGAAGGATCTTGTTTCTTACGTGTGATTTCTATTTTGAACAACTTGCGGTTGACCATGCCGTTGCTGAGCAACGACAGTACCTTATCGGGGTGCGATGTCCACACTTTTAAAGCCGACCATATATCGTTATCGTCGAGATTGACAAAGTGTTGCAATGCTTTTCCGTTGTTTTCGAAATCGGCAAGTGTAGCATCTTTTTCCAAAAAATAGGATAGGGAAGGGGAGGCGAAAAGTTTTTCTCCTTGTGCGGTAAGCTCTTTTGCCCGTGTAAGGGTGTTGATGAGCATTTTTTCGGCTGCTACCGCAGTTTTGTGCAGGTAAACCTGCCAGTACATTAATCGACGCGACAAAAGAAAATTTTCGATCGAATAAATGCCTTTCGAATCGATTACTAAATGATCGTTGCGCACATCCATCATTTTTATAATACGTGCCGAACCGATATTGCCTTCGTTTACGCCGGTAAAAAAACTGTCGCGGCGCAAATAATCTAACCGATCTACATCCAGTTGACCGCTAACCAATTGATGGAGAAAATGTTTGGGATATGTGTCGGTGAATATTTCGATGGCGGTCTGCAGTGTACCGTTCCATTCCTTGTTTAACTGTTGCATCAACAGCAGGGAAATCTCTTCGTGATGGATATTTTTTACGAGGGTGTATTCTAATATATGGGAAAACGGACCGTGACCAACATCGTGCAAAAGAATTGCAGCCAGTGCCCCGTTGTATTCTTCTCTCGATATATCGTGACCTTTTTCTTTGAGGTTTTTTAATGCCTCGTTCATCAAATACATTGCCCCGATAGAATGATGAAAACGCGTGTGCTGTGCACCGGGATATACAAAAGAGGTTACCCCCAACTGCCGGATGCGATTAAGGCGTTGCAAATAGGGATGTTGAATAATGTCGTATATAAATTCGTTGGGGATATTGATAAATCCGAATACCGGGTCGTTGATGACCCTCCGTTTAGAAGGCATAGTAAAGTTTTAAAAATCTTGTAAGGTCTACTTGTCCAAATATTTGGTTAGCATAGTACTCATTTTCTGCTGCAATTTTTTTGCTTCCTCACGTGCAGCATTAGCAAAATCCGCGGAGGAATCGGCGTACAGAATAGCACGCGATGAATTGACAAGTAATCCACACGTGCTGTTCATGCCATATTTACATACCTCTTCTAGCGATCCTCCCTGAGCGCCGATACCCGGAACAAGCAGAAAATGATGGGGAACAATTTTGCGAACATCTTCAAATAAATGACCTTGTGTGGCGCCTACTACATACATCATTTGCTCGTCCGAAGCCCATGTTTGAGAAATGCGGAGCACTTTTTCGAACAGCCGTTCGCCGTTGCGATCTTCTGTGAGTTGAAAATCGTGTGCGCCCTTGTTGGATGTCAATGCCAAGAGAATAACATGATTCTGCGGATAAAGAAGAAAAGGTTTTACACTGTCTTCTCCCATATAGGGCGAAACGGTTACGGCATCTACTTTCATTGCATCGAAATAAAAGCGGGCATACATTTCGGCGGTGTTCCCGATATCGCCTCGTTTGGCATCGGCAATAATAAATTGATCGGGGTAGCGTTGTTTGATGTAGGCCACCGTTTTCTCAAAGGCTAACCAACCTTTTTGACCTGCTGCCTCGTAAAATGCAATATTAGGTTTGTATGCCACGCAATAGGGCGCTGTTGCATCAATAATGGCTTTGTTAAAAATATATATGGGATCATCGTTATCTAGCAGATAATCAGGTATTTTTTCCAAATCGGTATCCAATCCCACACATAGGAAGGATTGTTTTTTCTTAATTTGTTGAAAAAGTTGTTGTTTATTCATTTTTTTATATTTCAGATTCTTTCATTCGTTCTGCATTTTCGCTTATGATCAATTGATCGATCATGGGTTGGATATCTCCATCCATAAATGCAGATAAATTATGAAATGTAAAATTAATTCGGTGATCGGTAACTCGTCCTTGCGGATAATTGTATGTACGAATTTTTGCAGAGCGATCGCCCGTAGAAACCATCGTTTTGCGACGCGATGCAATTTCCTCATGGCGTTTAGAGAGTTCCATATCATAAAGTTTCGTTCGGAGCATTTGCATGGCAATTTCTCGATTTTGCAGTTGGGAACGTGCTTGTTGCGACACTACCACAATTCCTGTGGGTTTATGCGTGAGCTGCACTTTTGTTTCCACTTTATTTACGTTTTGCCCTCCTGCGCCGCTTGATCGCGCTGTATGAAACTCAATGTCGGCCGGATTTAATTCAACATCAAATTCTTCGGCTTCAGGTAAAACGGCCACTGTTGCTGCAGAGGTGTGGATGCGTCCTTGCGTTTCGGTTGCCGGCACGCGTTGCACGCGGTGTACACCCGATTCGTATTTCAAGGTGCCATATACATTTTCACCTGTGACCGTAAAAATAATTTCCTTAAATCCTCCGGCTGTTCCTTCTGTAAAGCTTGTCACTTCGGTTTTCCACCCTTTGTTTTCGCAAAATCGGGTGTACATTTTATATAAATCGCCGGCAAAAATAGCAGCTTCATCGCCACCGGTGCCTGCACGAATTTCCATAACTACATTTTTCTCATCATCCGGATCGTCAGGAAGCAACAAGATTTTTATTTTCTCTTCCAACGTTGGAAGTTTCTCCAGCTGTACCGACAATTCTTCGTTTGCAAGTTGTCTAAGATCGGCATCCGTTTCATTTTCTAGGATATTTTTAGCTTCTTGGATCGCGTCTAGTGTATTTTTATATTCGTTTCGTGTCTCTACAATCTTTTGCAAGTCGCTGTATTCTTTATTGAGTTTCACAAAACGCTCCATGTCCGATATCACATCGGGATCGGTAATTAGTGTTGCAACCTCCTCAAAACGAGCAACTAAGTGTTCTAATTTATCTAGCAATGAATTTTCTGCCATATATTCAACTTAAAATTATTTTTGTATGGGTATCCCCATTATTGATGGATAATACCCTTAACTGTAAATGAATTTCCCAAATTCGCTTTCTATCATTAACTCTTTCTTCTCTGATTTTTCTACATATCCCACAATTTGTGCATCAACATTAAACGATTGGGAAATCTCAATAATACGCTGAGCATAAGTCTCGGGCAAATAAATTTCCATTCGATGTCCCATATTGAAAACCTGATACATCTCTTTCCAATCCGTTCCTGATTGTTGTTGAATAAGAGAAAAGAGGGGTGGAATAGGGAAAAGATTATTTTTGATAACCCTGAGATCTTCATTCAAAAAGTGTAGGATTTTTGTTTGTCCACCGCCGGTACAATGAATCATTCCATGTATTTTTGTTCTCAATTCATTGAAAACCAATGATATAATAGGGGAGTAGGTGCGAGTAGGAGACAATAGCAGTTTGCCTGCATTAATGTCCAGATTTTCAATTTTATCCGTTAATTTCATTTTGCCTGAGTATACCAAAGAGGCCGGGATAGCCGGATCATAACTTTCAGGATATTTTTTGGCAAGATAGTTGGCAAAGACATCGTGGCGAGCCGAGGTAAGGCCGTTACTTCCTATGCCGCTGTTGTATTCTTTCTCGTAAGTGGCTTTTCCATAAGAAGATAATCCTACAATGACATCGCCTGCCTGAATATTTGCGTTATCGATTACATCGGAACGTTTCATACGGCAAGTAACGGTGCTATCAACAATAATTGTGCGCACAAGATCGCCCACGTCGGCCGTTTCGCCACCCGTAGGATAAATATGCACACCCATTGACGATAATTCTTCGCACAATTCATTTGTGCCATTTATGATAGCCGATATCACTTCGCCTGGAATGAGATTTTTGTTTCTACCGATAGTTGACGATAATAATATATTGTTATCGGCTCCCACGCATAGTAAATCATCAACGTTCATAATCATGGCGTCTTGTGCGATTCCTTTCCATACAGAAAGGTCGCCCGTTTCGCGCCAATAAACGTAAGCAAGCGATGATTTTGTTCCGGCGCCGTCTGCATGCATAACATTGCAATAAGTCGGTTCTCCGCCTAAAATATCGGGAATTATTTTGCAAAAAGCTTTTGGAAAAATTCCTTTATCCAAATTTTTAATCGCATTGTGCACATCTTCTTTTGAAGCTGAAACGCCGCGTTGATTATAACGTTGGTTGGTCATGTGTTGTGAAGAGTTTTTCTGATTTAAAAATTCATTATGTAAGATTCCGGCACAAAGATACTATTTTTAAATCATCCTTTTTACTTTTAAATCATTCATTTTTATGTTTGCATTGTGTAAATCTTGCTTTTAAATGCGCTTCAATTTTGTATCATCGCGTTGAAATTGATCAGATGAAATGCAACTGATAGAAAATAAATATAATTCCTATTATGTTTAATCATAATATTGGAATTATATTTATTCCTAACTTTAGTTTAACTCTGTACTTTAGTTTAACTCTGTACTTTAGTTTAACTCTGTTCCTATGTTTAACTTCGTTCCTACTCTATAGTTTGATATGCTTGAGAGCCGAAATATATTTATTTGGCGTCAATATATTTATTCGGCGTCGATACATAATCATTATTATTTTTCAAGCAAATAAAAAAAGCGATACCAAAATAAAAAGTATCGCTTTTTTTTCTTTCTTATAAATGAAATCACTGGTTGATATCAAGTTCAGCCTCAACTGCTTGAAGTTCTTTTGATTTATCTACACCTAGAAGGCTCAAATTGTAATATACGTTTCTTAATTTTAATAATGCGGATTTAATTTCAGATTCATCGGCATTGCGTGCCCTCAACAATTCTGTGTATTTCTCCAGTAACGGCAACGCTTTTTGATATAATTCCAATGTTTTTTTATCGTTCTCGATTTGTTGCTGTCGGTTTGTTAAGGTCGCTGTCACTTCTTTTAAGTCCTGAGCTTGAAGAATATAATTTACCGCTAATCCTTCCAGTGCTCTTTCGCAATTTGGATCTTGCTCAAGTGCTTTATTATATTCGGCTTCTGCAGCGGCATAATCTTTCTGTTCGATCAGTAAAGCAGCTTTTACACTATTTAATTCACACGCATTCGCCGGATCATTAGCAATGGCTTTGTCTAAATATTCCATTGCTTTCTCGTGCTCACCTTGACGTATATATATATTTATCAGATTAGGAATAAAATACTTGCTTTCAGGGAATTTCTCAGCTCCTAAATAAAGTACTTCCATAAATTTAGTAGAGTCTCCTACTTGAAGGTATTCACTTGCCAACAATTCGTATAAGTCGCTTTCTTTATAAGCACTATTTTCGATGAAGGGTTGTTCATTGATGGCTCTTTGGATAAGTTCTATTGCCTTTTCATGATTATCTGCCTGAATAGCTGTAATGATGGCATAATATTTAATAATCTGATAAGTGCTGTCTAAGTTGAAAGCATCCTTCTCGTCTTCAAACATTGGCAGAGTGGGTATTGTCCAATATATTTCGAAACATTCTGAAGCTTTGGCATAATCTCTTTGCTCGTTATAGTAAACTCCTCCGTTAATATAGTAAGGGTGATTAGCTTTTAAAATAGCTGCTATATCTTTTCTTACCCTGTTTTTCACCTTACCTTTTTCATCGGGCAACTGACCCAAAGAATCTGCTTTGACATAAGGATAGAAAGACTCCAATAACCCATTGTACATCACTTTTTCATTCGTCGGTTTACCAAGCATTTGATTCATTCTTTCGTTATCGAAAGCCTTGTTTCCAATATCGCCATACAGTTTCCATGTTTCCGGATCATTCGCGGTTTCAGGATGATTAATAGCCTGTTTAATTAATGCTCGTGCTTCTTCTAAATTGTTACTGTCAAGAGCACGTTTAGCATCTTTCAGAACTTTTTTTTGAGCGAACATTGTGCCCGCTGAAAAGACTGCTATCAAGGTAAAAAAAAGAAATTTTTTCATTTTATTTATTTTTAATCGATTAATTAATTTCTTACAATTTCCATGCTAAGCATTATTCTTTATCAGAATCAGCATCGTCATTTAATTCATTTATTTCGTTGTTTTCCAAATCCTCTGAATTTACTTTACATACGGATGCAATTTCATCGTTGCGTTTATCCAAATTGATAAGACGAACTCCTTGCGTTGCTCTTCCCATGATGCGAATATCGGAAATTTTTACGCGTATTGCAATTCCGGATTTGTTAATTATCATTAAATCGTTGTCGTCTGTTACACTTTTAATAGCTACCAATTTGCCTGTCTTTTCTGTAATATTCAGAGTTTTAATTCCTTTTCCACCTCTGCGTGTAACACGATATACGGGTTCACCATCTTCATCGTTCAAGTAGGTTCGTTTTCCGTACCCTTGTTCCGAAACAACCAAGATAGTATTTTCCGAATCCGGATCCATACAAATCATCCCTATGATACAGTCTTCACCATCTTCATCGAGTGTCATTCCTTTCACGCCAGTAGCTGTACGTCTCATCGGACGTACATCCGATTCGTGGAATCGGATAGCGCGTCCATTTCTGTTTGCCAATATAACATCTTTATTTCCATCGGTTAAACGTACAGATATCACCTGATCGTCTTCCCTAAGTGTAATGGCATTTACACCATTTTGCCGCGGGCGTGAGTAAGCCTCTAGCAATGTTTTTTTCACTATTCCCTGTTTAGTACAGAAAAGGAGGTAATGCGAATTAATATACTCTTCATCGTCCAATCCCGGTACTCGTACAAATGCTGTAACCGCATCATCGGGGTCGATATTTAATAGGTTTTGTATTGCTCTTCCTTTAGATGTTCTTGAACCTTCGGGAATTTCGTATACACGCAACCAATAGCATTTCCCTTTTTGTGTAAAGAAAAGCATATAGTTATGGTTGGTTGCCGGGTAAATAAATTCCACAAAATCTTCATCACGTGTTTCAGAACCTTTGGACCCTACCCCGCCTCGGTTTTGCGTGCGAAACTCCGATAAAGGTGTACGTTTAATATAACCCATGTGTGAAATGGTGATGATCATTTCGTCATCGGCATAAAAGTCTTCGGGATTTAATTCTTCCGATGAATAAATAATTTCAGAACGGCGCTCGTCGCCATATTTGTCTCTTATTTCAATAAGCTCGTCTTTGATAACTTGCATGCAGAGCTCTTCGTTGTTCAGTATTTCATTGAGGTATTCGATTTGTTTTTTAACCTCTTCATATTCGGCATGAAGTTTATCCTGTTCTAAACCCGTTAACTGTCGCAGACGCATTTCCACTATTGCACGAGCCTGAATTTCAGTCAGTTGAAAACGCTCTATTAATCGATCCATAGCTTCTTTCGGGTTACTCGAACTACGGATAATGGCAATTACTTCGTCTATATTGTCCGATGCGATAATTAAACCTTCCAGAATATGTGCTCTGTCTTCTGCTTTTTTAAGGTCGAATTTTGTTCTTCTGATCACCACTTCGTGCCGATGTTCCACAAACAGTTCAATCATATTTTTCAGATTGAGCATTTGGGGTCGTCCTTTTACCAAAGCAATGTTGTTTACATTGAACGACGATTGTAAAGCAGTGAGTTTATAAAGTTTATTTAATACGACATTGGCATTGGCATCGCGTTTTATATCAATCACGATGCGCATTCCTTGGCGGTCACTCTCATCGTTAATATTCGAAATCCCTTCAATTTTTTTATCCGTAACCAAATCGGCAATATGCTTAATCAGGTCGGCTTTGTTGACCATATAAGGGATTTCGGTAATAATGATTTGGTCGTGGGTTTTGCCGATTTCAATTTCGGCTTTTCCGCGAATAACCACCCGTCCTCTTCCTGTTTCAAAAGCCTCTTCTACACCTTCATATCCATATATGTATCCCCCGGTTGGAAAATCGGGTGCTTTTACATATTGCATAAGGCCTTTGACATCGATATCTCGGTTGTCGATATAAGCAATAATGCCGTTAATGCATTCCGTTAAATTATGGGGAGCTATATTGGTAGCCATCCCTACTGCGATTCCCGCCGATCCGTTAATCAGCAAGTTGGGAATTCGTGTTGGGAGAACAGTTGGTTCATAGAGAGTATCATCAAAATTCAATTGAAAATCGACCGTATCTTTATCGATATCGCGCAGCATTTCTTCGGCCAGTTTGTTGAGTCTTGCTTCGGTATACCGCATGGCTGCGGGGCTATCGCCGTCTATACTACCCATATTACCTTGGCCGTCAATCAGCGGATAGCGCATGCTCCAGTCTTGTGCCATGCGCACCATAGCATTATAAACTGATGAATCGCCATGAGGATGGTATTTTCCCAACACCTCTCCTACGATTCGGGCAGATTTTTTATGGGGTTTATCCGATGTATTACCCAACTCGTACATACCGTAGAGTATACGTCTGTGAACGGGTTTAAGTCCGTCTCTCACATCGGGTAACGCTCTGGAAACAATAACAGACATCGAATAATCGATGTATGCCGATTTCATTTCGTCTTCGATGTTAATCTGAATGATTCTTTCTTCCTGATCAATCATACTATATTGTTTAATTTACCAAATCTTTCTTTAAAAATTACAAGACGTATTTGCTTTATTTACAGGCATTTATCAATTCTTGTCAGAGATGTTATAATATTCTACTAAGGTACTGCTTTTTGTCGAATTTAACAAAAAAACCGTTGTATTTTTCATGCATTTTTTCAACCAATAATTGCAAAACATCAACCGCAATGTCGCACTTCTAATTTGAACTTAGGTGTCTTTTTGCAACCGGATATTGCTATTAAAAACATTTGTTGGAGTATTGTATTTTTTTATTTGAACTTCGTATAATAAATATTGTAACAACCCGGAAAACTATGAAAAATTCTTCCGGGTTGTTACAAGAGTCAAATCTATGACATTTTATAATTATACGACATTATTTTAATGAGTCTGGTTTATTGACCGTGACAGTGTTTATATTTTTTACCACTTCCGCATGGACACGGCTCATTGCGCCCAATCTTTTTCTCCACCCGTACGGGTTCCATTTTTCGTTCCTGTTGTTTAGGGCCTCTTTCACCGTTTCCTCCTTGATTGAGTACTCCGGCCATTTCATCTTTTTGGGTACGGTATTTACTGTAATCGGTTTTTCGTTCCGGTGCTGCTCGTCTGACATTCTCGGGATCTTGAATGGGAATTTGTCCGCGCATCAAAATAGATACAGCCTCGGTATCTATTTCTTCAACCATTCTTTTGAAAAGCTCAAACGATTCCAGTTTATAAATCAACAACGGGTCTTTTTGTTCATAAGTAACATTTTGAACCGATTGGCGCAAATCGTCCATTTCGCGCAGGTGCTCTTTCCAATGTTCATCGATTGTATGCAGCAAAATGGCTTTTTCGAACGATTTCACCAGCGCTTTCGAACCCGTTTCGTAAGCTTCTTTCAAGTTAGTAGCTATGTTGTAAATTTTCTTCCCATCGGTTATGGGGATAAGAATATTTTCATACATAGCACCTTGGCTTTCGTACACCTGTTTAATCACAGGTTGTGCAATTTCGGCCATTTTATCGGTTTTTCGTTTAAAACTGTTCAGCGCTTTCTCGAAAATTTTTTCTGCTTGCTGTGCCGGTTTCATCGATTTCATTTCCTCTTCGGTAAACGGAATTTCGATTGCCATAATGCGATACAATTCCATTTTCATGCTTTCGTAATCGTCCTCGTTTTCTTCAACAATTCGATTAACGGTATTTTGTATCATATTAATGACATCCATCTCGATACGTTCACCAATCAGGGCATGTCTTCTGCGTTTGTAGATGACTTCACGCTGGGCATTCATCACGTCGTCGTATTCGAGCAAACGTTTGCGAATTCCGAAGTTGTTTTCTTCCACCTTCTTTTGTGCTCGTTCAACCGATTTGCTTAGCATATCGTGTTCCAGCACATCCCCTTCTTTAAATCCCATACGGTCCATCAAACCGGCAATTCTTTCGGTTGCAAACAGGCGCATGAGATCGTCTTCCAGCGAAACGAAGAATACCGACGATCCGGGATCACCCTGACGTCCGGCACGTCCGCGCAACTGACGGTCGACTCTACGAGATTCGTGACGTTCGGTACCGATAATTGCCAATCCCCCTGCTTCACGAACTTCTTGTGAAAGTTTTATATCGGTACCACGTCCTGCCATGTTAGTGGCAATAGTAACCACTCCTTTTTGTCCGGCATTGGCCACTATTTCGGCTTCGCGTTGATGCAGTTTTGCGTTCAGTACGCTATGTTTAATTTTTCGCAGGGTAAGCATTCTGCTCAACAATTCCGATGTCTCAACCGATGTTGTACCCACCAGAACCGGTCTCCCCTGCTCAATCATTTCCTCGATTTCCTCGATGACCGCATTATATTTTTCGCGTTTTGTACGATAAATTCGGTCGTTCATATCGATACGGATAACCGGCTCATTGGTTGGGATCACCACTACATCCAATTTGTAGATATCCCAAAATTCGCCTGCTTCTGTTTCGGCCGTCCCGGTCATACCCGCCAATTTATGATACATTCGGAAATAATTTTGCAGGGTAATGGTTGCAAACGTCTGTGTGGCGGCTTCCACCTTCACCCGTTCTTTGGCTTCAATGGCTTGATGCAACCCATCGGAATAACGGCGGCCTTCCATGATACGTCCCGTTTGTTCATCCACAATTTTCACCTTATTATCTATTACCACGTATTCGTCGTCTTTGTCAAATAAGGTATAAGCCTTCAACAACTGATTGATGGTATGCACCCGTTCCGATTTTATGGCATAATTCTGGAGCAGTTCGTCTTTTTTTGCTATTTTTTCTTCTTCTGTAAGGTTTTCGTTTTCCAGCTCGGCCAATTGCGTTCCGATATCCGGTAAGACAAAGAACAAGGGATCGTCCGTTTTTCTTGACAGCAGGTCAATTCCCTTTTCCGTAAGTTCTACGGTATTGTTTTTCTCGTCGATTATGAAATACAAAGGGTCTGTTACGATGTGCATATTGCGCATCTGATCCTGCATGTAAAATTCTTCGGTTTTAAGCATGGCTGCTTTAACACCGGGTTCGCTCAAAAACTTAATCAAGGGTTTGTATTTCGGCATACCTTTGAAGGAACGATATAAGAGCAATGTACCTTCTTCTTGTTCCTTTTTGTCTTCCGATGCCATTTTTGTTTTAGCTTCTGCAAGCAGGCGCGTTGTCAACTCGCGTTGTGCTTTAACCAATATTTCTACCTGTGGGCGGAACGTTTCAAAAAGTTGATCATCGCCTTTTGGTACAGGTCCCGATATAATCAAAGGCGTACGTGCATCATCAATCAACACCGAGTCCACCTCGTCCACAATGGCGTAGTTGAGTTTACGCTGCACAAGGTCTTTCGGCGATAGCGCCATGTTGTCGCGCAGATAGTCGAATCCGAATTCGTTGTTTGTTCCAAAAGTAATATCGGCTTCGTATGCTCTGCGTCGTGCTTCGGAATTCGGTTCGTGTTTATCGATGCAATCCACCGAAAGTCCGTGAAACATATACAGCGGTCCCATCCATTCCGCATCGCGTTTCGACAGGTAATCGTTCACTGTAACCACGTGTACTCCGTTGTGTGTAAGCGCATTCAAAAAGACAGGGAGCGTTGCAACCAGTGTTTTTCCTTCACCTGTAGCCATTTCGGCAATTTTCCCTTTGTGAAGCACAACGCCACCAAACAGCTGCACATCGTAGTGTACCATATCCCAGGTAATTTCGTTACCTCCCGCCATCCAGCGATTTTTATAGATGGCTTTATCGCCCTCAATCCGAACAAAGTCGTGTGTTGCGGCCAACTCACGGTCAAAATCGGTAGCTGTCACCACCAATTCTTCGTTCTCTTTAAAACGGCGCGCTGTATCTTTCATTATTGCAAAAGCCTCTGGAAGAATTTCGTCCAAAATCTTTTCGTATTTTTCAAGAATTTCGTCTTCTATCTTATCAATTTGTTGCCAAATTTTCTCTTTTTCTTCCAAATCAATATTTTCCAGGTTTGCTTTTAGTTCTTCGATTTGGGCTTTTTCTTCGACAACATAGTCTTGAACTCTTTTTTCAAGTTCTTTGGTTTTGGCACGAAGCTCATCATTCGAGAGTTTGGCCATTTCCGGATAAATTGCCTTTATTTCTTCTACAACGGGACTAATTTCTTTTAAATCTCGTTGAGCTTTGTTACCAAATATTTTTGATATAAATTTATTGAATCCCATAAATTAATGTATGCTTTGATTAGTCAAATTAAAAAATATAAACTATTGATATGAAATCAATTATAAAAGTTATTTAAAGAAACGATAAAAGAAGAAGATAAACACCACTTTAAAACAATTCTTTCAATATCGGTTCTTGTGCGGCATTAGGAGCGCGGATGCGTAATTGATAAGCAACCGAAGGAGCTATTTCGGTTGCTTCAATGGTTCGATATATTTTTTGTGGTTTTATGTTGTTTCCAAAGAAGATTACCGGCGCCGATACCGCGCTATTTCTGATCTTTTGGTTATTTTCAGACGATTTATCGTCGGTCACTATCTGCCATCCGGGTTGAAGCTCCACAAATAGATCGCCCGATATACCTTTGTAATAACCGTTCCTGTAAAAGCGGACGGTTTGATTGTAAGCTCCGTGGAGCATTTGATGCGATGTGACTACATCTTGCACACCTGCAAACTGCACCAAAAATTCTGCGGCACATTTTTGAAAATCGATCGCATCGATTTTTTTGTCATCCAACTGTTTTCGGTCGAAAAACAGCTGTTCATTGTAATATTTTGTTATCCATTGAGCATTTCCATAGATAGCCATCAAATACATATTCAACATTGCCCGAGTACGTTCCGGATAAAATTTTCCTCCCGCAAGCGTCAAATCGTCGGGATAAATTTCCTGTTCGTTATAATAACCGGTTGGAACCACAAAAATCAGCGTTTTATCCAAACCTACCGTTTTTTCCACGGTTTCCAACAGTTGGGCAATTTCTTGATCGAGACGATAATACGTATCTTGTATTTCGAGCGAATAATTTTTGTCCAGCGCGTTTTCGTAATTTCCGGCATAAAATGTCAATGCCAAAAAATCGGGATACGAATGCTTTCCAATTGTTCCTGTGTTTAATAATTTTTCGGCCATCTTTCGCACTTCGGTATTCACTAAAGGCGATTGTTTAAACAGTTTGAACTGATTGTTTTTATCCTTTCCGAAATAGTGCTGAAAATTATATACGTTTTGGGTATATGGAAAAGCCTTGTAATTCGAGATATCGATAGCCGGTCGCCAAGTAAAAGTTCCAATATTCACGTTTAGCGACTGGTTACTCCTATTGTGTTGATCTACGATATTATATTGTGTTTTGTAAAAAGAAGAACTTGCCCATTTGCCGTTGTAATCGTCAATCCAGTATACTCCACTTGCAGCATGTCCCCCACTTGCCAGTGCTGCCGAAGCATTCGGAGCAAAAGCGTATACATCGGATTTGCCAAGCGATGCAATTTTCAGTTCGTCTGTTAAAGTAGATACTTTTATTGATGTCGGCGATAATTGGTCTGTAGTATAAACACCGTTGCACTTACGGTCGAAAAAAGAAGAAACTTCTTGGTTGGTTTCCTTTGCGTATTTTTTTTCTCCTACAATGCCGTGATAAAACGGATAAGTACCCGTGTAAACGGTTGTGACGGCCGAAGCCAAATCGGGATGTGGAAAATCGTACTTTATGTCGCTATAAACCAATCCTTCATTCAACAAACGTTTGAATCCTTTTTCTCCAAAAGTTTGTTCAAACATTTTCAGATAATCTCCGCGCAATTGATCAATGGTTATACCGATTACCAATTTGGGCGGTTCTTCCGAAACATTTTGTGCATATAACGATGCAATGGAAAAAAAAGCTACCAGTGACGATACTATCCGAATCATTCTCTTTACACTATCAATCTTATAATTATAAATATGGAGCAAAAACCATGCTAAAAATCATCCTCCCCACCCTGCTTTCATGTATTTAAACGATGCATACCGTTCGTTCCTCGATTGTCTTTTTTTCGACACCCACACATTTGTTCCCGATCTTAACCACAAACTCATTGAAAACAAGATTGTTGCCACTGGCAACTGTTGGGGTATGAGCCACCACAGCATAAGAAATGCTGTCAGGACTACAAAGTTAATAAAATGATAAATATAAACTATCTTTTCTGCCGATCTAATCCAAAATAAGATGGCAGCAATGAATGCAAAAATATTTAACCAAACAAAATTCCAATTGGGATTGGTAGCAGGATGTTCCGAGAAAAACAGCAGGAAAAAAATAATAATTCCTCCTATTCCTGCAATTCCGAAAAGAAGGGTATCATAAATTTTAGAAAACGCAATATTATTGAGCACTACTATTTGAATAACCGAAACAATCAAGGTAATCAAAAGCAATATCAATGCTGCCGTAAAAGGAGTAAAAAAGGTGCTCTTGTTCTTTTGCTGTAAAATAGCCGTATTTCCCGGCAAAATAAGCAGCGTATTCTTTACCAGCGGATAACTCAGCGTGTCGTTTTTTACAACCACTGCCTCCTTAAACGAATTCATCAGATACATGGGCAAAAACATTTTTTCCCTCACACTGGTAGGTCTGTCCGCTTCGTTGCCCACCAGCATATCGATGCCAAATTCCAGCCATGGGTATGGATGCACACATTCGTGTATCAAATCCCTGAACGTTTGCTCGTTGTTGTCTTGTGGATAAATTATTTTTCCCTGCACACATCTCTCCACCATGTCGCGCGGACGTGTAGCACAATTATCGTACAAATAATTATATCGGTATCTTCTGTTTTCCGGTAAGGAATTTATATACAATGCTTGCCATAGATTTTGTACTTCTTCATCAGAAAGGTTCAACTCTTGTTCGTACACTTTTACTCCCTTCCAGCGATATTCCGAAATAAAATCTTCATAAGAAGTAACACCAAGAATATAATCGGTTTGTCCTCGTACAAAATGATAGATAAAATAAGGCTGCGTAGGATCAAAAAAGCCGTAGTTGAATGCCGCATCCACTCCCGTTGAATCGTCGTGTACCCATAAAGCCGTATGCCCAAATAAGGCATAAACTGCTCCCGGCCATGCTTCACTGGTCATCAGACTTATTTTTGCGCTGTTGCTCAACTGTAGCTGTGCCCTTAAAGGAATAATTGATGTAAGAAATAACAAAATCGCTAAAAAACGTCTTTTCATTCTTAATTGTACTTCACAAATGGATAAAAAGCAACGCAAAAATACATAAAAAATTGCAGGATACAGATTTTATCTAATAATTTTTTATTTTTGTAATTATGCTTTCGAAATCCAAAACCCATTAAAAAACAAAACAATGAAGAAATTATCCTTTTTAATTTTAACAATGATGATGATGAATTTGTTTCTTTCGGCGCAGGATATTCAACTTCCTGCTCCTGAAAAAACCGGAGGAAAACCGCTTATGCAGGCATTGAGTGAGAGAAGAACAACTCGTGAATTTCGTCAAGACAAAGACCTGCCACTTGCTACCCTCTCGAACCTTCTATGGGCAGCTAACGGGTTTAATCGCCCCGACAAACGTACAGCACCCACTGCAAACAACCGCCAGGAATTGGAGTTGTATATTGCTGTTAAAGAAGGTTTGTATTTTTACGATGCTAAAAACCATAAGCTGAAGCTTGTAAAAAAAGGCGATTACCGAAAAAATACCGGTATGCAAGACTTTGTTGGCGATGCCTCGTTAAACGTAATTTTCGTAAGCGATTTATCCAAAGCCACCGGTAGGCACTTTGCACTTATCGATTGCGGTTTTGTATCGCAAAACATTTATCTTTTTTGTGCTTCCGAAGGGTTAAACACAGTTGTTCGCGGTTCGTTCAACAAAGACGAGCTTGGCAATCTGCTCAATCTTCCGTCCAATCAGGAAGTATTGCTCACACAATCGGTGGGATATCCTAAATAAGATAAAAAAAGCGACGAAATATGTATCGTCGCTTTTTTATCTATCTTGTCTATCTTACTCTAAGCAATACTTATTTTTTCTTCTTGTTACGATTTCCATAACGGGTCATAAATTTATCCACACGACCAGCCGTATCCACCAGTTTCTGTTTACCGGTATAGAACGGATGCGACGAGCTGGTAATTTCGAGTTTTACCAAGGGATAAGTTACGCCATCAATCTCAATAGTTTCTTTCGCATCAATTGTAGAACGGCAGATAAATGTCTCGTCGTTTGACATGTCTTTAAAAACCACGGGACGGTAATTTTTGGGATGAATATCTTTCTTCATTCTATTATTAATTTTAATGTCTACGTTTTGAACTGCAAAGATAAAATATTCAGTTTGAATAAAAAAATAAATAATCTTGTTTTTCTTTATTAGAAGATTCTGTATTAACTTGCGCAGTTATTTTTGGAGGGAAAGCAAAGATGAAAATCGAAATTATTACTATTGGCGATGAATTACTCATCGGACAAATCGTAGACACCAATTCGGCTTGGATGGCACGTGAGCTCACCGAACATGGTTTTGAAGTGGTTGCTATCACCACAGTAGGCGACAATGCACAAATGATCGAGCGCGCACTGGACATTGCCTTTTCCAGAGCCGATGTGTTGCTGCTCACAGGCGGCGTAGGACCCACAAAGGACGATATCACCAAAAATACCCTTTGCCGGTATTTCCATACCCAGCTTGTATTCAACGAAGAGGTGCTGAACACTATCCGCACCGTTTTTTCGCAGAAAAATCTCGAGATAAACGAACTCACCCGCAGTCAGGCGTTTGTTCCCAAAGGATGCACTGTTATTCCCAATAAAGCGGGCACCGCCCCTATCCTATGGTTCGAGCGCGACAACAAAATTCTGGTTTCCATGCCCGGCGTTCCGTTTGAAATGAAAACGGCCATGACCGATGAGATTATTCCTCGATTGCAAAAGCATTTCCGTACAGAAACGTATCTCAAACGTTCTTTTTTGGTTTCCGATATTTCGGAATCGGCCTTAGCCATTAAACTGAGCGATTTCGAAAAGGAACTACCCGAAGGTTTTTCGCTTGCTTACCTCCCAACGTTCGGGATGGTACGATTGCGACTATGGGTGCGTGGGAAAGAACACGACGTTCTCCTGCAGGAACAGGCCGAAAAACTGGTCCGCATCTTAGACGATTTGCTGGTTGCCGAAGGCGATGCTCCACTCGAAGAATTATTGGGTGGTGCGTTGCGTGAAAAACACCTCACTATTTCCACTGCCGAGAGCTGCACGGGTGGTTATATTGCGCATCGCATTACATCGATTGCCGGAGCATCCGATTATTTTAAAGGAAGCGTTATCGCCTACTCCAACGAAGTGAAGAAAAATCTGCTCAATGTGTCGGCCGATGTGCTCGCCAAACACGGAGCGGTCAGCCAACCGGTGGTGGAACAGATGGCAACACACGTTGCTTCGCTGTTGGAAACCGACTGCAGCATAGCCGTGTCGGGAATTGCCGGTCCTTCGGGGGGCAGCAGGGAAAAACCCGTGGGAACGGTATGGATCTGCACTCGTTACAACAACACCCTTCTCTCGAAACTATATCACACAGGTACCGTTCGCGAAGAAAATATTTCGCGTACTGCCAACATGGGAATGTTACAACTACTGAAAATGTTGAAATAAATAAATTTGTATAGAAAGACAACAAATTTTAGAGTTTTTGACATGAATAATTTTATTCCAATAAAAAGAATATCTATTTTTGTAGCGAAACAAAACAACGCATTCATGTGTAATTTAAACAAATAAATTTTAAGATTATGATTAAAGTAGGTATCAACGGATTCGGACGTATCGGACGTTTGGTTTTCCGTGCAGCACAAACAAGAGACGATATTCAAGTAGTAGGTGTCAACGATTTGCTCGATGTAGATTACATCGCTTATATGTTGAAATACGATACTGTTCATGGACAGTTTAAAGGAACTATCGAAGTAAAAGACGGCAACCTGGTAGTAAACGGCAAAACTGTTCGTGTTACTTGCGAGGCCGATCCTGCCAACCTGAAATGGGGTGAGATTGGAGCCGATTACGTAGTGGAATCTACCGGTTTGTTCCTTACCAAAGAGAAAGCCAAAGGTCATATCGCCGCAGGTGCCAAGTATGTAGTAATGTCTGCACCTTCGAAAGACGATACCCGTATGTATGTATGTGGTGTAAACGAAAAAACATATACCAAAGGCGAACAGTTTGTATCCAACGCTTCCTGTACAACCAACTGTCTTGCACCAATTACCAAAGTACTTCATGACAATTTCGGTGTACTCGAAGGCTTGATGACCACTGTTCACTCCACTACAGCCACTCAGAAAACCGTTGACGGTCCTTCAAAGAAAGATTGGAGAGGCGGCCGTGCAGCTTCTGCCAACATTATTCCTTCATCCACCGGCGCTGCCAAAGCAGTGGGTAAAGTAATTCCCGAATTGAACGGAAAACTCACCGGTATGTCGATGCGTGTTCCCACCATTGATGTTTCTGTTGTGGATTTAACGGTACGTTTGGCAAAAGAAACTACTTATGAAGAGATTTGCAAGGCCATGAAAGAAGCTTCGGAAGGCGAATTGAAAGGTATTCTCGGATACACCAACGAAGATGTGGTATCGAGCGACTTCATTGGCGATCCCCGCACTTCCATCTTCGACGAAAAAGCCGGTATTCAGTTGAGCCCGACATTCGTGAAAGTGATCAGCTGGTACGACAACGAATGGGGATATTCTTGCAAAGTGCTCGACCTGATTGCCCACATGGCAAAAGTAAACGGCGATTATTAATCGGAATTTTTCGATATACATATTTAAAAAGCGTCTCATTTCGAGGCGCTTTTTTTGTTTCGGTCGCACTTTATTGCGTTTTGGTGCTGAAAAATAGCAGTTGAGTACGATATCTGAACCAAAAGGCTTTTCCATAACTAACTTTGTACCAACAAAAAATAGTGAATGAAGGATTTGTTTCAGATTTACTAACAATTAAACGATAAAAACAATGAAAATGAAAAAGATTTATTTCGTATGCTTATCACTTTTGATGACAGCAGGTTTGGTAAAAGTGAATGCTCAAGTGCCCATTAGTTATGGAGTCAAGGCAGAGCTTAATATGTCAAACTTTTTCTTGTCCGATTTGGGTGAGTACAGCAGCAGGATGAAAGCGGGACCCAATCTTGGGGGCTTTATGAAGATCGATTTGCATGAAAATTTTGCCATTCAACCCGAGTTATCGTTTTTTCACAGAGCATCGAAAATAAAAAAAGAAGGTGCCCAAAACGATAAATTCAAACAGTGGGGAATGCAGCTTCCTGTATATGCAATAGGACAAACCGAACTGGGTAACGGACGTTTCTATGGCGGTGTTGGTCCCTTTGTCGGATTCGGATTCGATGCAAAGAGAAAAATCAAAAATGGCGAAAAAATTGATCTTTACAAAAAAGTTGAAGGCGATAAAGAGATGAAGCGTTGGGATTTTGGATTTGGTGCATTGTTGGGTTATGAGTTTGATAACAAAATTCAGATCAATGCTACTTATCAAGTAGGAGTTATCAATCAGCTTGACAGGCTCAAAGATGATTCAAAATTGCGTAGCCAAGTTGTAAGCTTAGGATTAGGTTATCGGTTCTAAATATGTTTGCCGGACGTACGACAACAGAGATGAGGGAGAATGGTGATGTTTGGATAATGTCGTGTCCGGCAAATTAACTCAACAAATTGATCATCGTTTGCATGAACAATTTGTTGAGTTTTTTTCTAACCGGTACTCATGAGATGTATTGGGAGTAGTTTTTTTATACATTTGCTGTCGGATGTCATGAGTCGAACAAAATGAACAAGTTATAGACCATGACCATAATATGTTTTTCAAAGAAGTTTGTATATGAAATTGCGAAAAGAAAAGTTTTTTTTCCTAGGTTACGATAAGGAAACAGCCCTTACCGCTGCTATTATTTTGAGTTTTGTTTTGGTCTTCATCTTGCTCTCATCGTCAATATACGCCATATCAATCGACAGCAAAAATATGCGTATCACCGAGCTAATATCCATAAAATCGGTTATATCGCTCCTTTTAAACACGCTCCTTTTTTACTTCCTGTTTCGATTTCAGTTTTGGGCTATTACACGATACGCAAACCACCCGTACAAGATGTGGATAATGCTGGTATTGCTGTTTCTTATTGTCGCCATTTTCAGTCCGGTGCTTTCTAAAATGCAGTGGTGGTGGTATCGGGGCAGGGTTTCCGGTAAGGTGTATTCTACCCTTCATTATGTAAAAGATGTAACCATACTCATTATTTCATTTCTCTTCACCGCCCTGATATATTTGATTAATCAGAATCAAAAAAGTGTGACAGAGAATCAAAATTTGGTTATTGAGAACCTTCGAAACCGATACAACGCACTAAAAAATCAGACCGATCCCCACTTTCTTTTCAACTCCCTTAATACACTCAACGGATTAATCGGATATGACGATGAGCGCGCACACGAATATGTTGAGCAACTGTCTGCCGTTTTTCGTTATACTATGCAAGACCGCACGGTAACGCGAGTTTCGGAAGAACTGCAATTTATCGATTCGTATGTTTATCTCATGAAGATCAGGTACAACGACGGGTTGTCGGTAGAATGCAACATCGACGACAATCATAAAGATTATTTCATTGTACCGTTTGGTTTGCAGCTATTGATTGAGAATGCGGTCAAACACAATGTCATCAGCCGAAAAAATCCGCTCAGGATTGTTGTCAAAAGCACACCTGATGAAACAATACGGGTAGAAAATAATCTACAACCCAAGCAGAGCGTGCAAGATAGCCGAGGTATCGGGTTGACCAACCTGAACGAGTGTTACAGACTGATGTTTGGAAAAGAAATTGTAGTGCAGGCCAACGAGGAGTGTTTTTCTGTTGAGATACCACTGATAAAAAGCATAGAAACGAGCAAAGATAAATTGGTCAACGTGCTGTTGTAATTTGAGTTGCGAAAACGGCCGTACTGTAGAAAGCAATTGACGATGATTGCAGGTTTTATGTGTTGTTAATATTTAAAAGGTATAAGAAGATATAAGAATGAAAGCTGTTATTGTAGAAGATGAATTTATGGCTGCCCGCAGTCTTGAGCGATTGATTGGTCAGTTGGACAATGATATTTCAATTGTTGCTGTGTTGCAGAGCGTTGATGAGAGTGTCGAATGGTTTTCGGCCAATCCTCACCCCGATTTGGTGTTTATGGATATTCATCTTGCCGATGGCGACTCATTTGCTATTTTTGATAAAACGGAGATTCGTTGTCCCATAATTTTCACCACGGCTTACGATGAATATGCACTGAAAGCTTTTGAGGTAAACAGCATCGATTATCTGCTTAAGCCCATCAACAAAAAGAGCCTGAGTAAGGCGTTGGACAAACTGAAGGTTTTTTCTTTCAAGGATAATAATGCCGATTTAGTAGAAAAAATCGTGTCTTCTATTCGCGAGACAAAAAGCTCTCACCGAAAACATTTTCTCATCCCTTATAAAGATAAGCTTATCCCTCTCCCCATAGAGGAAATCGCATTCATTTATACCGAGTATAAAATGGCAAGAATTGTTTGCTTCAATGAGCAGATGTATACGATGGATGCGTCGTTGGACGAGTTGTGTAGGCAATTGGACTCCTCGCTGTTTTTTAGGGCAAACCGGCAGTATATTGTTTCTCATCGTGCTATTACAGATCTAACCGTTTGGTTTGGAGGAAGGTTATCGGTTAACCTATCGGTAGAAACTCCCGAGCGAATCATTGTCAGCAGGGCACGTAGTGGCGATTTTAAAAAGTGGTACATGGGAAACGCCGACTGACGATATAGGGCTTTTTCT
>Ga0208564_1000610_pt1 | contig 32457 bp, 27 predicted proteins | sample AD_UKC073_MetaG_FD_184439 | JGI IMG/M metagenome (GOLD analysis project Ga0208564, IMG submission 184439) | Active sludge microbial communities of municipal wastewater-treating anaerobic digesters from USA - AD_UKC073_MetaG (SPAdes) (version 2) | ecosystem: Engineered > Bioreactor > Anaerobic >... | reverse complement strand
CGGCAGGTGGGCGGCGACAGGCGGCGGCGCTACCCGGCAGGCAATGCCCGGCACCCCTCCCCTTCCCACGGCCATCGTATTCGGCGCGAGCGGCGCCATCGGCGGAGCGCTGGCGGCTCGCCTCGCCGCGAGCGGACGGTACGGCGCGGTCCACGCCGGGGTGCGCGGGGAAGCCGCAGTCCCCGAAGGAACGCGGCCCTTCCGCTTCGACGCGATGGACGAAGGCTCGATCCTGGCCGCCATGGCCGACCTGCCCGAACCGCCCGCGCTCGTTCTGGTAACGACCGGCCTGCTCCATGACGAGACGCGCGCCATCGCGCCCGAGAAGACCTGGCGCGCGCTGAATGCCGGGGCCATGGCGAATGTCTATGCCGCCAATGCCATCGGTCCGGCGCTGATCGCCAAGCATTGCCTGCCGCGCCTGCCCCGCGATCGCCGCGCCGTCTTCGCGGTGCTTTCCGCCAGGGTCGGCTCGATCGGCGACAACCGGCTGGGCGGCTGGCATTCCTACCGCGCCAGCAAGGCCGCGCTCAACATGCTGGTCAGGAACTTCGCCATCGAGCTGGAACGCAGCAACCCGCGCGCCGTAGTGGCCGCGCTGCATCCGGGCACGGTCGACAGCCGCCTGTCCGCTCCCTTTCAGCGCCGGGTCTCGCCCGGGCGGCTGTTCTCGCCCGATCAGGCCGCAGGGCATCTGCTGGCGGTGATCGACAAGCTCACGCCCGCCGACAGCGGCGGCCTGTTCGCCTGGAATGGCGAACGCCTGCCCTGGTAGCCGCCGATGCCCAAAATGCGCCGCAAGGCCGACCTGCCCAGCAAGATTTGCGCTGCTTGCCAGCGCCCCTTTGCGTGGCGCCGCAAGTGGGAGCGCGATTGGGACAATGTGAAATACTGCTCGGACCGCTGCCGTTCAGGCCCAGATCGTTCAGGCAAGGGCGTCCAGAAACCGGGCGGCGTCGCGCCGTAGCTGCTCCTGACGCTCGGGCGCGAAGCGTTCCCAGGTGCGCACCATCTGCGCCATGCGCGGATTGCGGACCAACCGCTCGCGGTGGCGGGCGATGAAATCCCAGTAGAGCAGGTTGAACGGGCAAGCTTTCGGCCCGGCCTTGGCCTTCACGTCATAGACGCAGCCCCAGCAATAGTCGCTCATCCGGTCGATATAGGCGCCGCTCGCGGCATAGGGCTTGCTGGCCAGCAGGCCGCCGTCCGCAAACTGGCTCATTCCCACGGTGTTGGGCAGTTCGACCCATTCATAGGCATCGGCGTAGACCGCCAGATACCATTCGTGCAGCGCGTGCGGGTCAATTCCCGCCAGCAGGGCGAAATTGCCGGTCACCATCAGCCGCTGGATGTGGTGGGCATAGGCCTCGTCCCGCGTCTGGCTGATGCAGGCGTTCAGGCAGGCCATGCGCGTGTCGGCGGTCCAGTAGAACGACGGCAACGGACGGTGCGCCTCCAGCGCGTTGACCCGGTCGTACCCCGGCATCTTCCACCAGTAGATCCCGCGCACGAACTCGCGCCAGCCGATGATCTGGCGGATGAAACCCTCCGCGCTGTTGAGCGGCACGCGGCCCGCGCGCCACTCGGCCTCCACCGCGCGGCACATCGCCAGCGGATCGAGCAGTCCGGCGTTGAGATACTGCGCGACGACCGCGTGATAGAGGAACGGCCGACCCGCCAGCATGGCATCCTGATAGGTGCCGAAACGCGGCAAGGCGTGGGTGAGGAAATGCGCAAAGGCCGCCTCCGCATCGGCGCGGGTGACGGCGAACCAGAACGGCTCCAGCGTGCCGAAATTATCCGGAAAGCGCCGCGCGACCATGTCCAGCACCTGGGTGGTGATCGCATCGGGCGCGAAGCGCGGCGGCTGGGGCATCAGCAGGTCCGGCTCCGCGCGCGAGCGGTTGTCCGCATCGAAGTTCCAGCGCCCGCCCGCCGGTTCGCCCCCGTCCATCAGCAGGCCGGTCTTGCGCCGCATCAGGCGGTAGAAGTGCTCCATCCGCAGGCCCTTGCGCCCCTCCGCCCAGCCAGCGAAGCCGGCGCGGTCGGCCAGGAAGCGATCGTCGGGGAGCAGCTCGACATCCGACCAGCCGCGCATCTCCTCCACGAGCCGCCATTCGCCGGGTTCGGTGGCCAGCACGCGCGATAGGTTATGCCGCGCCAACGCCCGCAGCACTTCCCCGCCGAGCGAGCCGGAATTGGCGGGATCGTCGAGCGTGACATAGTCGACCTGCCAGCCCGCCTCGCGCAGCTCCTGCGCGAAGTGGCGCATGGCGGAAAAGACAAAGACCAGCTTCTTTTTGTGGTGCGGGACATAGCTCGCCTCCGCCATGACCTCGGCCATCAGGACGCGGTCGGTGCGCGGATCGCCCGCCGCCAGCGAGGACAGGCCGGGGCTCAACTGGTCGCCGAGGACAAGGATCAAGCGTCCGCTCATCGCTCCTGCGGTAGCCGGGGCGCGGCGCTTTGCAGCCTGTCCGCTGGGGAAGCGCGCCGCTCAGGCCAGAGCCAGCACACTGGTCAGGATGAAGCGGATCAGATCCGCCTGGCCGCGCGCGCCCATCTTGGCATAGACCTTCTTCGAATAGTTGCGCGCGGTCTCCACGGTGATGCCAAGGCTCTGCGCCGCCTCGGCGATCGACAGGCCGCGCGACAGGGCAAGCGCGAACCGCGCCTCGCTGGGCAGCAGGCCGAACAGTTCGGCCAGTTGTTCGTGCCGGTCGGCCAGGCTGCGGTTGTCGCCCTGGATATAGGCCACCGCCGCCGCGCCGGGAGTGGGCGAGGCGGGATCGGGCGCGGCGGGCACCAGCAGCAGATCGACCCACGGGTCGTGGCTGATGTTGAGCGCGCGCGGCTGGGCGGACTTGCCCTCCACCACCCCGCGCAGCGCGGCGGACAGCTTGCGGTCAACCTGGGGGTCGCTGGCGATCAACTGGCCGCTGCGGGTGCGGCGCAGCCCCGCCCCGTGTTGCAGCAGGTTGGCCGCCTCCGCGCTTTCCTCCAGCACCGTGCCCCGGGCATCAAGCCGGATCCAGCCGAAGTTGAGCCGCGCCATCACCTCTGCCGCCATCCGCGCGCTGGCCTTCTGCCGCTCGATCTCGGCATAGGCGCGCAAGGACCGGCGGAAATGCGGGGCAATCCGGCTGAGCAGCGCCCCGTCCGCAGGCGTGAAGTCTCCGCCAGAGCGGATCACGTCGATCCACGCGCTCACCCCGCCCGGTTCGCTCACCCGCATGATCCGCAGGGCCTCGACCCCGCTGGGCACCAGCAGTTCGCGCCGAAACCGCGCATGCTGCGGATCGCCGGGCAGGATCAGTTCGGACAGGGCATAGACCCGCTCCTCGCGCAGGTCGAAATAGGGCAGCGGATCGCGCCGCCACGCCTCTGCCTGGTAGAGCCGCGCCACGTCCGGGTCAGTCGGGCGGCCGGAGCGCAGATGGATCGTGCGCCTTTCCAGACCGGGCGGGCGGAAGGAGATCGAGGCGGAATCCGCCCGGGTGCGGGTCCGCAGCCGGTCCAGGAGGGTCTGCCACATCGGCTGCTCGAACGGCCCATCGTAGATCGCGGGCAAAAGATCGGTTTCATCCTGGATAGTGATCATTTGTTGCCACCCTCCCAAATGGGAGGTCAAAAGTCCAGCCCATGCGCCTAACCGGCACAGGCAGACCTTACCCGAGGACGTGACCCATGATCCGCAACCTGACCCACCTCGAACGCCTGGAAGCCGAGGCGATCCACATCATGCGCGAGGTGGTGGCCGAGGCCGAGAAGCCGGTGATGCTCTATTCGGTGGGCAAGGATTCGGCTGTGATGCTGCATCTGGCGCGCAAGGCGTTCTACCCCTCGCCCCCGCCCTTCCCGCTGCTCCACGTCGACACCACGTGGAAATTCCGCGCGATGTACGAACTGCGCGACCGGATGGCGCAGGAAAGCGGCATGGACCTGCTGGTCTACCAGAACCCGGAAGCGACCGAGCGCGGGATCAACCCGTTCGACCACGGCGCGCTCCACACCGATATGTGGAAGACCGAGGGGCTGAAGCAGGCGCTCGACAAATACGGGTTCGACGCGGCCTTCGGCGGCGCGCGGCGCGACGAGGAAAAGAGCCGGGCCAAGGAGCGGATCTTCTCGTTCCGCACCGCCAGCCACGGCTGGGATCCCAAGAACCAGCGCCCGGAACTGTGGAACCTCTACAACGCCCGCAAGCACAAGGGCGAATCGATCCGCGTCTTCCCGATCAGCAACTGGACGGAACTGGACGTGTGGCAATACATCCAGCTCAACGACGTGCCCATCGTCCCGCTCTATTTCGCCGAAAAGCGCCCGACCGTGGAACGCGACGGGATGCTGCTGATGGTCGATGATGAGCGTTTCCCGCTGAAGGCCGGCGAAGTGCCGGTGGAACGCTCGATCCGGTTCCGCACTTTGGGCTGCTATCCGCTGACCGGCGCGGTGGAGAGCGAGGCGGCCACCTTGTCCGAAGTGATCCAGGAAACGCTGCTCACCACCACCAGCGAACGCCAGGGCCGCGCGATCGACAAGGACGCCGGGGGCGCCGGCATGGAAGTGAAGAAGCAGCAGGGGTATTTTTGACCTGCCACGGAATGCGCAGCGTTCCGAAGGGTCAACCCCGGACTTGATCCGGGGTCAGGCTGCCTTCGGAGTAACAGAAAAGCCCAGCCCCGTGTCAAGCACGGGGTGACGAGGACAAAGACGATGGCCCACAGCGACGTCACCACCGATCCGATCTACCAGACCGACGCCCTCATCGCCGAGGACATCGACGCCTATCTGGAACAGCACCAGCACAAGACCATGCTGCGCTTCATCACCTGCGGGTCGGTGGACGATGGCAAGTCGACGCTCATCGGCCGGCTGCTCTATGACAGCAAGATGATCTTCGAGGATCAGCTGGCCGCGCTGGAAAGCGACAGCAAGAAGGTCGGCACGCAGGGGCAGGAAATCGACTTCGCACTGCTGGTCGACGGGCTTGCGGCGGAGCGCGAACAGGGCATCACCATCGATGTCGCCTATCGCTTCTTCGGCACCGAAAAGCGCAAGTTCATCGTCGCCGACTGCCCGGGGCATGAACAGTACACCCGCAACATGATAACCGGCGCCTCGACCGCCGATCTTGCGGTGATCCTGATCGACGCGCGCAAGGGCGTGCTGGTGCAGACCCGGCGCCATTCGTACCTGTGCCACCTGATCGGCATCCGCAACATCGTGCTGGCGGTGAACAAAATGGACCTGGTGGACTATGACCAGGCCACTTACGACGCGATCGTCGCCGACTATGCCGAGTTCGCGAAAGGCATCGGGATCGAGAGCTTCACCGCCCTGCCGATTTCCGGCTTCAAGGGCGACAACATCACCGCGCTGTCGGCCAATACACCCTGGTACAAGGGGCCGACGCTGGTCGAGCATCTGGAAACGGTCGAGGTGCTGTCCTCGCTCGATGCGGACAAGCCGTTTCGTCTGCCGGTGCAATGGGTCAACCGCCCGAACCTCGATTTCCGGGGCTTTTCCGGCCTGATCGCCACCGGCAGCGTCAAGCCCGGTGACGAGGTGCGCGTGCTGCCCTCGGGCAAGACCAGCACGGTAACGCGCGTGGTCACGCTTGATGGCGATCTGGACCAGGCGGTGGCGGGTCAGTCAGTCACAGTCTGCTTTGCGGACGAGATCGACTGCTCGCGCGGCAATGTCATCGCCGCCGCCGCCAATCCGCCGCAGGCCGCCGACCAGTTCGAAGCAACGCTGGTGTGGCTGAACGACGAGGCGATGCATGTTGGCCGCGCCTACTGGCTGAAGCTCGGCTCGCAGACGGTCTCGGTCACGGTCCAGCAGCCGAAATACGCGGTGAACGTCAACACGATGGAGCACATCGCGGTCAAGACGCTGGACCTCAACGCCATTGGCGTGGCGGAGATCTTCACCGACAAGCCCATCGTGTTCGAACCCTACCAGGACAACCGCGCGCTGGGCGGGTTCATCCTGATCGACAAGCTGACCAATGCCACGGTCGCCGCCGGCATGATCCACTTCAGCCTGCGCCGCGCCCAGAACGTCCACTGGCAGCCGACCGACCTGACCCGCGACGATCATGCGCGGCTGAAGAACCAGACCCCCAGGGTGCTGTGGTTCACCGGTCTGTCGGGCGCGGGCAAGTCGACCATCGCCAACGAGGTCGAAAAGCTGCTCAACGTGATGAACCGCCACACCTTCCTGCTCGATGGCGACAACGTGCGGCACGGGCTCAACAAGGACCTGGGCTTTACCGAGGCCGACCGGATCGAGAACATCCGCCGCGTCGGCGAGGTGGCGAAGCTGATGGCGGACGCGGGGCTGATCGTGCTCACCGCCTTCATCAGCCCGTTCCGCGCGGAACGCGAGATGGTGCGCCAGATGCTGCCCGAAGGCGAGTTCATCGAGATCTATGTCGACACCCCGCTCGAAGTGGCAGAGGCGCGCGACGTCAAGGGCCTCTACAAGAAGGCCCGCAGCGGCCAGCTGGCGAACTTCACGGGGATCGACAGCCCCTACGAACCGCCAGAAGCGCCGGAAATCCGCGTCAACACCGCCGAGATGACCGCCGAGGAAGCCGCGCGGTACATCATCGCCCAGCTGATGCCGCTGAAATAGGAGGGACAGGGGCGATGATCCTGTTCCGGGGACGCGAAAGCCACAGCCGGTCCCTCGTCAAGGGACTGAGCTGGCGCGCGCTGGGCAGTATCGATACCTTCATGCTGAGCTGGCTGTTCACCAGCAACGCGAAGGCCGCCGGAGCCATCGCCGGGACCGAAGTGATTACCAAGGTGCTGCTTTACTACTTCCATGAACGGGCGTGGACGGCGATCAAGTGGGGCACGCAGCAACCGCAGCCGCCCGCCGACGACCCGGCAGCGATGATCTGAGGATGACCGAAATGAGCGCAGGACTGACCGATACCGACCTTGCCGCGCACCTTGCCGAAGTGGCGGGCCGGATCCTCCTCGAAGTGCGCTCCTCGGGCGTGTTCTCGGGCAAGTCGCTGGGCAAGGCGGGCGACCAGACCGCCAACCAGTTCCTGGTCCATGCCCTGCGCGAGCAGCGCCCGGACGATGGCCTGCTGTCCGAGGAGGAAAAGGACAACTTCGAACGCCTCGCCCATTCGCGCGTGTGGATCGTCGATCCGGTCGACGGCACCCGCGAATATGGCGAGGAACGGACTGACTGGGCCGTGCACGTGGCGCTGGCGGTGGACGGCGTGCCGCTGCACGGCGCGGTCGCCCTGCCGGGGCTGGGCGTGGTGCTGCGCTCGGATCAGCCGGCCCCGCTGCCTCCCGCCAACCTGCCGCTGCGCATGGTCGTCAGCCGCACCCGCCCTGCCGCCGAAGCGGTCGCCGTGGCCGAGGCGCTGGGCGCGGAACTGCTGCCGATGGGCAGCGCCGGGGCCAAGGCCATGGCCGTGGTGCGCGGCGAGGCCGACATCTACCTGCACACCGGCGGCCAGTTCGAATGGGACAGCTGCGCGCCGGTCGCCGTGGCGCAGGCGCACGGCCTGCACTGTTCGCGCGTCGATGGATCGCCGCTGGTCTACAACCAGTCGGACACTTACATGCCCGACCTGCTGATCTGCCGCCCCGAACAGGCGGCGCGGGTGCTGGAACTGGTCGGCGCCCTGTCGCCCGCCGCAGACTGAGCGATCAGCCCGCCATCCAGGCCGCGACCTGCGCCGCTACCTCGTTGGCGGCGCGGTTGAGCGCGGGGGCCACGCTTTCGGGCCTGGCCGAAACGCCCGGCACCACGCTTTCGAACCGGCGAGTGGCGACGGCGCCGTTCGGCCCGGTGCGCAGCGCATCGTAACGCACCACTGCCGACTGGCGCTGCGCGTCATAGCCCATTTCGACCAGCCGCCCGCCCAGCCGCACGGCGGCGGGCGCGGCGCTCTGGTCGTCTTCCAGCACCAGCCCCTTGCCTTCCGCCCGCAGCGTTTCGGCGAGCAGCGAGCGGAACAGCCGCGCGGGCCGCTCCACCCACATCGCATCCTTGAGATAGGCGACTTCGGAGGCGCTGACCTGCACCGGCACGCGCTGCACCGCCAGGCGGCGGTCGGTTTCCGGCTCCATCACCATCAGCACGGTGCCGCTGGTGCCGCGCGCCTCGGCACCCGCCGCAGCGGTGCGCGCGGCGGTCAGGCTGAACAGCGAGGGCGGAGGCTTGCCGCCGCCCAGACCCAGGCATCCGCCCAGCGCGAGGGACAGCAGACCCGCCCCGGCAATCCCGACAAATGCCCGCATTCCCCTGTCCTTCTTCATGCCCGCCCCGCTCATGGCTTGTAGTCCGGCAGTTTCTGCCCGCCGATCAGCGCGCCGGCGCCCTCATCGTTGACCTTCTCGGTCAGGTCGCGCAGCGCCCGGGTAGTGGCGCGAAGATCGCGGATCGCGGCTTCGGCGGCGGGGATCGTGGTCTGGTTGAGCTGGCTGGCGGCGGGGCGCGCATCCTTCAGCACCAGTTGCAACTCGTCCGCCGCGCCCTGCGCCGATTTCAGGGTGGTGCGCAGCTGGCGGGCCAGCGACTGCCCGTCGCTGTTGACCAGCTGGTCGGTGCTGTTCACCAGCTTGTCGAAGCTGGCAAGCGTGGTGCGCGCCTGCGCCAGTGTGCCCTGCAGCTCTACCAGCGTGGCCTGGACCTGCGGCGAGGCATCGGCGAGGGTGCCGCTCAGCCGGTCGGTATTCGCCAGGATGTTCTCGATCGATTTCTGGTTCTTGTCCGAGGTCAGCATGGTCAGCCGCTCGGTCAGGGTGGCCAGCCGCTCAAGCAGCACCGGCGCGGAATTGAGCAGTTCGCCAAGGCCGCCGCGCTTGGTCGGGATCACGGGCACGCCTTCAGGGCCGATCTCGCTGATCGGCGGGGCACCGCGCCGCGCGCCCTCCAGCTGGACAGTGGAAGTGCCGGTGAAGCTGCCCTGCAGCGTCGCGGTCGTGCCGATCAGGATCGGCACTTCCTCGTTCACCGCGATGCGGACGCGCACGAAGCCGGGATCCTTGCGCCACAGCTCGATCTGCTTGACCTGGCCCACCGGCACGCCGGAAAAGTTGACCGAGGAACCGATCGCAAGGCCATCGACCGCCTGCTTGAAGAAGATGTCATAGCTGCGCTGGTCGCCCTCGCCCAGCCGCGCGATCCAGATGACGACAACCGCCACCATGGCCAGCAGCGCAAGCGTTACCGCCCCCACCCAGACATTGTTGGCCCTGGTTTCCATCGGCTCTCTATGCCCCTCTGTCCGGCTGGTTGTCCATCGCCTTGGCCCGGTGGCGCGCAGCGTCGGCCGCGCGCCCGCGCGGTCCGTTGAAATATTCCTGGATCCACGGATGGTCGATCTGCAGCAATTCAGGGATCGTGCCGACCGCGATCACCCGCTTGTCGGCCAGCACGGCCACGCGGTCGCAGATCTCGTAGAGCGTATCGAGATCGTGAGTGATCAGGAACACGGTCAGCCCCAGCGTGTCCTGCAATGCGCGGGTCAGGGCATCGAAGGCCGCCGCGCCGATCGGGTCGAGCCCGGCGGTCGGCTCGTCCAGGAACAGCAGTTCCGGATCGAGCGCCAGCGCCCGCGCCAGCCCTGCGCGCTTGCGCATCCCGCCCGACAGTTCCGAGGGGAACTTCGCCGCCGCCTCGGGCGGAAGGCCGGACAGCATCACCTTGTATCGGGCGATCTCGTGGCGCAGGGTATCGTCGATCTCGGGGTAGAACTCGCGCAGCGGCACCTCGACGTTCTCGGCCACGGTCAGGGTGGAGAACAGCGCCCCGCCCTGGAACAGCACGCCCCAGCGGCTGCGCACGTCGATCTCGTCCGGGGAGGCGGGATTGCCGGTCATCGGCTGGCCCAGCACATCGATCGAGCCCGCGGCCGGATGCTGCAGCCCGATGATCGAGCGCATCAGCACCGACTTGCCCGAACCCGATCCGCCGACCACGCCAAGGATTTCCCCGCGCCGCACCTTGAGGCTGAGGTCCTGGTGGATCACGTGACCGTCGAAGGCGTTGACCAGCCCTTCGACCACGATCGGATAGTCGCCGGTGTAATGCGCCTCGCTCATCCCCACCCCACTTCGGTGAAGAACACCGCGAAGAAGGCATCGAGCACGATCACCGCGAAGATCGCCTGGACCACGGCCACGGTCGTGCGCAGCCCCACTTCCTCCGAATTGCCCTTGACCTGCATCCCCTGGTAGCAGCCCGCGACCGCGATGATGAAGCCGAAGAACGGCGCCTTGACCAGCCCCACCCACACGTCGTGCAGCGGCACCACGTCCTGGATGCGCGAGAGGAAGGCGTGGAACGGAATGTCGAGCGTCAGGGTGGAAATGAAGGCACCCCCGATCACCGCGATGATCGCCGAATAGAACCCCAGCAGCGGCATCATCAGCACGGCGGCCAGCACGCGCGGGATCACCAGCGCTTCCATCGGCGAAACGCCGATGGTGCGCATCGCGTCGATCTCCTCGGTCAGTTTCATCGTGCCGATCTGGGCGGCAAAGGACGAACCGGACCGGCCCGCGACCATGATCGCGGTCATCAGGATGCCCAGTTCACGGAACGAGATCCGGCCCGTCAGGTTCACTGTCAGCTCGCCAAAGCCCAGGTCCTGCAACTGCACCGCGCCCTGCTGGGCGATGACGATGCCGACCAGGAAGCTCATCAGCCCGATGATCCCCAGCGCCGAGACGCCGACCAGCTCCAGCTGGCGGACGACTGCCTTGAACCTGAGCGGCGAGCGCCCCCGGATGATCGTCCAGCCGGAAATCAGCAGCGCGCCCAGAAAATCGAGCAGCCTGATCCAGCTGGCCGGGAGCGCCGCGACATAGTCTCCGACCGCAGCGGGAACGCGGCGCAGGGTGGGCAGGCGCTCCGGCTCGATCTCGCCCTCGCCCCCGGCGTCCTTCAGCGCGGCGATCAGGCGCGTCGCAGCTTCGTCCGCCCCCGAGATGGCCGCGCCATTGTCGCGCGCCAGCCGCCAGACGATCCAGGCGCCGACCGTGTCGATCTCGCCCGCGTTCGAAATGTCGATCCGCTGGATGGGCACTTCAAGCGCGCGCAGCTGCGGATCGAGCCAGCCTGCGGTGGAAACGAGCAGGTTTCCGCTCAGCGCCAGCACCGCGCGCCCATCGGCATCGGTCTCGATCGTGAAGTCGGCCCTGTCGCGCATTGGCGGGGTGATGCGGGAAAAACCGGGGTTCGGCAAGGCTGGCGATGCCTGATGGCGCCAAATCCGCGCCTTGCGCGCACGCGCCCGCGCTGGCAAAGCGCCGCCCCATGAGCGACACCGCACTCGACAAGACCTTCGACCCCGCCAGCATCGAGGCCAGGTGGTACGAACACTGGGAAACCAAGGGCCTGTTCCGGCCAGAGCGCCCGGACGCGCAGCCCTATACCATCGTCAACCCGCCGCCCAACGTAACGGGCAGCCTGCACATCGGCCACGCGCTCGACAATACGCTGCAGGACGTGGTGATCCGCTATGAGCGCCTGCGCGGCAAGGACGCACTGTGGGTGGTCGGCACCGACCACGCCGGGATCGCGACGCAGATGGTGGTCGAACGCCAGCTGGAAGCGCGGCAGGACAAGCGCACCAACTATTCGCGCGAACAATTCGTCGACAAGGTGTGGGAATGGAAGGCCGAAAGCGGCGGGACGATTACCCGCCAGCTACGCCGGCTCGGCTGCTCGATGGACTGGAGCCGCGAGCAGTTCACGATGGACCCGCACTTCACCCGCGCGGTGGTGAAGGTGTTCGTCGACCTCTACAACAAGGGCCTGATCTACCGCGACAAGCGGCTGGTGAACTGGGATCCCAAGCTCAAGACCGCGATTTCCGACCTTGAGGTGGAAACCCGCGAGGTCAAGGGCGGCTTCTGGCACTTCCGCTATCCGCTGGCCGACGGCGTGAAGCTGGCCAATGGCGCGGACCACATCGTCGTTGCCACCACCCGGCCCGAAACCATGCTGGCCGACATGGCCGTGGCGGTGAACGCGGACGATCCGCGCTACAAGTCGGTCATCGGCAAGGAAATCCTCCAGCCGCTGACCGGGCGCCGCTTCCGCATCGTCGCGGACGAGCACGCGGACCCGGAACTGGGCAGCGGCGCGGTGAAGATCACGCCGGGGCACGATTTCAACGACTTCGAAGTGGGCAAGCGCGCCGGGATCAAGCCCGCCGACATGCTCAACATGTTCGATGCCGAAGCCCGCGTGGTGCAGACCGCCGATGGGCTGGTGCCGGACAAGTACCTCGGGCTCGACCGCTTTGAAGTGCGCGCAATAATCGTTGCCGACATGAAGGCGGCGGGCTGCCTCGTCCCCCATGTCACCAGGGACAAGGAGGGCAACGAGGTGGAAGCGGACTTCGAGCCGCGCACCATCCAGACCCCGTTCGGTGATCGCGGCGGCGTGGTGATCGAGCCGTGGCTGACCGATCAGTGGTACGTCAACGCCGAGGTGCTGGCCCAGGCGCCGATCGAGGCGGTGCGCAGTGGCGCGGTCGAGATCGTGCCGAAAAGCTGGGAAAAGACCTTCTTCAACTGGATGGAAAACATCCAGCCGTGGTGCGTCTCGCGCCAGCTGTGGTGGGGCCACCGGATACCGGCGTGGTATGCGGCTGATGGCAATGTCTACGTGGCCGAAACCGAGGATGAAGCTCAGGCGCTGGCCGGAGCGGGCGTCGAACTGACGCGCGACGAGGACGTCCTCGACACCTGGTTCTCATCGGCGCTGTGGCCCTTCGCCACGCTCGGCTGGCCGGACCAGACCGAGCTCGTCAAGCGCCACTACCCCAACGACCTGCTGGTTTCGGGCTTCGACATCCTGTTCTTCTGGGATGCGCGGATGCTGATGATGGGCGAGGCGATGACCGGGCAGAACCCCTGGCCCCGGCTTTACCTGCACGGGCTGGTGCGCGCCGCCGATGGGCAGAAGATGTCCAAGTCCAAGGGCAACGTGGTCGATCCGCTGGGCCTGATCGACAAGTACGGCGCGGACGCGCTGCGCTTCTTCATGGCGGCGATGGAAAGCCAGGGCCGCGACGTGAAGATGGACGAGAAGCGGGTCGAGGGATACCGCAACTTCGCCACCAAGCTGTGGAACGCCGCGCGTTTCTGCCAGAGCAACGGCATCGGCGCGAGCCAGTCGCTCGCCGCCCCCGCCGCCACCAGCGCGGTCAACAAGTGGATCATCGGCGAGGTGGTGGAGACGCTCTCCGCGCTCGACCAGGCCATGGCCGACCTGCGCTTCGATGCGGCGGCGAATGCGATCTACCACTTCGTCTGGGACCAGTTCTGCGATTGGTACATCGAACTGATCAAGGGCAACTTCGACGCGGAAACCAAGGCCGTCGCCGGCTGGGTGCTCGACCAGATCCTGGTCATGCTCCACCCCTTCATGCCCTTCGTCACCGAAGAGCTGTGGTCAAAGCTGGGCGAGCGTCCCTACGAGCTGATCGTGGCGCAGTGGCCGCAGCCGCAGACGGCTGTAGATGAAGAAGCTAAGGCCGAAATCAATGCAGTGATTCAGTTGATTTCCGAGATTCGAAGCGTTCGCACTGAACTGAATGTGCCGCCGGGCGCGATTGTGGACATCATCGCATTTTTCGATAGTCCGAAATCGAAGTCGCAAATCATTGGAAATTCGAAACTCGTCGAGCGAATGGCTCGCGTTAAGTTTCCTGATTTTCCGGGATCCGTCTCGGGAGCCGCTGCGCAAGTTGTCATCGCTGATGCGACGTTTGTCATCCCGCTGGAAGGCGTGATCGACATCGCGGCGGAGAAGGCCCGCCTCGCCAAGGCACTGGAGGTTTCGACCAAGGAAGCCAAGTCGCTTGAAGGGCGGCTGTCCAATCCTTCGTTCGTCGAGAAGGCCAAGCCCGAAGCAGTCGAGAAGGCCCGCGCCGACCACGCCATGCACCAGGCCGAGGCCGAGCGGCTGGCGGCTGCACTGGCGCGGCTGGGGTAAGCGCTGGCTGAAGGCAAGCTGCCCCCGGACTGATCCGGGGGTCGGCTTTCCTGCGCAAAGGCCCGAAAATTCGCCGGGGGGCCTGTAAGCCGGGTTCTGTCCCGCCGACGGTATGCCAAACGGCACCGTATCGGCGGGGGCAGCCATTCCTCTAGGCGACGTGTTGCCACGTCGCTCAAGCAACCAACCCGGGCGGTCGGGTCCGAAACAGACCTGTCCCGAAGGACGCGCCGCCCCTATTCGGTCTTGCTCCGGGTGGGGTTTGCCATGCGGTGCCTGTTACCAGCCACCCGGTGCGCTCTTGCCGCACCCTTTCACCCTTACCTGATCAATCAGGCGGTCTGCTCTCTGTGGCACTTTCCCTGGACTTCCCTGCAAGCAAGTCGTCCGGCGGGCGTTACCCGCCACCCTTGTTTCGTGGAGCCCGGACTTTCCTCGACCTTCGCCCCGCTCGTCCTGAGCTTGACGAAGGGCGCGGCTGCCCGGCCCCCCGGCGAATTGGTCATCTAGTCCTTCCGGTGTCGCGATCCAACAACAAAGCGAACAGGATCGCGGAACATTCGCCGTCCACCTGCCCGTCGATGATGTGCGGGCGCCAGCGCCGCTGGAACGCGCGAACGGCCGCAGCGGAATCGGAAATGTCATAGCCGAAGCGTTCGAGCGCGAGGAAGAAGGCCCCGTCGTTCTCGTAAGGACTGGGAACCCGCGCCCGGGGAGTGCGCAGCACCAGGCGGTGCGCGGCCAGCAGTTCCCAGTCGAACAGTTCGCCCGGATCCTCCTTGCGCGCCGGGGCCACGTCCGAATGGCCGACCACGTTGGCGCGGGGAATGTCGTGGCGCTGGACGATGTCGGCCAGCAGCGGCAGCAGCGCCGCCATCTGCGCATCGGGAAACGGGCGATAGCCGAATTCGTGCCCCGGATTGACCAGCTCGATCCCGATCGAGGCCGAATTGACATCGGTGATTCCGCGCCAACTGGATCGCCCCGCGTGCCAGGCGCGGCGATCCTCGCGCACCAGGCGGTGGACCTTGCCGTCCTCCTCGATCAGGTAATGGGCGGACACTTCCGCGCTTTCGTCGCACAGCCGCTCCAGCGCGGCCTCGGCGCTTTCCATGCCGGTGTAGTGGAGCACCACCATCGAGACCGGCAGGCGCCGTTCGTTCCAGTTGGGAGACGGCGTCTCGAAGTGGACAAGCTCCTCCATCAGCCCTCCGGCAGCACGGCGCCCATCACCAGCGCATCGGGGGTCAGCGCATATTGCAGCCCGCCGCCCTGGCGCTGGGCCAGCAGGTGGAGCATCCAGGCCGGCGCGGTGCGGCTGGACAGTTCCGCCTGAGGCAGCGAGCCATCCAGCGCGCGGCCAATGGTCTGGTCAAAGGCAATCTTCGGACCCGCCGCGCGGACCACGATCTCGCTTGCGCCCTCGCGGCTTTCCGCGCCGATATCCAGCGTGCCGCCGCGCACCAGCGCGTCGATCGCGATGTGCGAGAGGTTGAGCAGCAGCTTGATCGCGCCCTTGGGCAGCACGGCCACGCCCAGCGACCAGTTGACCGTGATCCGCCCATTGTTGCCCGCCAGCGCATCGATCAGCGAGCGCGCCTCTTCCACCGCGACATTCTCGCCAAACCCGCCCGCCGCGCCAAACGCGAGCCGGAAGAACTTGAGCTTGTCGGCGCTGATCTTCGCGCTCTGCTCAAGCAGTTCCATGCAGCGCTTGCGCATTTCCGGGTCTTTCTCCTCGGCAAGGAGTTCGAGCCCGTTTGACATCGCCCCGACCGGGCTGAGCATATCATGGCACAGCCGCGAACAGAGCAGGCTGGCAAGGTCAATCGCATTATCGGTCATTGAATTCCCTGGCTGGAGCCCCCTGCCCCGTTAACCCTCTCTTACCCTGCCGCGAGTCGCAGGGGAAGCGCCTCGAAGCCTGTGGGCAAATCGCGCCACAGCGCCACGGTTCCCCCCGCCACGATGGCCCAGATCCGTCCGTCGCCGCTCGACTGCGCCCGGTCGGTCGGCGAAGGTTCGGCGCGGCCGGTGGGGTGCGAATGGTAATAGCCCAGCACCTGGTGCCCGCCGCCGCGCGCGGCGCGGTGCGCGGCGATCAGCGCGGCGGGGTCGATCTCGAAATGGCGCGCCGGATCGGGGTGGACGTTGGTGCAGGGCAGCGCGGTTTCGATGCGGCTGCCCTGCCCCAGCAACAGGCCGCAGCACTCGTACGGGAAGGCGCGCGTCGCTTCTTCCAGAAGTGTGGCTTTCGCGCCACTTGTCAGCACCGGTTCCATCGCCATCTGCCTAGCAATGAACGGGGAAAATTCCATCATTTCCGGCGCGATCGCCGAGGGCGGCCAGCGGCTCGACAAGGCCCTGGCCGAAGCGAGCGGCCTGTCGCGCGAACGGATCAAGGCGCTGATGGGCGAAGGCCGGGTCCTGCTGGGCGGCAAGCCCGCGGGCCAGGCCAGCGTCAAGCCTGCCGCCGGCACCGCCTTCGAAATCCGCGTGCCCGCAGTGGCGCCCGCCGAAGCCCAGGCCCAGGACATTCCCCTGACCATCGTCCACGAGGACGCGGACCTGATCGTGATCGACAAGTCGGCGGGGCTGGTGGTCCATCCGGCGGCAGGCAATCTCGACGGCACGCTGGTCAACGCCCTGCTCCACCACTGCGCCGGGCAGCTGTCCGGCATCGGCGGAGTGGCGCGACCGGGAATCGTCCACCGGATCGACAAGGATACGTCCGGCCTGCTGGTCGTTGCCAAGACCGACGCCGCGCACGAAGGGCTGGCCCGCCAGTTCGCCGACCATTCGATCGAGCGCGCCTATCTCGCCGTGGTGGCGGGCCTGCCCCTGCCGCGCGCCGGGACCGTGCAGGGCTGGATCGGGCGCAGCGACCACGACCGCAAGAAGATGGCCGTTCTGCATGAACTCAACAAGCGCGGCAAGCACGCCGTCACCCATTTCAAGACGCTTGAAACCTTCGCGGGCGCCGCGCTCGTCGAATGCCGGCTGGAAACCGGGCGCACTCACCAGGTGCGCGTTCATATGGCGTCAATTGGCCATCCGCTATTGGGCGATCCTGTCTATGGACGCACACCGCCAAGGCTCAGGCCGATTCTCACCCAGCTTCACTTCGCCCGCCAGGCGCTGCACGCCGCAGTGCTGGGGTTCATCCACCCGGTCACGGGGGCTCAGCTGCGCTTTGAAAGCACGTTGCCCGCCGACATGACCGGGCTGTTGGTCGAATTGAGGAGCAATAGCTGACCTATTGCGGTATTACACTTCCCTATGTGGCCGCCGCCGAGGGATGCCTCTAAAGGGTCTTTCAAGGGTGAGCCGACGATGAAAGGACGAGTAAGCAAAATGTCCGACGCCAAGCGCAACCTTCCGGCCAGCAGCGGCGCCACCATGCCCACCCTTGGCGGTGAGCAAGGGTTGAACCGCTACCTGACCGAGATCAAGAAGTTCCCGCTGCTGACGGCCGAGCAGGAATACATGCTCGCCAAGCGCTATGCCGAACATCAGGATCCCGAAGCCGCCAAGCAGCTGGTCACCAGCCACCTTCGGCTCGTCGCCAAGATCGCGATGGGCTATCGCGGCTATGGCCTGCCGGTGTCCGAGCTGATTTCCGAAGGCAACATCGGCCTGATGCAGGGCGTGAAGAAGTTCGAACCCGATCGCGGCTTCCGCCTGGCGACCTACGCAATGTGGTGGATCAAGGCCTCGATGCAGGAATTCATCCTGCGCAGCTGGTCGCTCGTCAAGATGGGCACCACCGCGGCGCAGAAGAAGCTGTTCTTCAACCTGCGGCGGATGAAGAAGAACCTCGACGCCTATGAGGATACCGATCTTCACCCCGACGACGTGAAGAAGATCGCCACCGACCTTGGCGTGTCCGAGGCGGAAGTGGTCAACATGAACCGCCGGATGATGATGGGCGGCGATGCCAGCCTCAACGTCAGCCTGAACGAGGAAGGCGAAGGCCAGTGGCAGGATATCCTGTCGGACGAAGGCCCGCTGCAGGATCAGCTCGTGGAAGAGGCGCAGGAAGCGGGCAACCGTCACGCCCTGCTGCTCGAAGCGATGGACAGCCTGAACGAGCGTGAGCGCCACATCCTCACCCAGCGCCGCCTGATCGACGATCCGCAGACGCTGGAAGAACTGAGCCAGGAATACCAGGTCAGCCGCGAACGCGTCCGCCAGATCGAGGTGCGCGCGTTTGAAAAGCTGCAGAAGGCCATGCTGCGGATCGCCACCGACCGCCGCCTGCTGCCGGCTGCCTGACTAACGACACCGCAACACTTTCCTGCCATCGTTCCCCCTGAGCCACTTGGCCAGGGGGAACGATGAGCAGTGATGCAAAGCCGCGCGGCCTGTGGAGCCGCGCCCGCGCCATGGCGGAGCAGACCCCGCCCGAGCGCAACCGCTACGTCGATTTCCTGCGCGCGCTGTCGATCATGGTCGCCCTGCCGTTCGTCGGCGCGGCGCTGGTCGGATTCGGCCCGGTGCACCGGGTGGCAAAAAGGCTAGCCTAGCGCCGATTGCGCGGCGGCGCGTCCTTGTCCATAAAGCGCGGCGATGCTGCGCTTCCTACGGCCCTCGCGGCCTTCCGCAAACCAGGGCTTCGCCTATCGCTTGGGCTGGCTGATCGGCCGCGCGATCGTCTGGTTCGTGGCGGTCTCGGTCGGGCTGACGGTGATCTACCGCTTCGTGCCGGTGCCGGTGACCCTGACCATGATCATGGACCCCAACGGGTTCGACAAGGAATGGACCCCGCTGTCGCGGATCGACCGCAACATGGTCGCCGCCGTGATCGCGGGCGAGGACGCGAAGTTCTGCAGCCACGGCGGGTTTGACCAGCAGGCGATCGAACAGGCAATCGAGAAGAACGCCAAGGGCAAGCGCCTGCGCGGCGGCTCCACCATCAGCCAGCAGACCGCCAAGAACGTGTTCCTGTGGCAGGGCACCGGCTGGACCCGCTATGCCCGCAAGGGGCTGGAGGTGTGGTTCACGTTCCTGATCGAGACGATCTGGGACAAGCGCCGGATCATGGAAGTCTACCTCAACGTCGCGGAAACCGGGATCGGCACCTACGGCGTGGAGGCCGGGGCGCAGCGCTATTACAAGCATTCCGCCGCGCGCCTGACCCGGGTGGAAGCCGCCCGGATCGCCGCCGCCCTGCCCGCGCCCAAGCGCCGCGCGGTGGCCGGCGCAACCGGCTTCACGCGCCGCCACGGCAACGCCATCGCCGCCCGCAGCGGCGTGGTGCGCAACGAAGCCCTGGACGCCTGCGTCTACGAATAGGCGCTGGTCGGGGCCGACTGGCGAGGTTGAGGCTCCGCCGAGGGAGCTGCCGACGTTGGCGCTCTGCCGCTTCTGGATTGCTTCGGCCTGACGGCCTCGCAATGACGAGTCGGAAGATTCCTGCGTCTGCAGTCGATTGACCAGCCCTCCCCCCGCCCCACGTCATTGCGAGGAGGCGAAGCCGACGCGGCAATCCAGCGGCCTGCGCACGCTATCGCTGCCGGACTGCTGCGCCAGGCTCGCATTTCCGAACCTGCGGGATCAGGGCCCCCCAAAAGCAAAGGGGAGGAGCGCCGTGGCGCCCCTCCCCCGCTTGTCTGCAAATCCCTTGCGGGATGGATCAGAACTGGAACACCACCGTGCCGCTGACCGTACGCGGCGCGCCGATCTGGACGTTGGGGGTGTTGCCATAGACCGACAGGCCCGCACCGACGCCGTTGCAGGTGCCGCTGGTGGTGGTTGCCGGGCAGAAGGTCTGGTTCTGGAACGCGTTGCCGCCGAACCCGCCAACATAGAACTGGTTGAACAGGTTGTAGACGTTGAGCTGCAGGTAGGACTTGCCGAGGCCCAGCTGCTCCAGCTTCACGCGCGCATCGAGGTTGACCAGCCAGTAGGCCGCAGCCGTCGCCGAGTAGACCTGGGTGCGCGAACCGACCGCAGTCGGCGTGGCGCCAGCCGAGGTCAGCGAACCCGGCGCCAGATAGGTCCCGGTGTAGATCGCCTCGTTGTTGTCGTAGATGTAGCGTTCGCCGGTGCGCTTGGCGGTGACGCCCAGCTCGACCGGACCGAGCGAGCCGCGCGCGGTGAAGCCGAAGGTGTACTTCGGCGCGCCCGCTTCACGCTTGCCGGCGGTCATCGCCAGGATCGACGTGCCATTGGCGTTTTCGCCAAGGACCAGGTTGTCCTTGATTTCCGACTTCATCACGCTGCCGAAGGCGTAGAGCGAGATGTTCTCGATCGGCGAGAAGGCGATCGAACCGTCGATCCCGTACTTCTTCACGTCGCCCAGGTTGCGATAGATCGTCTGGTTGATTTCCGGATCGTAGGCCGAGGCCAGACGGTTGTGGAACTGGTTGTAGAAGCCCGAGACCTGCGCCTGGATCGAACCCGAACGGAAGCGGAAGCCCAGGTCGAAGTTGTCGGTGGTTTCCGGCGCCGGCTTGGCGCGCGAAGTGCCGACCGGGAAGAAGAACGCCTGGTACAGGTTGTCGGTGCCGGGCACCGAAAGGCCCTGGCTGAAGTTGCCGAACACGCTGGCGTTGTCGGTCACGTCATAGACGAAGCCGATGTTGGGCAGCAGCTTGCTGTAGTTGTAGATGCGCTGCTGCGGCGGCGCCCAGCCAGCAACCGAGATCGCGCCGGTGGTGGCGTTGGTGGTTGCCGAATAGGGGTTCAGCGAGGTGGCGAGGGTGACGGCTGCGGCGTTGCCACCGAAGCATTCAACAAAGCCGCTGGCCGAGCTGGTGAAGCAGTAGTTGGTCAGGTTGCGCTTGAAGAACGGCGCGCGCAGACCGGCGGTGACCACCAGCTTTTCATCCATGAACTCGCCGCGATATTCGGCCGAGATCTGGTGGAGGATCGCGTAGGACAGGCGGTCGCGCTTCTGCAGCACGGCGCCGTTGACGTCCTTCAGCGCGGCATCGGTGGCGAACACGTTCACCGGCTCGCCATCGGTGTTCAGCAGCGCGACTTCGCCGGTCTGGCGGTGACGGGCGCGGTCATAGGTGTAGGCGACACGGAAGGTGTTGTTGTCGTCCATTTCCCAGCGCAGGCCGGCGATCACGCCGATGCGGTGGGTCTGGGTCTGGCTGGGGGCCAGCACGGCGACGGTATCAAGAATGTCGCCGTCGCCGTTGATGTCGCGGCCGAAGCGCGGCGCACCGGCAAGGTAGCCCGCGACGTTGGCGACGCCGCTGGTCGGATCGATGTCGCGCAGGCCTTCGTTCGCATTCACCGTGCCGCCGCCATTGGCCTTGACGTACTGGTAGCTGGGATCGACCGTCAGGACGAGGCTGTCCGCCAGGGTAAAGCGCGAGCTGATGCGCAGGTTGCCCGTGTCGGACGGGTTGTAGCGACGGTCGAATTCCGTGCCGCACGAGCTGGCCGGATCGGCGATGCCGAAGTTGGCAGCAACGCCGCCGTTGACCAGCGCCGTGGTCGAGCACGGGAAATTGATGTTGTACTTGCGTTCGCTGGCATTGGCCGGGAAGCGGTTGCCCGAACCCGAACCGACGACGCGGTTGGCATCGAGACGCAGCGGCAGCGAACCGAAGAAATTGTTGCGGTTCTGGTTCCAGTGACCGGCCAGCGAGATGAAATCGTCACCCGCGAGCGGCTGGTAGATGCGGAAGTTGTACTGCTGCTTGTTGACGCGGCCATAGTTGTTGAACGGGTTGTCGTTCACCGCCTTGCTGGCCGAGAACCAGGCGCGCAGGCCGCCCTGGGTGATGTCGCCGGTTTCGATCTTGGCGAACAGGCGCATGAAATCATATTCGCCGGCCGAGAAGCTGAACATCGCGCCCAGATCGTGGTCGGGCTTCTTGGTGCGCAGGTTGACCGTGCCGCCGGCCGCCGAAGCGGTCGGGCTGTCGACGTCGGTGGTGCCGAGGTTGACGTTGACCTGCTCGATCAGTTCCGGGTCGATCTGCTGGTTCGAATAGACCGCATAGTTGCCCGAATCGTTCAGCGGAACGCCGTCGAAAGTCAGGCTGACGCGGTCGGACGAGAAGCCGCGGACGTTGAGCGTGCCGCCCGACGAACCGTAGGCGTCGTTGTTCTGGAAGCTGACGCCCGGGATCTGGTTGATCGTGTCGAGGATCGTCTGGCCGGGGTTCTGACGCTCGATGTTCTCCGCAGTCAGCACGGCCTTGGCCTTGGCGGTATCCGGCGCGGAAATGCCGGCAACGGCCTGGGTGCCGCCACGCGCGCCGGTCACGACGATTTCCTTGTCGAAGTCGATCGAGCCGGTCGACTGGGCGAATGCCGGGGTGGAAAGCGCGGCGACGCCGATGGCGAAAGTGCTCGCGGCGGCGGTCAGAGCGGTGTTGAAGCGCATGGCGGAGAGGATCCCTGTTGCTTGGAACGGCTGGATTTCTGCACTTCGCGGAAGGCGCCGAATCACGCCGCCCGCGAGAATGGCCCCGCTCTTACAGGCGAGGCCCGCCCCGCTAAACAGGGCCATGTTACGGAGTTGTGACGAATCCGGCCCCGTCCGATGGAACAAATCCGACATCTGAAATATAATTACGCCAAATACCAGCTATGGCATACAGGATTGCTCCAATCCCCCCTTCTGCGTTCCGATCCTGCTTATCCCCTGCAAGGCCCTCGGTCGATTGTTGCTGCACTGCGGCATTTGTGCAACGCTGGGCTCGGAAAGGCTGAAATGAGCGGTTTTGGACATCATCACGGGCACCACCCGGACCACGGCGACGCGCGTGCACAGGCCCATGGACATGGTCATGGGCACGGTCATGGCCACGAGCATGGCCACTCCCACGGGCAGGGCAGCCATGGGCGGGCCTTCGCAGTCGCGGTGCTGCTCAATGCCGGATTCGTCGTTGCTGAAGTCATCGCGAGTTTCGCCAGCGGTTCTGCCGCGCTGCTTGCTGATGCCGGGCACAACCTGGGGGACGTGCTGTCGCTGCTGCTGGCCTGGGGGGCATCGGTGCTGGCGGCGCGCCCGGCCGGGCCGGGTTTTACCTATGGCCTCAAGAGCTCCTCGATCCTTGCCGCGATCGCCAATGCGGCGCTGCTGTGGGTGGCGCTGGGCGCGGTGCTGATCGAAACGCTGCGCCGGTTCTGGCAGCCCCAGCCGGTCGACGGCGGGCTGATGATGGTGGTCGCCGCCATCGGGATCGCGATCAACCTGGGCTGCGCCCTGCTGTTCGCGCGCGGGCGCAAGTCAGACCTCAACCTGCGCGCGGCCTTCCTGCACCTGGTGGCCGACGCGGTGGTTTCGGCCAGCGTCGTGTTCGCCGGGCTGGCGATCCTGCTGACCGGGCGGACCTGGATCGATCCCGTGGCCAGCCTGATCATCACGCTGGGGCTGGCCTGGAGCAGTTGGGGCCTGCTGCGCGATGCGGTGAAGATGGGCCTGCTCGCGGTTCCGGGGCACATCGACGAGGGAGCGGTGCGCCGGCACCTTTCCGCCCTGCCGGGAGTGGAGCGGATCCACGATCTCCACATCTGGCCGATGAGCACCACCGAAGTGGCCTTCACCGCGCATCTCGTGATGCCCGGGGGCCACCCCGGCGACAGCTTCCTGAAGGAGCTGGCGCACGAACTGGACCACCGCTTCGGCATCCACCACGCGACGATCCAGGTGGAATGCGACGAGGATGGCTGCTCGGTCGGCCACGGGCACTGACCTCACGGATAACAGGGGCCAGGTCCACCTGCCGTTCATCGATCAGACCTTACCCCCGCGCCTCCGGCGTGCTCTATCCGCCGCAAAGGAGATTCCGATGCCCCCCAGCCTGCGCCTGCCCCTGATCCTTGCCGCCGCCTTTGCCCTATCGGCCCCGGCCCACGCAGAGGCTGATTCCGCCGCGCTGTTCCAGGGCCGCTACGCCGACCTGCGCAGCGCGATGCATGAAAAGGACGCCGCGAAGATCGCCGCCGTACTCGCGCCAGACTACCGCCTGACCGATATCCAGGGCGACGAGCATGACGCCGCCGCGATGACCGAGCGGATGGGCCGGATGCCGCAGAGCGCGGGTCGTTCGGTCGAGACGAAAGTGCTGTCCGCCGCGATCACCGGCGACAGCGCCGCAGTTGAGCAGGAACTCTCCGGCGCGATGACCCGCGCGGGACCGGACGGCGCGGACCACAAGATGGAACTGCTGCTGCGCTCCGCCGACACCTGGGCGCTGCGCGGCGGCACCTGGCTGCTGGTCCGGAGCGTACAGAAGGAACTGACGGTCAAGCGCGACGGCGAAGTCTTCCTGCACCAGCAGAACTGATGCGCACGGCCATTCTGGCTGCGGCCCTGCTGCCCGCCCCGGCGCTGGCCGTTCCGGTGCAATACCACTGCGCCGGAACCGCCGAGGGTGCCAACGGCGAGCGGGTGGAAGTCATCCATTACTACGACGCGAGCGCCAAGCGCGAAGGGCAGTCGGCCAACTGGGATCCTCCGGCGCGGGTAGACGGGGCGCCTGGGGACGGCGCGCCCGACCTGGCCTTGACCCTGTTCTTTGCCGAGCCGACTGCCGCTGGTCCCGGCGCCAGTTCCAGCGCGAGCATGACGGCAACAGCCTTCGCCGCGCCCGGATCGCGCGGGAGCAAGGCCGTGGAGCGCAAACTGGACGGCGCCGTCGCCGAATTTGCGGTGGACGGCGGCGCGCCCAGCCGCCTGCCGCTGGAACGCGATGCGCGGATCATGGACCTGCCGATGACGGCCATGCGCTTCGCAGCACTGGACGCCCTGCCCGGCGATGCGCGCGATCTGGCGGTGCGGCTGCTCGACCGGCGCGGCAAGATGCTGAGCGCGGTGCGGTTCGACCTGTCGGACACCGCCCGGCGCGACGGGCTTTACCGCGAGGCCTGGGCGAAAGCGGAAGAAGCGGGGCGTGATCCCGCGAAATGTCCGGCGGCGGAGGAATAGCCAGACTTAAATCCGCCCCGTTCGTGTGGGTGGCTGGAGAGAGGCAGCCCTCAGGCCGCCTCTTCCTTGCCCTTGAGCACGCGGACGGGTTCCTTGCGGCCTTCGACCACGTCCTTGTCGACCACCACTTCGGCAATGCCCTGTTCGGTCGGGATGTCGAACATGGTGTCGAGCAGCAGCGCCTCGACGATCGAGCGCAGGCCGCGCGCGCCGGTCTTGCGTTCGATGGCCTTCTTGGCGATCGCTTCCAGCGCGTCGTCGGTGAAGGTCAGCGCGACGTCTTCGAGGTCGAACAGCTTGGCATACTGCTTGATCAGCGCGTTCTTGGGTTCGCGCAGGATCTTGACCAGCGCCTCGATATCAAGGTCTTCCAGCGTCGCGATCACCGGCAGGCGGCCGACGAATTCGGGGATCAGCCCGAACTTCAGCAGGTCTTCCGGTTCCGCCTTCTGGAGCAGTTCGCCCACCTTGCGCTTTTCCGGATCGGCAACGTGCGCGCCGAAGCCGATCGAGCGCTTCTGCAAGCGGTCCGCGATGATCTTTTCAAGGCCGGCAAAGGCACCGCCGCAGATGAACAGGATGTTGGTGGTGTCCACCTGCAGGAATTCCTGCTGCGGATGCTTGCGTCCGCCCTGCGGCGGAACGCTGGCGGTGGTGCCTTCCATCAGCTTGAGCAGCGCCTGCTGCACGCCCTCGCCCGAAACGTCGCGGGTGATGGAGGGATTTTCCGCCTTGCGGCTGATCTTGTCGATCTCGTCGATGTAGACGATCCCGTGCTGCGCCTTCTCGACGTTGTAGTCGCTGGCCTGGAGCAGCTTGAGGATGATGTTCTCCACGTCCTCGCCCACGTAACCGGCTTCGGTCAGCGTGGTCGCGTCGGCCATGGTGAACGGCACGTCGAAGGTCTTGGCCAGGGTCTGGGCGAGCAGGGTCTTGCCCGATCCGGTCGGCCCGACCAGCAGAATGTTCGACTTCGACAGTTCGACGTCGCCGCCCTTGCCGCTGTGCTTCAGCCGCTTGTAGTGGTTGTGCACCGCAACCGAGAGCACGCGCTTGGCGCGGTCCTGGCCGATGACATAGTCGTTCAGCGTCTCGAAGATGTCCTTCGGGCTGGGAACGCCGCCATCCTTCTTGCCGGCAATGCCGGCCTTGGTTTCCTCGCGGATGATGTCGTTGCACAGCTCCACGCATTCATCGCAGATGAACACGGTGGGGCCGGCAATCAGCTTGCGCACCTCGTGCTGCGACTTCCCGCAGAAGCTGCAGTAAAGGGTGCTCTTGGCGTCGGATCCGCTCAGTTTGGTCATGCCTTCTTCCATCGACCCGCAGCTTCGCGGGGTTTGGGGATTCGCCGCGAGTGTAGCCCGGCGAGCCCATTTATCAAACCTGCCCTGTAGCGCAGCGACCTTGCTGGCCGCTGAAGTGGCAGGGTTAGCAAAGTGTTGGCCGCCGGATCAGGGCGCCCCGCCGGTGCCGCTGGTGTCGCTTTCACCCGCCGGACGGCTCTCGAACACCTTGTCGACCAGGCCGAATGCCTTGGCTTCCTCGGCATCCAGCCAGTTGTCGCGATCGACCGCGGCCTCGATCTCTTCCAGCGGCTTGCCGGTATACTTGGCGTAGAGCTCGTTGAGCCGCTTACGCAGGCGCAGGATTTCGCGCGCCTGGATCTCGATGTCGCTGGCCATGCCGCGCGCCCCGCCCGAAGGCTGGTGGATCATGATCCGCGCCTGCGGCAGGGCAATGCGCATGCCCGGTTCGCCCGCGGCCAGCAGGAAGCTGCCCATCGAGCAGGCCTGGCCGATGCACACGGTCGACACGCGCGGGCGGATGTACTGCATGGTGTCATGGATCGCGAGACCCGCCGTCACCACGCCGCCCGGCGAATTGATGTACATCGAGATGTCCTTGGACGGATTCTCGCTTTCCAGGAACAGCAGCTGGGCGACGATCACCGAGGCCATGTGGTCCTCGACCTCGCCGGTGACGAAGATGATGCGTTCGCGCAGCAGGCGCGAATAGATGTCGAAGCTGCGTTCGCCGCGGCTGGATTGTTCGACCACTACCGGAATCAGCGCGCCGGTGATGGGATCGCGGGTGAACTTTCCTTGGGCGCTGGACGAACCGAACAGGTCGATCATGGGAATCCTCTTGTGACTGGACGGGCCTATGTCGGCGCTGGCGCCGCGATGTTCAAGGGCATTAACCGCTTGCGGGCAAATCGGCTATCGCGGGGGCCCCACAAGCCTTGCGCACCGGTGGTTTAGGCGGCAGCTTGACCGTAACCACCCTGGGGGAGATCCACCCGTTGCGTCCGATCCTGCTCGCCGCCGCGCTTTCGCTTGCCCAGCCCGCACAGGCGAGCACCGACTCCGCGAAGGAAGCCAGTGCCGCCGCCCAGGCAGCCCTCGCGGCAATCGCCCGGCTTGACGACGATCCGGCAGGCCCCATGCTCAATGCCGTGATCGCCTTCGATCCTGCCGCCCCGCAGGAAGCAGCAGGGCAGGCCCGCAAGGGGCCGCTCTCTGGGCGCACGGTGCTGGTGAAGGACAATATCGAGACGCGCGGCTTTGCCACCACGGCCGGCAGCCTGGCGCTGAAGGACAACCGGACCGGGCGCGACGCGCCGCTGATCGCACGGCTGCGCGCGGCGGGCGGCGTGGTGCTGGGCAAGACCAACCTGTCGGAATGGGCCAATATCCGGGGCAGTCGCAGCTCCTCCGGCTGGAGCGCGGTCGGCGGGCAGACCCGCAATCCCCACGCGCTGGACCGCAACCCCTGCGGCTCATCCTCGGGCAGCGGCGCGGCGGTGGCAGCGGGCATGGCCTGGGCGGCGATCGGCACCGAAACCGACGGTTCGATCACTTGCCCCGCCAGCGTCAACGGCGTGGTCGGCTTCAAGCCCAGCGTCGGCATGGTCAGCCGCAGCCTGGTCGTGCCGATCAGCGCCAGCCAGGACACCGCCGGACCGATGGCCCGCACCGTCCACGACGCGGCGCTGCTGCTGGGCGCGATTGCCGGAAGCGACCCCGCCGACCCTGCCACCACCGAGGCGGACCGGCGCAAGGCGGATTTTACCGCCGGCCTCGCGGGCGCCAGCCTCAAGGGCGTGCGGCTTGGCGTGCTGACCCGGCAGGTGGGGCCGCACGCCGGGGTAAACGCCCTGTTCGAGCGTGCCAGGGCCGACCTCGAACGCGCCGGGGCGGTGCTGGTGCCGATCGACTACGATCCGCCCGCCGAGATGTACCGCGACGAAAGCCTGGTGCTGCGCTTCGAGCTCAAGGAGGGGCTCAACGCCTATCTCGCCGCCCTGCCCGGCACGCCGCCCGTGCGGACCATCGACGATGTCATCGCCTTCAACCGCGCCCATGCGGCGCAGGAACTGCGCTGGTTCGGGCAGGAAAGCTTCGAGGCGGCGGCAAAACTGGACGACCGCGCGGCCTATGCAAAGGCGCGGGCCAATTCGCTGCGGCTGGCGGGCGCCGAGGGGATCGACCGGCTGAAGCGGGAAAACAACGTGGTCGCGCTGATCGCGCCGACCGCCGGCCCGGCCTGGGTTACCGATCCCGTGAGCGGCGACCGTTTTCTGCCGGTCGGCGCGGGCAGCCTGCCGGCGATCGCCGGTTACCCGCACCTCACCGTGCCGATGGGCGCGGTCGAGGGGCTGCCGGTGGGGCTGTCGTTCATCGGCGGCAAGTGGGAGGACGCCCGCGTGCTGGAACTGGGCGCGGCCTATGAACGTGCCCGCACGGCCCTGCTGGCCCAGCCGCGCTTCAAGCGGTGGGAGCCGGCACAGTGATGCAGGTTCCGCAGGGCACGGTGCTGTTTCGTCCGGAGGACGCCTGCCAGGGCTTTGTCGTGGTCCACAGCGGCACGATCAAGGTGACGCTGACCGCCGAGAACGGGCGCGAGATCGTGCTCTACCGGGTGCGCCCCGATGAGGTCTGCCTCCAGACCTTCGGCTGCCTGGTCAATCACACTACCTATTCCGCCGAGGGCGTGGCCGAGACGGACTGCGCGCTGGAAGTGGTTCCAGCCGCCGAGTTCGAGCGGCTGGTGGCCAGCGACAGCGCCTTCCGCAGCCGCCTGTTCGGCGCGGTCGCGGCGCGCTTTGCAGACCTTGAGCGGCTGGTCGAGGATGTCGCCCTGTCCTCGGTGGCGGAACGGCTGGCCCGCGCGCTTCTGCGCCTCGCCGGGACCAGTGCGGCGGTGGATGCGACTCACGAGGCTCTCGCCAGCGAGATCGGCTCGGCCCGCGAGGTCGTCAGCCGCCAGCTCGGCGCTTTCGCACGCGACGGACTGATCGAAGTGACGCGCGGCCACATCGCGCTGACCGGCCGGGCGCGGCTGGAGGCGCTGGCCCACCAGGCGGACTGATCCCGTTTCCGTTCGCGTCGAGCTTGTCGGGACACGCCAGCGCCTGCGTGCCTCGACCAGCTCGACACGAACGGTGACGCTGCGAAATTTTCTGGGTTTGGTGACATTGTCACAGACGCTGCCCCGCTCCTGTGCCACTCCTTCCCCCGGTCGCTCGAACCAGAAGGGGAAAGACAGATGACTCGCAACGAAGGAACCGTGGACCGCGTCGCCCGCGTCGCGCTGGGCGTGGTGCTGATCGTGCTGGCCCTGCGCGGCATGTACACGCCGTGGACCTGGATCGGCGTGGTGCCGCTGCTGACCGGCCTTGTCGGCATGTGCCCGCTCTATTCGCTGCTGGGCATCAACACCTGCAAGGCCGGCTAGTCCGGGTTCCAAGGGTCGCAAGCTGGAACGACAACGGCCCGGTGCGCTTTACACGCACCGGGCCGCCGGTTTTTTCTGGGCTGAAGCGCCGCCTTACTTCTTGGCGGCGGCCTTCTTGGCCGGAGCCTTCTTGGCGGGAGCCTCTTCGCCTTCGGCAGCCGCAGCTTCCTTCTTCGGCTTGGCGGCCTTCTTCGCGGGCTTGGCTTCCTCGGCAGCGGCGTCGTCCGCAGCTTCGTCCTTCTTAGCGGCCTTCTTCGGCGCGGCCTTCTTCGCAGGCTTGGCTTCCGCGGCAGCGGCGCTGTCGTCAGCTTCGATCGCGGCCTGCAGTTCCTCGCGGGTCACTTCGCGCTCGGTCACTTCGGCCTTGTCGAACAGGAAGTCGACGACCTTGTCCTCATAGAGCGGCGCGCGCAGCTGGGCGGCGGCGAGCGGGTCCTGCTGGACGTATTCGACGAAGCGCTGGCGATCTTCCGGGCGGTACTGCTGGGCGGCCTGGCTGAGCAGCATGGACATTTCCTGCTGGCTCACCTGCACGTTGTTGGCCTGGCCGATTTCCGACAGCAGCAGGCCCAGGCGCACGCGGCGCACGGCGATCGCGCGGTAGTCTTCCTTCTCGGCCTCGATCTCGGCAATCGCGGCGGCGGGGTCTTCCTCGCGCGCGGCTTCCTGCTGGAGCTGGGCCCAGATCTGGTTGAACTCGGCCTCGACCATGCTCGGCGGCACGTCGAAGTCATGGCCGGCGGCAAGCTGATCGAGCAGCGCGCGCTTCATCTGGGTGCGGGTCAGGCCGGCAGTTTCCTGCTCCAGCTGGCCGCGCAGCAGGCCCTTGAGCTGGTCCAGCCCTTCGAGGCCCAGGTTCTTGGCGAAATCGTCGTCGATCGTGGTTTCGCCCGGCACCTTCACCGCCTTGACGACCACGTCGAAGGTGGCTTCCTTGCCGGCCAGGTTCTCGGCCGGATAGTCTTCGGGGAAAGTGACGGTGATGGTCTTTTCATCGCCGGCCTTCACGCCGGTCAGCTGCTCCTCGAAGCCCGGGATGAACCGGCCCGAGCCGATTTCCAGCGCCGCGTCCTCGGCCTTGCCGCCTTCGAATTCCACACCGTCGAGCTTGCCGGTGAAGTCGATGATCAGCTGGTCGCCCTCTTCGGCCTTCTTGCCCTTCTTGGCGTCGGTGAAGCTCTTGTTGCCCGAAGCGATGCGGGCAACCTGCTCGTCCACTTCGGCGTCGCTGACCGGCACCACCAGCTTTTCAAGCTTCAGGCCGTCAAGCGAGGGCACTTCGATCGCGGGCAGCACTTCGAGTTCGACGGTCAGGACCGCGTCCTGGCCTTCCTCGTAGCCCTCGCCCAGCGCAACGCCGGGCTGGGTCGCGGGGCGCAGCTGGTGATCGGCGACCAGCTTGTCCATCGCTTCGCGGATCGAGGTGTTCAGCGCTTCCTGGTGGATCGCCGGGCCATGCATCTTCTTGACCAGGTTCGCGGGAACCTTGCCCGGGCGGAAGCCCGGCATGCGCACCTGCGGCGCGATCTTCTGCACTTCGCCCTCGATCCGGGCGGCGATGTCGCCGGCCAGGATCGTGACGGAGTAGGCGCGCTTCAAACCTTCGTTGGTGGTCTCGACAATCTGCATGACAATGAAAGCCTTCTAGCAATGCCGCCGGGACGTGCCTTTCCGCAGGTGACGGACTGGTGCGGGCGAAGGGACTCGAACCCCCACATCTTGCGATACTGGAACCTAAATCCAGCGCGTCTACCAGTTCCGCCACGCCCGCGGGCCGACGAGCCCCAGCACTCCGTCCGTCGGCGGGCGGAGTCCTGAATCAAGCGCTGGCCCTTAGTGGCAGGCGCGGCAAAGGGCAAGCGGCGAGGAAGCGATGAGCGGCGATGAGTTGCACCGCATCGCTCAGACCAGCCCCAGCACCCGTGCCAGCCGCGCCAGCAGCCCCTTTGCACCAGCGTCCGCCGCGCGCGGTTCGACCGGGCAATCGAGGCACAGCGCCTGGGTGCCGCGCATCCCGACCAGCCGTTCCAGTTCGCCCGCCAGCTGGCCCAGCCGCGCGTCCTGCTGGCGTCCGACCAGCGCGGCGAGATCACCCGCCGCCGCCGGAGCGTCCGTATCCTCGTCGCCGCCGCTCAGCCGCTCGATCAGCGAGGCATAGGGATCGGCCTCGCCGCCGTAGAAGCGCGGATGCCAGTTGTCCCCCAGCTTGGCCGCCCCGGCGGCCCAGGCGAGCGTATCGTTCAGCCCGCCGAACTGGTCGACCAGCCCGTTCTGCCGCGCCGTGCCGCCATCCCAGACGCGCCCTTGCGCCACCGCATCGATCTGCTGCGGCGTCTTGCCGCGCGAGGCGGCGACCAGGCCGAGGAAGCGGCCGTAATTGTGCTCGATATTGGCCTGCAGCATCGATTCGACTTCCGGGGTCAGGCCGGAAATCAGGTCGGGCTGGCCCGACAGCGGCGTGGTGCGCACCCCGTCGCTGTTGACGCCGTAGCTTGCCAGCGCGCGTTCGAAGCTGGGAATGATCGAGAAGATGCCGATCGAGCCGGTCACGGTCGAAGGTTCGGCAAAGATCCGCTGCGCCGGCGTGGAAACCCAGTAGCCGCCGCTCGCCGCGACATTGGCCATCGACACGGCGATGGGCCGCCCGCTGGCCTTGTAGCGCAGCAGCGCGGTGCGGATTTCTTCCGAGGCGAACACCGATCCGCCCGGCGAATCGACCCGCAGCACCAGCGCCTTGGTATCGTCGGCGGTCGCCTCGTCGATCAGGCGGGCGATGCGGGTGCCGCCCGCCGTGCCGGGTCCGGCCTTGCCGTCGACCAGTTCGC
>Ga0208564_1000607_pt1 | contig 32568 bp, 31 predicted proteins | sample AD_UKC073_MetaG_FD_184439 | JGI IMG/M metagenome (GOLD analysis project Ga0208564, IMG submission 184439) | Active sludge microbial communities of municipal wastewater-treating anaerobic digesters from USA - AD_UKC073_MetaG (SPAdes) (version 2) | ecosystem: Engineered > Bioreactor > Anaerobic >... | reverse complement strand
CCGTGAAGGCGTCCACGTTCAGGAAGGCCTGGGGGGTCTTGCGGGTTTCCAGGCGGGCGATGACGCCGTCGAGGTCTTTGCGGAGCAGGGTGATATCAAGCATGGCGCAATTTTAGGCGCCCTGCTCTGTCACCCGAGCGTGGTCACATCCACGTTGGCCCCACACACCACTAGGCACAGCTTTTCTTCGGGTTGCGGCACGTAGGCACCGGTTTGTAATGCGGCCAGCGGCAAGGCGGCTGCGGGCTCCACCGCCAGGCGCATTTCGCGCCAGAGCCAGGCCTGGGCTTGCAGGATGGCGGCAGGGCTCAGCAGCAGCGACTGGCCTACATAGGCCTGGGTCAGCTCCCAGCCCAGTTGCCCCATACGTCCGGCGCCCAGCGAATCCGCTGCCACACCGCCCACAGCCACGTCCACCGGGTGCCCGGCCTGGCGGGCCTGGAACAAAGTGGGCGCGCCTTCGGGCTCCAGCGCCACCACACGGCTGCGCTGCTGGAACCAGCCGGCCAACCCTCCGATGAGGCCACCCCCACCCACACAGACCAGCACGGAATCCGGCAGGCCGCCCTGTGCTTCAATCTCTTGCCCCAGGGTGCCAGCACCGGCCACCACTTCAGGCTGGTCGTAGGCATGGGTCAGCAGAGCGCCGGTGCTGCGCTGGCGCTCCAGGCAGGCCGCCAGGGCGTCGGCGTACAACTCACCTACCACCTCCACCTGGGCCCCCAGGGCGCGCAGCCGGGCGCGCTTGGCCTCGGGCGATACACCCGGCAGAAAGACTTCACAGCGCACACCCAATGCCCGCGCGGCAGCTGCGGTGGCAATACCCGCGTTGCCGCCCGAAGCCACCACCACCCCGCTGGCGGGAATCGGATGGGCCAGCAGGCGGTTCAGCATGCCGCGTGCCTTGAAACTGCCGCTGGCCTGCAGGTGTTCCAGCTTGAGCCAGACTTCCACGCCGGGCATGTCCAGCCCCAGGCTGGTGGCGGGCATTTTCCACAAGGGTGTGCGGCGCAGGAAGGGGCCCATATACGGCTCCAGCCGCTGGGCCGCCTGCAGGATCTCTGCCTGCCAGTCGATGGGGGTTGCCGCACTCACGAGATATGCGCCGGTGCGGGGGCGTGGTCCAGCTTGAGTCCTTTGGGCAAGGGAAACTTGAGCGTTTCCTCGATGCCGTCCATCTTGCGCACCGACACCGCACCCAGCGCACGGATACGGTCGATCACCTCGCGCACCAGGATTTCGGGGGCCGACGCACCGGCGGTGAGGCCCACGCGGCTCTTGCCCTCGAACCATTCGGCGCGCAGCTCGGCGGCGGAATCGACCATGTAGCTCTCGGTGCCCAGGCGCTGCGCCAGCTCACGCAGGCGGTTGCTGTTGGAGCTGGTGGGGCTGCCCACCACGATGACCAGGTCCACCTGTGGGCTCATGATCTTCACGGCGTCCTGCCGGTTCTGGGTGGCGTAACAGATGTCCTGCTGCTTGGGCTCGCGCACCATGGGGAACCTGGCGCGCACGGCAGCGGCGATCTCGGCGGCATCGTCCACGCTCAGCGTGGTTTGTGTCACCACGGCCAGCTTGTCGGTCTGGCCGGGCTGTACGGTGGCCACGTCGGCCACATCCTCCACCAAATGGATGCCGCTGGAGAGCTGGCCCATGGTGCCTTCCACCTCGGGGTGGCCCTTGTGCCCGATCATGATGAACTCGAAGCCTTCTTTGGCCAGCTTGGCCACTTCGACGTGGACCTTGGTCACCAGCGGGCAGGTGGCGTCAAAAACGGTGAAGCCACGGGCCTCGGCCTCGTGCTGCACGGCCTTGCTGACCCCATGGGCACTGAACACCAGCGTGGCGCCGGGCGGCACGTCCGACAGTTCTTCGATGAAGATGGCGCCCTTGGCCTTGAGTTCGTTCACCACATAGGTGTTGTGCACGATCTCGTGGCGCACATAGATGGGCGCCCCGAACTTGGCAATGGCGCGCTCGACGATTTCGATGGCGCGGTCCACGCCCGCGCAGAAGCCGCGCGGCTCGGCCAGGATGACTTCCTGCACGGCAGAGTTCATAACACGCCTATCAACTGGACTTCAAACGTCACCGGCTGGCCCGCCAATGGATGGTTAAAGTCGAACAGCACCGCGTCCGGGCTGTCGGCGTTGCCCACCTGCTGCACTGCTCCGGCGTAGCTGCCCAGGCCGTCGGGCGTGGGGAACTGCACCACGTCACCTACGTTGTACTGCTCCAGCGGATCGCCCAGCTGGTTGAGCAGCTTGCGCGCCACCCACTGGCACATGCCGGGCTGGTGCTCGCCAAAGGCCTCGCCAGCCGGTAGCTCGAAAGTGGCACGGGTGCCTTCAGGCAGACCTAGCAGGCGCTGCTCGACGGCGGGCGACAACTCGCCGGTGCCCAGCGACAGCGTGGCCGGCTTGTCGGCAAAGGTGTTGATGACGTCGCCAGCCGGGCCGGACAGTCGGTAGTGCAGGGTCAGGAAAGAGCCGGCCTGGACGCAGGGATGTCCCGTGTCAGGAATGTGGGAAGTAGACATGGGGTATGTGCAACGGGTGCCGATAAACTGCCCCTATTGTAGAAAAAGGGCCTGCGCCCGTTTCCATATGCCCCTGAAAGACCTTCCCGCCGACGCCCAGCCCCGCGAAAAACTGCTGGCGCGCGGCCCCGGCGCACTGGCGGACGCCGAGCTGCTGGCCCTGCTGCTGCGCACCGGCATGGCCGGCAAAGGCGTGCTGCAACTGGCACAGGAGCTGCTCGACCCGCCGCCGGTGGGGTTTGGCGGGCTGGCCGGCCTGCTGCATGCCACGGCCGACGACCTGCGCCGCATCAAGGGCCTGGGCCCCGCCAAGCGGGCCGAGCTGGTGGCGGTGCTGGAGCTGGCGCGCCGGGTGCTGGCCCAGCAGCTGAAAGAGCGCGAGGTGCTGGGCTCACCCCTGGCGGTGAAGCACTATCTTCAGTTGCACCTGGGCAGCCGCAGCTACGAGGTGTTTGCCGTGCTGTTTCTCGACAGCCAGAACCGCCTGCTGACGCTGGAAGAGCTGTTTCGCGGCACGCTGACGCAGACCAGCGTGTACCCGCGCGAGGTGGTGGTGCGCGCCCTGGAGCACCAGGCCGCTGCCGTGGTGCTGGCGCACAACCACCCCAGCGGCTCGGTGCAGCCTTCACGCGCCGACGAAGCGCTGACCCAGACCCTGAAAGCCGCGCTGGCCCTGGTGGACGTGCGGGTGCTGGACCATGTGATCGTGGGCCACGGGCAGGCGCTGTCGATGGCTGAACAGGGGCTTCTGTGAAGCCATCCAGCCCCCTCGTTTTCAAGAGCCTGGCCGACCTCAAACAGGTGCAGACCACACTGGCCGAGCGGCGCGCCCGCCAAGCCGCCGAGATCGCCGCCCGCGCTGCTGCGCAGAAGCAGCGGCTGGCTGAGCAGAACCTCTTCACCCAGGCCATCGGCGCGACGCGACCGCTGCGCGCAAAGCCGGTGGTGAACCTCGCGCCCACGCCACCGGCCCCGGTGGCGGTACAACACCAGCTCGACGAGGCCCAGGTGCTGCGGGAGTCGATCAGCGACGACTTTGACGTGAGCTCGCTGCTGGACACCGACGACGCACTGAGTTTTCGCCGTCCCGGCATCGGGGTGGAGGTGACCCGCAAGCTGCGCCGGGGCGACTGGAGCATCCAGCGCGAGATCGACCTGCACGGCCTGCGCACCGACGAGGCCCGGGAAGCCCTGGGCCCCTTCATCCGCGAGGCGCACAAGCAGGGCATCCGCTGCGTGCGGGTGGTGCACGGCAAGGGCCTGGGCTCACCGGGCAAAAGCCCCGTCCTCAAGGGCCGGGTGCAGAGCTGGCTGGTGCAGAAGAAGGAAGTGCTGGCCTTTGTGCAGGCCAAACCCGCAGAAGGGGGTGCCGGCGCGCTGGTGGTGCTGCTGGTGCCGGCAGGGCGCTGATTTTCACTAAAAGCACAGCCTCACCGATCGAATGGCCGCGGAGCAGGCCACACCAGGGTACCCGAGGAACTGGCTGTGCCAGGACTCTGGGTGCGCCCCCTCGAGGGGGTTGACGTAGCGACACGCAGTGCGCGAAGGCTGGGGGTGTTACCTATTTCTCATCCAGTCCGCCGTCTGGAAGAAGGACTGCGCAAGACGCAGGCGCAGGTCTTCGGGCACACCCGTTTCCTGCATCGCCTGGTCCATACACGCCAGCCACTGGTCGCGCTCCAAGATGCCGATCGAGAACGGCATGTGCCGCATGCGCAGGCGGGGGTGGCCGAAGCGCTCCACATAATGCTGCGGTCCGCCCAGCCAGCCGCAGAGGAACCAGAACAGGCGGTCACGGGCGTTGTCCAGCGTGTCGCCGTGGGCGGCGCGCAATGCGGCATAGCCCGGCTCCAGCTCCATCAGGTCGTAGAAGCGGTCCACCAGCGGACGAATCCGCGCTTCCCCGCCGATCCATTCGAAGGGGGTGGCAGGCGATGGGGCAGCAGGCGAGGATTCAGGGGCAGACATGCCCGCCATTGTAGGAAGCGTGCAGGCTCAACGCAGGGCGCGCTGCTCAGCCACGGACTGGCAGCCGATGCAGCGTGCGGCCGAGGGCTGGGCCAGCAGGCGGGCCACCCCCACGGGTTGGCCGCAGTCGGTGCATTCGCCCAAGCTGCCGTCGGCCCAGCGCGCCAGCGCGGCCCGTACGGCCACCAACTCGTCATGGTCACGCGTGGCCTCTGCATCCCGCACAGTGTTGTGTGCCATGCGATCTGCCTTGTCCACAGAATCTTCTGGCGCCTCGACGCCGTCCTGTTGGGCTGCAGCGGCCAGCGTGTCGCGCTGGACTTCACCCAACTCAGCCAGCAGCTGCGCCTTGCGCTGCTCCAGCATGCCATGCAGCTGGGCGCGTTGGGAATCGGTAAGGGTCGTGGTGCTCATATATCCAGCATACCAGCCATCGCTGGTGCGCATGTTGATGTGCATCAAAAAGCGGCATGGCCGCAGCACGCCGCCAAGCCGCATGACGTTATGCGCAAAGCGTCCTTCACCCTGCGGGGGTGGCCCGATAAGCTCGCCCTTGAGAAAGTTGAACACAAAAGGCACGGCTGGGGGGTTGTGCGGAGCGAAGGTGGAGTTCGCGCCTGGGTTCAACCTTCTCGCCTTTTCTTTCCTACCCAGTCCTTATACCGAGTTCAGAAGGCCGTACCGACCTAGGATTGTCAGCTGGTGCTTTGCCGCAAGGTCTGCACCACCGGCTGGCGCAACACTCCGCGCAGGCCCCACCAGCCGGCCGCCCAGGCCAGCACGGCGCCAGCCACGGCGCCGCCCAGCAGCACCAGCGGCGACGCCGTCCAGACGAAGTCGAACACATACCGCGCCAGCGCCCAGCCCACCACGGCGGCCACACCCGCCGCCAGCAGGCCGGCCAGCAGGCCCACCCCCACCAGCTCGGCGCTTTGCACCTGGCGCAGCAGGCTGGCGCGGGCCCCCACGGCCCGCATGATGGCGAACTCGCGCGCCCGCTCGGTGCGGGTGGCGGTGACGGACGCAAACAGCACCACCAGCCCCGCCGCCAGCGTGAAGGCGAACAGGAATTCCACCGCCCGGATCACCTGGTCCAACACCCGCTGTACCTGCGTCAGCGACTGGCTCAGGTCCACGTTGGTGGCGTTGGGAAATTCGCGTGTCAGGGCGTTGTCGAAACCCTTCACCGGCGGCGCCCGGAAGGCGGCCAGGTAGGTGGCCGGCAGGTCGGCCAGGGTGTCCACCGGGTAGATCACGAAGAAGTTGGCCCGCATGGAGCTCCAGTCCACCTTGCGCAGCGAGGTGATGCGGGCCTCGCTCTGCACGCCGCCCATGTCGAACTGCATCACGTCGCCCAACTTCAGGCCCAGGGTTTCGGCAATGCCAGACTCGACGCTGATGGCGCCGGCTTCATCGGGTGTCCAGCGGCCCTGCACCACCTCGTTGTGGGCGGGCCGGGTGGCCGTGTGGGAGATATTGAATTCGCGGTCCACCAGGCGGCGGGCGCGGTCATCGGTGAAATCGTCGGGCGACACCGGCTTGCCGTTCACCGCCACCAGCCGCCCACGGATCATGGGATACCAGTCATAACGCCCCACTCCCTTGTCCTGCAGGAACTGCCGGAAGGCCGGCCCCTGGTCGGGCATGATGTTGATGACGAAACGGTTGGGCGCATCCGGCGGTGTGGCCTGGCGCCAGCTGCTGATGAGATCGGTGCGCAGCAGCACCAGCAGCACCAGAGCCAGCAACCCTACGGCCAGGCTGCTGACCTGCACTACTGCATAGGCCGGGCGCGACGATATCTGCCGTGTGGCCAGCACCAGCCAGCGCGGCGCGGTGGCTTCGTTCACCACCCGGTGCAGCAGCCGCACGGCCAGCCAGCTGAGCGCCGCGAACAGCACCACCGCGCCGGCAAAACCACCCACAGCAATCAGCCCCAGGCGCAGGTCGCTACTGGCGGCCACCAGCAAAGCCGAAAATCCCACCACGCCCAGCCCCAGCACCGTAGCCGACGCCGGTTTGAGCCCGCCCACGTCGCGCCGGATCACCCGCAGCGGCGGCACCTGGGCCAGCTGCAGCACCGGCGGCAGGCCGAAGGCCAGCAGCAGCGTGAGGCCCATGCCCAGGCCGGTGGCCACCGGCTGCAGGCCCGCCGCGGGCAAGGAGTTTTCCACCAGCCCAGCCAGCATCACCACAAAAACGTAGTGCACCGAGAAACCGATCAGCACCCCGAGTGCACTGGCGAACAAGCCGATCAGCACAAACTCCAGTGCGTAGCTCCAGGCGATAGTGCGCTGACTCAGGCCCAGCACCCGCAGCATGGCGCAGTCGTCCAGGTGGCTGGCAGCAAAACCGCGTGCCGCCAAGGCCACGGCCACGGCGCTGAGCAGCGTGGCCAGCAGGGCCACCAGGCTGAGGAATTTCTCGGCCCGCTCCAGCGTCTGGCGCATCTCGGGGCGGCCGCTTTCCAGCGACTCGACCCGCACGCCGCGCAGGTCGGCGCGCTTCACCTCGGCTTCGGCCCAGGCGGTGAACTGCTTCACCGCCGCTGGCGCGCCGGCCACGGCGAAGCGGTAGGTCAGGCGGCTGGCGGGCTGCACCAGCGCGGTGGCCTGCAGGTCGTCCATGTGGATCATCACGCGCGGCGCAAAGGCCATGAAGCCCGCGCCCCGGTCCGGCTCCAGCACGATGGTGCGGGCGACCTTCAGGCCCGCGTTGCCCAGCAGCAGAGTGTCGCCCACGGCAAGCCCCAGGGCGTCGAGCAGCGGTGCGTCCACCCAGACTTCGCCCCTGGCCGGAATGTCACGCGTGGCCTGCTCGGCCGCGCCGGGCTGTGCTGCCACCTTGAGGCTGCCGCGCAAGGGGTAACCCGGCTCCACCGCCTTCAACGCTACCAGCCGGCTGGCGCCGCCCTGCGCATCAGGGGCACGGCCCATGGTGGGAAAACTCAGCGTGACCGCGCTCTGCAGGCCCAGCGCCTTGGCCCGGGCGATCAGCGCAGTGGGTGTCGCGTTGTCACTGGCCACCACTGCATCGCCACCCAACAACTGGCTGGCATCGCGCTGCAGCCCGCCCTTGAGCCTGTCGGCGAAGAAGCCCACTGCGGTCATTGCGGCCACGGCCAGCATGACGGCCAGCATCAGCAAGCGCAGCTCACCTGCGCGCCAGTCACGCCACAAGGTGCGCCAGCCCAGGCGGATAAAAGAAAGGTCCGTGCTCATGTGTTTGTGCCCATCCTGGGGGTGTGCCCTGCAAGAAGCGCAAAACCCTGCCCCAGGCAAGCCCCAAGGCTACCCCAAGCAGGCGGACAGCTGCCGTAACGGGTCTGTAATCCCCCCTTGGCACACAAAGAAAAGCCACCCGGCCCCCCTGGCGCGGATCCGGGTGGCTGGTGGTGCGGGGGGATGTGCGCCTGCGCGCGCCCCGCTCTACTTCTTCTCGGGCGTGGGAGTCACCTGTGCAGCAGGCTGCGTGCCACTCGGCGGCGCTGCAGTAGTGGCGGCAGGTGAATGGGCGCCTGCCGCTTCGGCCGGCTTGGGCTCGGGCGGCGTGTAGGCAAATGGCCCTGGGTCAGTACAGGGCGGAGTAGTCACCGCTGGTCGCACGTCCTGGCCCTGCGCCTTGGCGGTGGCAAAAAAATGGGCTGCCACGCGCTCTTGTGAGCGGCAGAGCTGGTAGGCGTCAAGCTTGCCGGACCAGGCGGTCTTGGCTGCGGCCTCGGCCGCCTTGGATTTGGCGGCGTCGGTCAGCACGGGCGCTGGCAGCTTGGCCAGGGCAGATACGCCCGCCAGGGCCGACACCAGCCCCACGGTCAGGGCCACAATGGTGCGTTGCATGGATGTACTCCTCAAGCTTGTGCGGGATGGCGGGGGCTGGCGGCGGGCTCCAGGGCGGTGGCAGGCGCGCTGCGTTGCGCCGGTACACGGCCTGCCTGGATGTCGTCGTACCAGACTTCATGGTGCTGCTGGGCCCAGGCTTCATCCACATAACCGGTCTTCATGGCATCCAGGGCACCTTCCGAACCGATCGTGCCCAGGTAGATGTGACCGATGAACATGCAGATCATCAGCGTGGTGGCCACGGCATGCACCATGTGGGCAATCTGCATGGTACTGCGCAGGTATTCCAACCCGGGCAGCACCTTGTCGAGCACCAGACCCGAGGCGCAGACCAGCAGGCCCAAGCCGAAGACACCAGCCCAGAAAACCACCTTCTCACCCGCATTGAAACGCCCTGAAGGTACGTGCTCGCCGCTGAACAGGCCTCCACCCTTGCGCAGCCACAGCAGGTCGATGCGCTCTGGCCAGTTGTCCCGCACGAAGGTGAAGAACACCACCAGCAGCGACACCACAAACAGCGGGCCGACGAAGTTGTGTGCCGTTTTCAGGAGCCAGGTGATCCAGCCAAACACTGCGCCACCCAGGATAGGCAAGAGGAAGAACTTGCCGAAGGCCATGACGATCCCAGAGATGGCGAGGATGCTGAAGGCCGTGGCATTGCTCCAGTGGGCCGCACGCTCGAAATAAGTGAAGCGTTCGATCTTTTTGCCCGTGGCGGGTGCGTCCACCTTCAAGGGACCCTTGGTGAAATAGAACAGGGCCACCGCCAGCAGGGTGATGAAGATCAATGCCCCGCCGTAGGGGATGAGGATCTTGTTGCGCGTCTGCCGCCAGGCTTCACCGGCGGTGACGTACTTGGAGCCGGGGTACTGCGCAAAGGGCTGGATCAGGTTGCCAGCTTCGGGCGCCTGGCTGTGGGGCAGGCTGCTGAAGCCGGTGACACCTGCACCCACGCTGCGCCACATGGGTGCATTGTTGCCAGGCTGTACACGGGCACGCTCGCCGTTGGTCTGCTCCATGTAGCCGGGGTCTTCACTGGCAGCGGGCTTGACCTCAAAGATGTTCTGGCTTTGCACCCCCGCCACCGGTGCGGCGACAGGCGCGGACAAAGCAACCGCAGGCTGCCCGCTGGCAGCCGGTGTGGCCGCACTGCCCTGCGCACCTGCGGTGCCGCAAAGGCTGCCGGCCAGCAGCAGAAGAATGGCGATCGGGTATTTCATGTCTGCTCCCGTGTCTCAGCGGGCCGCCACCGTCTTGTTGTATTCGTTCTGTCCACGCTGGTTGCGGGCCTTGAGTTGCGACTCCCAACTGGTGCGGTCACCCGCCGTCCAGCCCGGCACGGTGAAGTTGCTGCCTGTGCCCACATAGGCTGGCTTGTCGAGGCCTGCGTTGCTGGCACCGGCCTGGGGTTTTTCGCTGCAGGCCCCCAGCAACACCGTGGCGGCGACCAGCAGCACGACATGGAAACGCGTTGGCAAGGTTTTCATGATTTGGTGCCTTCCTTGGGGGGTTGTCCTGCCTGACGGGAACCATAGGCCGTGCCCCAGCCCCAGACCTCGGCACCCTTGCCGCGCTGCACGACACGGGTACGGAAAATGTCCGCCACCACATCGCCGTCACCGGCCAGCAAGGCCTTGGTGGAGCACATTTCGGCGCAGGCCGGCAGCTTGCCTTCGGCCAGGCGGTTGCGGCCGTATTTCTCGAACTCGGCCTCGCTGCCGTGCTCTTCCGGGCCACCGGCGCAGAAGGTGCATTTATCCATCTTGCCGCGCACCCCGAAGGTACCCTGCGAGGGGAACTGCGGCGCGCCAAACGGGCAGGCATACGAGCAGTAGCCGCAGCCGATACACACGTCCTTGTCGTGCAGCACCACACCCTCGTCGGTGCGGTAGAAGCAGTTGACGGGGCAGACGGCCATACACGGGGCGTCGCTGCAGTGCATACACGCCACCGAAATGGATTTTTCACCAGGAACGCCGTCATTGAGGGTAACCACCCGGCGGCGGTTCACGCCCCAGGGCACCTCGTGCTCGTTCTTGCAGGCGGTGACGCAGCTGTTGCATTCAATGCAACGCTCCGCGTCGCAGACAAATTTCATACGTGCCATGGCGCAGTCTCCTTCTTATGCTTTTTCGACGTTGCAGATCGTCGTCTTGGTTTCCTGCATCATCGTCACCGCGTCATAGCCATAGGTCGTGCCGGTGTTGATCGCTTCACCGCGCACGATGGGCGCCGCCCCCGAGGGGTAGTAGGCCAGCATGTCGGCTCCCTGCCAGCGCCCCGAGAAGTGGAAGGGCATGAACACAGTGTCGGGTGCCACACGCTCGGTCACCAGCGCCTGCACGTTCAGCCGGGCACCCGTCGGGGTATGCACCCAGGCACGTTCACCGTTGCGAATACCCTTTTCGGCAGCCGCCTTGGGGTGGATCTCGATGAACATTTCCTGCTGCAGCTCGGCCAGCCAGGGGTTGGAGCGGGTTTCCTCGCCGCCGCCCTCGTACTCGACCAGGCGTCCCGAGGTCATGATGAACGGGAACTTCTCGTGCAGCTTGTCGGCCACGTTCTTCTGCTGCACCGACTTGTACAGGGTCGGCAAACGCCAGAAGGCCATCTTGTCGTCGTGGGTCGGGTACTTGGCCACCAAGTCGGGACGGGTGCCAAACAGCGGTTCGCGGTGCTGCGGAATGGCGTCGGGAAAGTTCCACACCACGGCGCGGGCACGGGCATTGCCAAAGGGATGGCAGCCGTGGTTCTGCATGAACACGCGGATCATGCCGCCGGAATTGTCGGTCTTCCAGTTCTTGCCTTCGGCCAGTGTCTTTTCAGCGTCGGTGAGTTCGTCCCACCAGCCCAGCTTCTTCAGCAGGATGTGGTCCAACTCGGGGTAGCCGGTGGTAATGGCAGCCCCCTTGGAGTGGGAACCATCGGCCGCCAGCAGGCTCTGGCCGTCGCGCTCCACGCCGAAGTTGGCGCGGAAGTTGCCGCCACCGTCCATGACGTGCTGCGAGGTGTCGTACAGGTTGGCCGTGCCCGGGTGCTTGAAGCCCGGCGTGCCCCAGCAGGGCCAAGGCAGGCCAAAGTAGTCACCGGTGAGGTCGTAGCCAGTGTCCTTGTCCTTGCCGGACTTGGCCCGCAGCGTGCGCACGTCGAACACATGCATGTTCTTCATGTGGGCCTTGAGCCGCTCGGGCGACTGGCCGGTGTAGCCAATGGTCCAGACACACTTGTTGATCTCGCGCAGGATGTCCTCGATCACGGGTTCATCCATGCCGCCGACCTTCTGCAGCTTGTAGTTCTTGACCAGTTCCTTGCCAAAGCCCAGCTTGTCAGCCAGCTGGTACATGATCATGTGGTCGCTGCGGCTTTCCCACAGGGGTTCGATCACTTTCTCGCGCCATTGCAACGAGCGGTTGGACGCCGTGCAGGAGCCGCTGGTCTCGAACTGGGTGCAGGCAGGCAGCAGGTAGACCGCGCGGTTGGGGTTCAGGTCCTCGGCCTTGCCCGGCATGGCCGCCATCGCAGCCGTGGCCGATGGATAGGGGTCCACCACCACCAGCAGATCGAGCTTGTCCATGGCCCGCTTCATCTCCAGACCCCGGGTCTGGGAGTTGGGCGCATGGCCCCAGTAGAAGACGCCGCGCAGGTTGGAGTCCTGGTCGATCAACTCGTTCTTTTCCAGCACACCGTCGATCCAGCGCGACACGGTGATGCCGGGTTTGGTCATCATGGCCGGGGACGCATAACGGCCCTTGATCCACTCGAAGTCCACACCCCAGGCGTTGGCGAAATGTTTCCACGCACCTTCGGCCAGGCCGTAGTAGCCGGGCAGCGAATCAGGGTTGGGGCCCACGTCGGTGGCGCCCTGCACGTTGTCGTGGCCGCGGAAGATGTTGGTGCCGCCGCCCGACTTGCCCACATTGCCCAGCGCCAGCTGCAGGATGCAGGAGGCACGCACGATGGCATTACCGATGGTGTGCTGGGTCTGCCCCATACACCACACCACGGTGCCCGGGCGGTTTTCGTGGAGCCAGGTTGCTACTTTGAGAACCTGGGCTTCCTTCACGCCGCAGGCCTCTTCGACCTTGTCGGGTGTCCACTTGGCCAGCACGTCTTCACGCACCTTGTCCATACCGAAGACACGGTCGCTGATGTACTGCTTGTCCTCCCAGCCATTCTTGAAGATGTGGTACAGCAGGCCGAAAAGGAACGGAATGTCGGAGCCCGAGCGGATACGCACGTATTCGTCGGCCTTGGCGGCCGTGCGGGTGAAGCGCGGGTCCACCACGATCATCTTGCAGCCGGTTTCCTTGGCGTGCAGCATGTGCAACATGCTCACGGGGTGGGCTTCAGCGGCGTTGGAGCCGATGTACATGGCCACCTTGGAGTTCTGCATGTCGTTGTACGAATTGGTCATGGCGCCATAGCCCCATGTATTCGCAACGCCAGCCACTGTGGTCGAGTGGCAGATTCGCGCCTGGTGATCGCAGTTGTTGCTGCCCCAGTAGCTCACGAACTTGCGCAGCAGGTACGCCTGCTCGTTGTTGTGTTTGGACGAGCCCACCCAGTAGATGGAGTCGGGTCCGCTGGCCTTGCGCAGCTCCAGCAGCTTGGCGCTGATTTCCTGCAGCGCCGTGTCCCAGCTGATGCGCTGGTATTTGCCGTCCACCAGCTTCATCGGGTAACGCAGACGGTACTCACCGTGGCCGTGCTCACGCAGCGCAGCCCCCTTGGCACAGTGGGCGCCCAGGTTGATCGGCGAGTCGAACACCGGTTCCTGGCGCACCCACACACCGTTCTCGACCACCGCATCCACCGCACAGCCCACCGAGCAGTGGCCGCACACCGTACGTTTCACTTCAAGCTTGGAATTGCCCAGGCCGACGCTGGCACCGCCAGCAGCCTGGGCTTTCTTCACCAGCGACAGCTGGGAGGCCGCCAGACCGACGCCGACACCCATGCCTGAACGGCGCAGGAAGGCGCGACGATCCATGGTGGGCAAGGCCTGTGACAAACCGCGGCGCAAGCTATGCACGAATTGGGAACGGGGCGCGTCATGGCCCCCGTGGCTCTGGGATTTTTTGGTGAGTAGCATGGCGATCCAGTCAGAGACGGGTGGTCTTGTAGTAGCGCTTGACGTGTTCGGAGAGGTGGTAGCCACCACCCCGCTCCGGTGGAGCCGGGTGCTCTTCGGCAGCAGGTTGCGAAGAAGTGATAGGCGGCAAGGCCGTCACGGCGGCAGCCGCTGCACCCACAGTGGCGGCCCCGAAGAAAAAGCCCCGGCGAGACGGGGTAGGCTGGCTTTCCTGCATGGTTTGTCTCCAGGTCGGCTTGCAGTTATGAACGAATTTGCATAGTACTTTAATGGACGCTTCCACAGGGCGCAATGGAAGCCCCCCGGGGATGCTCAGTTTTTGAGAGCAGCGCCACCCCAGGATTAATCCAGCATGTCGAAGCCCTGGGCCTCGACCTGCACAAAGGCCTGTGTGAATTGCGCCAGCGCGGCATAAAAAAGCGCCTGCGGATGTGCAGCCAGCGTCTCGCACAGGGCTGGCAGCCAGTTTTGCATGTGCCGGGCAAAAAACTCCTTCTGCCGCGCCAGGTTGCACACCGCCACGTCGTCGCCCGCGATCAGGTAACGCATCACCTCGCACAGGTAGGCCACATGGTCTTCGGTCTCGGCCATGGTTTCGTCGCGGGCCAGCCCCAAAGCGGCCAGCTCGGTGCGCAACTGGGCCAGGGGCCGCTCATTGAGGAAGCCACTCAGGTAATGCGAACCGAAGAGGTACACCTCGGGCTTGCCCACCCCTTCAAATAGGCTGCGGTATTCAGCCTGCACCGCCGCATCCCCCAGGCTGCGGGCCTGGGACACCAGCTGCTGCCATGGCGCTTCCAGAAACCCGCCGGCAGCCGGGGCTTCCGTCACCGCCACCCGCAGGTCTTCCAGCAACTCCGCATCGGGCAGGGCGTAGTACAGCCGCGCCAGCAGACCGTACACCTCGGCACGGGCAGTTTCTTCGTCCAGCGCGGAACTCAGGGGCGGGGCCAGGCTGGGCGCATCGGTCATAGATCGGTCACTTTCAGTTCATTGCGGGCAGAGTACAGGTCGATCACGCGGCAGTCCGAGCACATTTTGAGCCGCTCCAACGCCTCGCCCTGGAACATGGCGTGCGCCGACAGCCGCCCCAGCATGGCCTCGATGACCTGCACCGTACCGAAGGGCTTGCTGCAACGGATGCAGGCGTAGGGCTGGGCCTCATTCAGCACCCGGGCCTCGCGCCGCTCCGGGGTGAGCAGCAGGCGCGGCACCAGCGTGATCGCGTTCTCGGGGCAGGAGGTGGCGCACAGGCCGCACTGCACGCAGTTCTTCTCGATGAAGCGCAGCTGGGGTTTCTGGTGGTTGTCCTGCAGTGCCGACGAGGGGCAGGCGTTCACGCAGGCCAGGCACAGGGTACAGCGGTCCTTGTCCACCACCACGCTACCAAACGGACTGGCCGCCGCCGGCAACGCGATGGCCTGCGGCAGTGCACGCTCCGGCGCCTGGGCGATCAGGTGGTCGATGGCCAAATCCAGTGTGCTGCGTTTGTCGGCCACCGCCGCAAAGCGGGCAGGCACCGCCGGCACGGCCTGGCGGGTACGCCCCAGCAGTTGCAGCGACGCATCCAGGTCCACCGCCGTGGTGGCGCGGATGCACTGCAGATGCGTGCCGGTGTACCCCAGCCCCCGCAGCAGCGTCTGTGCTACCTCCATCTGCTGCCGCAGCCCGTCGAGGTACTGCGGCGCCTCCTCAGCCGTCACCAGCACCACCACCTGGGTGGCTCCCTGCGCGATGGCTGACAGCCACACGTCGATCCCTATGCTGGCCGTATGCCAGAGGGCCAGCGGAATCACCTGGGCTGGCACACCCTTGGCCACGCCCAGCCGGGCGGCCCGGCCCAGCTCCTGCATGAGCTGCTGGCCTTTTTCCTGGCTGTGCAGCAGCAGGGTCGCCTGCTGCCCGCCGGCTGCGGCATAGGTCGTCAGCAGGCTGCGGATTTCCGCGCCCTGGTCCTGCGCTGAGGGATAGGCATACGACAGCGCACCCGTGGGACACACGGTCGTGCAGGCGCCGCAGCCCACACACAGATGCGGGTTCACCTGGATCTGCTGGCGGGCTTTGTCGCTGCTGATGGCCTCAGCCGAGCAGATATCCACACAGGCATTGCAGCCCACGGCCTGGTTGCGGCTGTGGGCACAGATCTTCTGGCGGTAGGTGAAGAATTTCGGCTTCTCGAACTCACCTACCAGCTCGCGCAGGCGCAGCAACGTGGACAGGTCTTGCCCGTCCCAGCGGAAATAGCCCTGGGGGGGTGCGTGCTGCAGGAAGGTCGGCGTTGCCGTAGCCGCGCGCAGGTCCAGCACCAGGTCGAAGGCTTGGCTCTGCACCTCCGCTTCACGGCCAAACTGGATGGCGCCCGCCACGCGGCAGACCTTCACGCAGTCGCGATGGTCACGACAGGCCGCCATGTCGATCTGGTAGTCCAGGCCGATGGCATTTTCCGGGCAGGCAGCCACGCAGGCATTGCAGCGGGTGCACAGGTCCAGGTCGATAGGGTTGTCAGCCGCCCATTGCAGCTCGAACGCACCGAGCCAGCCCGACAGCGCCTGGATACGCCCACCCAGCACCGGAAAACGCCGCTCCTGCATGCCACCCGCGTTACCGGGCCCCTGGGTAAAAACGGTGACGTCGAGCACATCAGCCACCAGGGCCGCCGCCCGCTCGGCCGCGTCGAGCGGGCCGATCACCAGCAACCGGCCCGCACTGCGGAACGTGACGGTGGGTACCGGATCGGGATCGGGCAAGCGGGCCGCCGCCAGCAGGGCCGCCATCTTGGGCGTGGCCTGTCGGGCGTCCTGGCTCCAGCCGCCGGTCTCGCGGATGTTCACGAAACGGATCACCGATGTGGTGACACCAGCCTCTTCGGCCAGCGCAGTGAACAGTTGTTTTTCCTGGGTGCAGGCCACCACCAGGTCATCGCCCTGGGCCAAGGCCTGCACAAACGCCGGAGACTCCCGGCGGCACAGGGTGGAGTGGAGGTTCAGTTTTTCAGACAGTGCTTCGCCCAGCGCCTGGGGCTGGAGCGGCATGGTCTGATTGCAGTCGCAAATCAGCGTGGTCATCGGGGGTTCGGCGGGCTGGTTCACCGCTGCCTGTCTCCCCGTCGGAGGTCAGAGCTGGCGGCAAGGGCTGGCTAGGAAATTCATTGCATACCCCACACTGTGCCACGTTCGCAGGGGTGGCTGCCGACAAAGGCGCCTCGGGCTCCGGCTCTACCAGCCCCAGCACCTGCGCACTGGCCATGCGTTGGAGCACTTCCAGCGGCAAGGGTGATGGTTTGGTGTAGTCGTCAATATAGGTATCGAGCCCATCCATTACATTGAAATGCGGATCGGCAAACAGCTTCTTGAACGCCAGGTTGCGCACTTCGGGCGCCACTTCACGCGCCACGAAGGGGCGAAAATCCGAGTCCAGAGACAAGGACTGCGCATCGGTCAGGGTCGGCAACGCAGGGGCTGGCGCAGTGGGCAACTGCTCAGAAGGGGACTCAGCCGCCGGCTCGGCCAGTGCCCCCCTTGCCTGCGGGATCGAAGGAGCTGGGGGCTCTGCCAGCGGTCGCCCCGCCTCGGTATCGAGCTTACGCCGCGACCAGCGGCCCAGGAAACCGTCAGCCATGGCCGCCCCCCCCGCCACTGTTCCCACCGTCTCCCCCGCCAAACCGCTTGGTCGTGGTCACGCTGGCAGGGTTGCCAAACCTGTCCTGCAAGGAACGGAAGCTCTCGGGCCGGCGCCGGCGTTTGGGTTCGGGCACATGGTTTTCTTCGACGAACCTGCTCAGCCATTGCACGATCTCCACCGGGGCGGGCACCTGCTCCACCGTCTCCTGGGCATCGAGCCAGCGACCCGCATCGTAGTAGCTCAGGCTCACCATCACCGGCCGGGCGATGGGCTCGGCCGCCACCGTGGCCTCTTCTTCGAGCCGCCACATCACGAACCAGCAGGGCGCGTCGGTGGTGGCATTCAGGTAATAGCCTTCTGCATCGTCGCGGTGCAGTTGCACCAGAAAGCCGGGGTGGAGCCATTGTTCCTCTTCATCGTCGTGCCGCAGCTGGCGTGGCACTTCGCCAAAGGCAGCCTCATTGGGCACCACATCGGCCAACACCCAGCGCCAGGGCTGCCAGCGGCTCATGGGGCCGTGCACGCGTTCTCGCCGCATGACCACAGCGACCTGGATCTGGGTGGAGGGTAGGGACTGTGTATCGGTCAACATGCGCTCAGACTGTAAGGGATGGGGACAAGGCTGCTGCACGGTCGTCACGCTGCTGAGCAGCACCCCCCTCGGCGTACAGGATGGCCTTGGGCGACCGGCACATGCCCCACAGGCGCAAGCCACACAGCTGCGCCGCCCGCACCCCCAGCGCGGTGGGCGCGGAGATGGTGGCCAGGCCCACCCAGCCCGCCCGGGCGCATTTGCCCACCAGCTCATGGCTGGCGCGGCTGGACAGCACCACAAACCCTGGCTCGGCCAGCCGACCGGCCCGCGCGCGCTGGCCGATGAGTTTGTCCAGCGCGTTGTGGCGGCCCACGTCTTCCATCACATCCTGCAGCACACCGTCCAGCCCGGCCCAGCCGGCTGCATGGACGGACTCCACCCGGGCGTTGAGCAGTTGCCGCTGCGGCAATGCCTGCATGGCGCGCGTCACCGTGGCATGGTCGATCTGGCTCTGCCAGGGGAACACCGGCAAGGTGGGTGGCACCAGCTCCAGTGCGTCCAGGTTCTCGATGCCGCAGACACCGCAGCCGGTGCGGCCGGCCAACTGGCGGCGCCGCTCCTTCAAGCCCTCAAATCGGCGCGAGGAAATATCCAGGTGCACCTCGAAGGCTCGCAGCCCCTGCGTCGACATGCCTTCAAACACTTCCACACCCCGGCATTCATCGACCGAAGCCAGGATACCTTCACTCAGCGCAAAGCCCAGCGCAAACACCTCCAGGTTGGCGGGGGAAGACATCATCACGGCATGCGAGATGCCATTGAAAACCATGGCCACGGGCACCTCTTCGGCCAGGGCGCCATCGCGTTCCAGGCCCTGCTGCGGGGTGTCTGCCGTGCCAAACACCCTCACACGCGAAGGAACAAAGGCATCTATGGCCGTAGGAGGGTCAAGCGCCAGTGGCACGGCGCACTGCACTTCAGACGCCATGCCACACCTCGCACTGTTGCCGCCCGGGCTCGGTCAAACACGCCATCCAGCGCTGGTCTTCCTGCGTCAGCCGGACCCAGCCCGGCCCGCGCTGCCCACCCACCACCGCATCGCCCAGGTGGGCGATCTCGCGCATCAAGGCACTGGCGCTCACCCCCAGCCGCTTGCCCAGGCGGGGAATCGATACGCCATGTGCCGCGGGGACTTGCGCCAGCTCGCGCATCAAGGCCAAGGCCAAGGGCGAAGGGGGGGAATCGTTGTTGGTCTCTGCCATTCCATCCATCACGGGTGCTTTGCCACCTCCGGCACGGCTGGGGCCACATGCGGCACCAGCACCACGGGGATGGACTTGGAAGTCGGTGTACCCGCATTCTCCGCCACCGAGGACAGGGGCACCAGCGGGTTGGTCTCGGGGTAGTAGGCAGCAAGGTTACCGCGCGGTATGTCGTAGGCAACCAGTTTGAACCGCTCAGCCTTGCGCTCCTGCCCATCGTCCCAGACGGTGTGCAGGTCCACCCAGTCACCGTCCTTCAGGCCCAGCGCACGGATATCTTCGGCATGGATAAACACCACACGCCGCTGCCCGAAGACGCCCCGGTAGCGGTCGTCCATGCCATAGATGGTGGTGTTGTACTGGTCATGCGAGCGGGTGGTAAAGAGCGTGAACACCCGCGTATCGCCCTGCCGCGCACGCGCCCGGTGCACAGGCGTGTCACGCGGCACAGCATGCGCCATAAAGGCCGCCTTGCCCGAAGCCGTGGCCCACACCCGTTCGCTGGCCGGGTTGTACAGGCGAAAGCCGCCCGGCACGGCCACGCGGATGTTGAAGCCCTTGAAGTCGTCGAACACCTGCTCGATCAGGTCGCGGATGCGGCTGTAGTCTTCCACCAGCCACAGCCATGGTGTCTTGCTGCCCCGGCAGCCCGGGCCGCCCAACGTGGCCGCCGCCAGCCGGGCCACGATGGCGGGCTCGCTGAGCAGGTGCTCCGAGGCCGCTGGATTGATGCCGGTGGAAATGTGCACCATGCTCATCGAATCCTCCACCGTCACACCCTGTGCGCCGCCAGCCTGCATGTCGATCTCGGTGCGGCCCAGACAGGGCAGGATCAGCGCCTCCTTGCCATGCACCACGTGGCTGCGGTTGAGCTTGGTCGTGACATGCACCGTCAGGTCACACTGGCGCAGTGCTTTCCACGTTGCATACGTGTCGGGTGTCGCTGCAGCAAAGTTGCCTCCCAGCGCAAAAAACACACGTCCCTTGCCTGCCAGCATATGGCGGATGGCCTCAACCGTGTCCACCCCATCGGCGCGTGGCGGCTCGAATCCAAATACCCGGGCCAACCGATCCAACAGGGCAGCAGGCGGTTTCTCCCAGATGCCCATGGTGCGGTCACCCTGCACGTTGCTGTGGCCGCGCACCGGGCAGGCGCCTGCACCGGGGCGGCCCAGGTTGCCGCGCAGCATCAGCAGGTTCACCAGCATCTGGATCGTGGCCACCGAGTGCAGGTGCTGCGTGATACCCATGCCCCAGCAGACGATGCTGCTCTTGGCCGCGATATAGACGTCGGCGGCGGCGCGCATCTGCACCTGGCTCAGGCCCGATTCCTCCTCCAGCACCGCCCACGGCTCGGTGCGCAGGTCGGCCGCCAGTGCGTCAAAGCCGGTGGTGTGCCCGGTGATGAAGGCATGGTCGAGCACGCCACCGTGCGCATCCTCTTGCTCCAGCACATGCTTCATCATGCCCTTGACCGCCGCCAGATCGCCACCCACCCGCAGCTGGAAATAGTGCGTGCTGATCGGCGTGGCGCCCAGTGTGGCCATTTCCATCTTGCTCTGCGGGTCGGCAAAACGCTCCAGCCCGCGCTCACGCAGGGGGTTGAAGCTGACGATCTGCGCGCCGCGCTTGTGGGCTGCGCGCAGCTCGCCCAGCATGCGCGGATGGTTGGTGCCGGGATTCTGGCCAAAGATGAAGATTGCGTCGGCGCGCTCAAAGTCTTCGAGCGTCACCGTGCCCTTGCCCACACCGATCTGCGGGCGCATCCCGCTGCCGCTGGGCTCGTGGCACATGTTGGAGCAGTCGGGGAAGTTGTTGGTGCCATATTCACGCACGAACAGCTGGTAGAGGAAGGCCGCCTCGTTGCTGGCCCGGCCCGAGGTGTAGAAGATGGCCTGGTTGGGGTCAGGCAGCGCGTTCAGGTGCCGGGCAACGAGCGCAAAAGCCGCGTCCCAGCCAATGGGCACATAGCGGTCGGTGGCTGCATCGTAGACCATCGGGTGCGTCAGGCGCCCCTGGTCTTCCAGCCAGAAGTCGCTCTGCTGCGCCAGTGCACGCACCGTGTGCTGCGCAAACAGCTCCGGCCCCGCGCGCCGCGCCGTGGCCTCGGCCGCCACGGCCTTGGCGCCGTTCTCGCAGAACTCAAAGGTGGAATGGTGGTTGCGATCCGGCCAGGCACAGCCGGGGCAGTCGAAGCCATCCGGCTGGTTGGCCGAGAGCAGGGTCTTGGCACCCTTGACCGCGATGTCCTGCCGCAGCAAGGCATTCGTCACGCTGCGCAAGGCGCTCCAGCCACCGGCAGGGCCTTTGTAGAACTCGATTTTGGGGTCGGACATCGCACGAGTGTGGGCCCGTGGCTTGTCCGGGGTCAAATGGAATCAGGACATAGGGCGATTCAGAAAAGAAATGAAGGCCCACTCCCCCGCAGGGCACCGCTGTGCTGCGCCACTTCCTCACGCCAGGCCGCGTCCTGCAGCAGGGCAAGCGCCGCCTCCAGCGCCCGTGACGGCTTCACCGCCGCAGGTGCCATAAACCCAATCGGCGTACGCACTTCAGGCGCAACCAGCGGCATCGCCTCCAGCGCACCATGGCCACGCACGGTGTCCACCATGGCACCGGGCAGCACGGCGCAAACGGAGCCGCTTTGCACGCTAAGCGCCAGGGTAAGCACAGAGTTGGTTTCGATGGCGGGCTTGACGGTGATACCCGCCTCGGCAAAGGCCCCATCGACGATGGCACGGTTGTGCATTTCGGGGGTGAGCAGGCACAGGGGCAGTTGTGCGGCCTCGGCCCAGCGGATGGGTTGGCCCATGTGCAGCGAGCCCCCCTGCGTTGGGCGGGGCGGGGTAGGCCGGCGACGCAGCAGAAAGTAATGCTCCACGGTCTGCGGCCAGGCGTGCAGCCTGGGCTTTGGCGCAGACGGCCCCATACGTTCGATGTAACCCAGCGCCAGGTCCAGCGCCAGGGTATCCAGACCGGTTTCCAGCTCGACCGAACTCATCGACAGCACGGTGGGCACGATGCCCGGGTGGCGAGCCTGCAGGCGCGCGGCGAAGCGGCTGAGCAGGGGGATCGCGGTGGGCACCGCCGCCATGCGCAGACGGCCACGCGGGTGGCCGGCCTCGCTCTGCAACTGCTGCTGCAGGCGTTCGTGCTCGTGCAGCATGCGGTGGGCGCTGGCGCGCACGGCTTCGCCCTCGGGGGTAAGGCCGGCATAGGTGCGCCCCCGGCGCACAATGACGACGCCAAATTCGGCCTCCAGCGCGCGCAGCGCGTTGGACAGCGCAGGCTGTGTGATGTGGCAAGCCTGGGCGGCGCGGCCGAAGTGTTGGTGTTCGTCCAGCGCCACCAGGTAGCGCATCGCAGACAGCAGGTTCATGCGGGCGCCAAGGCGTGTATCAGGTGTTCTTGCTGATCGAGATGGTCGGGAACTTCGAGGAGAAGTCCTTGGCCTGCTGGGCGATCTTTACCGCCACCGTGCGGGCCACGGTCTTGTAGAGGCTGGCCACCTCACCGTCCGGATCTGCCACCACGGTGGGACGACCGCTGTCGGCCTGCAGGCGGATATTGATGTCCAACGGCAGCGCACCCAGGTAGTCCATCTGGTATTGTTGCGCCATCTTCTTGCCGCCGTCGGCGCCGAAGATGTGTTCGACATGGCCACAGTTCGAGCAGACGTGCACCGCCATGTTTTCCACGATGCCCAGGATGGGCACACCCACCTTCTCGAACATCTTGATGCCCTTCTTGGCATCCAGCAAGGCGATGTCCTGCGGCGTGGTGACGATCACTGCGCCGGTCATGGGCACGCGCTGACTCAGAGTGAGCTGGATGTCACCGGTGCCGGGCGGCATGTCGATGATGAGGTAGTCCAGGTCCTTCCAGTTGGTCTGGCGCAGCAGCTGCTCCAGCGCCTGGGTGGCCATGGGGCCACGCCAGATCATGGCCTCGTCCTGCGCCACCAGGAACCCGATGGACATGACCTGCACGCCGTAGTTCTCCAGCGGCTCCATGGTCTGGCCGTCTTCAGACTCGGGCCGGGCGTCGATGCCCATCATCATGGGCTGGCTGGGGCCATAGATGTCGGCGTCGAGCAGGCCCACGCTGGCGCCTTCAGCCGCCAGGGCCAGGGCCAGGTTGACGGCGGTGGTGCTCTTGCCTACACCACCCTTGCCGGAGGCCACGGCGATGATGTTTTTCACCTTGGGCAGCAGCTGCACACCGCGCTGCACCGCATGGGCGATGACGCGGGTGTCGATGTTGACCGACACGTTGCCCACCCCCGGCACGGCCTTGACTGCAGCCACCAGGCTGCGCCGCAGCGTGGGCACCAGGCTCTTGGCGGGGTAGCCCAGCTCAATGTCGAAGGCTACATCGCCTCCATGGATCTGCAGGTTCTTCAGCGCCTTGGAGCTGACGAAGTCCTTGCCGGTATGGGGATCGGGTACGCCGCGCAGTGCGTCGTGGATTGCTTGTTCTGTGACTGCCATGGTGGGGAATGTGTGGGAGTAATACGCCGCAGGAGCTGCTCTGGATGGCGCAGAGTCTAGCGAAACCGGTCTATCCTTTCCCGCACCATGGAATTCGGTGGCGCCACCCCGTTTGATGGAAGCCATGCTGACGCCAGAACGACACGGTGCTGCGGTTCTTCGGCTGGGACAGCAGCGCCCCAGGCCACTAAAATCATGGGTTCCGCCCGAGAAAGCCGCCTTCCATGCCGTCCTCCGCACGCAAAATCTTCGTCACCACCGCCCTGCCCTACGCCAACGGCAACTTCCACATTGGCCACATCATGGAATACATCCAGGCCGACATCTGGGTGCGCACGCAGCGGCTGCTGGGCAACGCGGTGAACTTCTGTGGAGCAGACGACACACACGGCGCGCCCATCATGATTGCCGCCGAAAAGGCCGGCAAGACGCCGCAGCAGTTCGTGGCCGACATCGCTGCCGGGCGCAAGCAATACCTCGACGGCTTCCACATCGAATTCGACAACTGGCACAGCACCGACGCGCCCGAAAACCACCAGCTGGCGCAAGACATCTACCGTGACCTCAAAGCCAACGGCCTGATCGAGACGCGCACCATCGAGCAGTTCTTCGACCCCGAAAAGGCCATGTTCCTGCCCGACCGCTTCATCAAGGGCGAATGCCCCAAGTGCCACGCCAAGGACCAGTACGGCGACAACTGCGAGGTCTGCGGCGCGGTGTATGCGCCCACCGACCTCATCAACCCCTACTCCGCGCTGTCGGGCGCCAAGCCGGTGCTCAAAAGCTCCGAGCATTTCTTCTTCAAGCTGTCCGACCCGCGCTGCGTGGCGTTTCTGGAAGACTGGACGCAAAACGGCCGCCTGCAGCCCGAAGTGGCCAACAAGGTGCGCGAATGGTTCACCGTGCGCACCAACCCCGACGGCAGCACCAGCGAGGGCCTGGGCGACTGGGACATCTCGCGCGACGCGCCCTACTTCGGCATCGAAATCCCCGATGCGCCGGGCAAGTATTTCTATGTGTGGCTCGACGCGCCCATCGGCTACCTCGCCTCGCTGAAGAACCTGCTGGAAAAACGCGGCGAGGATTACGACGCCCACATGGCCGACCCGCAACTGGAGCAGTACCACTTCATCGGCAAGGACATCGTCACCTTCCACACGCTGTTCTGGCCCGCCACGCTGAAGTTCAGCGGCCGCAAGGTGCCCGACTCGGTGTTCGTGCACGGTTTCCTCACCGTGAACAACGGCGAGAAGATGAGCAAGAGCCGCGGCACGGGCCTGGACCCGCTCAAGTACCTGGGCCTGGGCATGAATGCCGAGTGGCTGCGCTACTACCTGGCCACCAAGCTGAGCAGCCGCAACGAAGACATCGACTTCAACGCCGAAGACTTCATGCTGCGCGTCAACAGCGACCTGATCGGCAAGTACGTCAACATCGCCAGCCGCGCGGCCGGTTTCATCAGCAAGCGCTTTGGCGGCCAGCTCGGTGAAGTGTCGGCCGACGGCGACGCGCTGCTGGAGCACCTGCGCACCGTGGCGCCCTCCATCATCGAGCTGCTGGCCGAGCGCGAATATGGCAAGGCCCTGCGCGAAACCATGCTGCTGACCGACCGCGTGAACGCCTACGTGGACCAGAACAAGCCCTGGGAGCTGGCCAAGCAGGACGGCATGCAAGAGCGCCTGCAGGACGTCTGCACCACCTGCATCGAGGCGTTCCGCCTGCTCACCATCCTGCTCAAGCCCGTGCTGCCCGCGCTGGCCGCGCAGGTTGAGGCTTTCCTGAAGGTGCAGCCCTTCACCTTCGCCGACGCCACCACCATGCTTGGCAAGGGCCATGGGATCGGTGAATACAAGCACCTGATGCAGCGCGTGGATGCCAAACAGCTTGAAGCATTGTTTGAGCCTCCAGCTCAGTCGGAACAAGCGCAAGTAGCTACCGAAACCGTAGCACCCGGCGGCGAAGAGCTGGCCCCCACCATCACCATCGACGACTTCACCAAGATCGACCTGCGCATTGCGCTGATCGTGAACTGCGAGGCCGTGGAAGGCTCGACCAAGCTGCTGCGCCTGACGCTGGATGTGGGTGAGGGCAAAACCCGCAACGTGTTCAGCGGCATCGCCAGCGCCTACCAGCCCGCCGACCTGATCGGCAAGCACACCGTGATGGTGGCCAACCTGGCGCCGCGCAAGATGAAGTTTGGCGTCAGCGAAGGCATGGTGCTGGCCGCCAGCCACGGCGACGAAAAGGCCCAGCCCGGCATCTACGTGCTGGAGCCGGTGGCCGGCGCCACGCCCGGCATGCGGGTGCGCTGAAACCCGCGCTACACCTGGGCCGCCCTATGAAAGAAGTGATCGACGTCGGCCTGCCGGCACTGAAGCAGCCATTCTCATGGGCCGTCAAGGCCCCGCTGCACCACAGCAGCATGCTGTTCACGGCGCACGGGCCGGTGCGCCCGGACGGCAGCATCGACACCGGCAACGTGAGCGAGCAGGCGCGGCTGACCTTCTCCAACCTGCGCCAGGCCGTCCACGCGGCTGGCGGCACCCTGGCCGATGTGACGCAGGTGCTGATCTACATGACCGAGGTGCAGGACATGGCTGCCATCGACGCGGTGTACCGCGAATTCTTCGCACCGCCCTACCCCAACCGCTCCAGCGCGGCCGTGGCGGCGCTGGTGGTGCCGGGCATGAAGCTGGAGATCGTGGCCTACGCCATCATCGCGCAGCCCGGCTGAGGGTCCGACAAGGGCACAGTGGCAGGCTACAATTTCCCGCATCCCGTGGGGGACTCTTGGGGGGAGCGGTTTCCGAAGAGGCCCCATTGGTGCAAGACGTCCCACCGGGCCGCTTGCCAGCGAAATGCCTTCAACCATAGCGGTGCCTGCGCCGCGCAACACTAGGAAATGCCATGAGCGCTTTTTGGGATGTCTTGATTCTGACCTTCACGGTCTTCTTCTTCTTCGCCTACCTGATGGTGCTGTTCCAGGTCATTTCCGACCTGTTCCGTGACAGTGAACTCAGCGGCCTGGCCAAAGCCCTGTGGATCGTCTTCCTGATCTTCCTGCCGCTGCTGACCTCGCTGGTGTACCTGCTGGTGCGCGGCAAGGGCATGGGCCAGCGCCAGCGCGTTGCCGTCGAGAAGGCCATGTCCGAAACCGACGCCTACATCCGCCAGGTGGCCGGCAAGTCGCCCGCCGACCAGATCGCCGACGCCAAGAAGCTGCTGGACTCTGGCACCATCAGCGCCGACGAGTTCGCCAAGCTGAAGGCCAAGGCACTCGGTTGATACCACTTGGGGCCTGGCCCCAAGCGATAAAGCGGCCTTCGGGCCGCTTTTTTTTCGCCTGCGCCAGCGCATCGCGCTTGGCCAGTGGCGGTCAGTTACTCCGCGTCGATGACTGGTCGGGGTCCACCACGCTGCCGGTGCGCAACACGCGGTAGTCGCGGTCGAAATACACGGTGAACACCATATTGGTGTTGGGCGACTCCAGGTAGCGCCAGTCGTAGGCCACTTCACCCTTCAGCTCGAACGGGGTGATACGGGCAGGTTTGCCCAACATCTTGCGCACCTCTTCCATCATCATGCCGGGCTGCACCTTGGCGAAATTCTGCGGGGTCAGCACCTGGCGCAGGGCGCTCATCTTGCCGTCGGTGCCGATGGTGATCATGTAGTTGCGGTGGCCGGCGGGCTGGCGGTTGTATTCGAAGGTGCGGCCACCGTCCGGCGCATCCCAGATCTTCTCGGGCTCGCCGAAGCGGGCCCGCACATCCGCCTCGGTCGAGACACCCTCTTCCAGCTCCTTGATCGCCTGCTGGTCACACCCGGCCAGCCCCAGCAGCAGCGCCGATGCACCAGCCAGCAAAACGGCCTTGATTCCGGTTCCCATGGAGTTCCCTCTTAAAATGCAGCAAAAGAGGTTCAAGTCTATGTCTTTCTTCCGCCGCCCCGACTACCAATCCGATGCCACCCAGTTCATCAATGGGCTGAAAAAACAAAAACCCAGCCTGGAGGCCGAGCAGCGCGCAGGCCGCGCCCTGCTGTGGGACAAGGCGGTGGACCGCAGCGCCTGGACTGGCTTCGACGCCGCCGAAGTGCCGCAGAAGCCCTACGTCTACCAGACCAACAACAGCTGAGCCACTGCGGCCGGGCACAGGATCTAGCGGCCAAACAGGCTCCACACGCCCATTTGACGGCCGCACATTGCTCCTGAAACAATAGCGAATCGGATGCAGACCACCCCCGAGATGCCGAGCCAGGCACCCATGCCCGAGGTGGTGGACCAGGTGGCGCTGGCGCGGCTGTATGGCGAGCCGCTGTTCTCCATGCCGCAGGACCTGTACATCCCGCCGGATGCGCTGGAGGTCTTCCTCGAAGCCTTTGAAGGCCCGCTGGACCTGCTGCTCTACCTGATCCGCAAGCAGAACTTCAACATCCTCGACATCCCGATGGCGGGCCTGACCCGCCAGTACCTGAGCTACGTGGACGAGATCCGCAGCCGCAACCTGGAGCTGGCAGCGGAGTACCTGCTGATGGCGGCCATGCTCATCGAGATCAAGTCGCGCATGCTGCTGCCCCCCAAAAAGACCGCCGAGGGAGTGGAGCCCGAAGACCCGCGCGCCGAGCTGGCCCGCCGCCTGCTCGAATACGAGCAGATGAAGCTGGCCGGCGCGGCGCTGAATGCGGTGCCGCAGTACGGCCGCGACTTCCTGCGGGCGCAGGTCTATATCGAACAAAGCCTGCAGCCGCGCTTCCCCGAGGTGCACCTGGTGGACCTGCAGGACGCCTGGCGCGACATCCTCAAGCGCGCCAAGCTGGTGCAGCACCACAAGATCACCCGCGAAGAGCTGAGCGTGCGCGAATACATGAGCCAGGTGCTCAAGGCCTTGCAAGGCCACAAGTTCGTCGAGTTCGAGGACCTGTTTGACCCCTCCAAGGGAACCTCCGTGCTGGTGGTCACCTTCATTGCCCTGCTGGAACTGGGCAAGGAAACCCTGATCGAGATCACCCAGGCCGAGGCATTCGCACCTATCTATGTGCGCCTGGCCTACACACCGGCCTGAAAACAGGCTCTGACATCGACTGCCGCGCAATGCGGTACAAAGCGGGCCTGGAGACAAAAGCCCGCACCATGACCCACCCTACTGCCGCACCTGCCAGCCCCTACGGTACCCTGCCCCCTGCATCTCCCGTGGCCACGCGCCGGCCCCTGAGCCTGCCGCGCCTGGCCGAGATGCATGCGCGCGGCGAGAAGATCACCATGCTCACCGCCTACGACGCCACCTTCGCCGCCATGGCCGACGCCGCCGGGGTGGAATGCCTGCTGGTGGGCGACTCGCTGGGCATGGTCTGCCAGGGCCTGCCCAGCACCGTGGCAGTGAGCCTGGAGACCATGTGTTACCACACCGAAAGCGTGGCCCGGGGCCTGCGCCGCGCCCAGGGCACGGCCTGGATCGTGGGCGACATGCCTTTCGGCAGCTACCAGGAATCCCGCGAGCAGGCCCTGAAGAGCGCCGTGGCCCTGCTGCAGGCCGGTGCCCACATGGTCAAGCTCGAAGGCGGCGGCTGGACCACCGAGACCGTGCGCTTCCTGGTGGAGCGTGGCATCCCCGTGTGCGCCCACCTGGGCCTGACGCCGCAGACCGTGCACGCCCTGGGCGGCTACCGGGTGCAGGGCCGCGGCGACGAAGCCAGCGCCCTGCTGCGCCAGCAGGCCCTGGCCCTGCAGGACGCGGGCGCCGCCATGCTGGTGCTGGAGATGGTGCCCGCCGCCCTGGCCGCCAGCCTGACCGCCGAGCTGGTGCACTGCGCCACCATCGGCATCGGCGCAGGCAAGGGCACCGCCGGCCAGGTGCTGGTGCTGCACGACATGCTGGGCATCAACCTGGGCAAGATGCCCAAGTTCGTGCACAACTTCCTGCAGGGCGCGCCCGGCGTGCGCGAGGCCATGGAAGCCTATGTGCAGGCCGTGAAGGTCGGCAGCTTCCCCGACGACCAGCAGCACGCCTGGTGACCCCCCACCCCGCCGCGACACACCCCATGAAAATCGTCCACCACATCGAAGAACTGCGCCAGGTGCTGGCACCCTTCCAGCGCCCGGCCTTCGTGCCCACCATGGGCAACCTGCACGGCGGCCACCTGGCCCTGGTGCAGCAGGCCCAGGCGCTGGGCGACGTCACCGTGGCCAGCATCTTCGTGAACCGGCTGCAGTTTCTGCCGCACGAGGATTTCGACAGCTACCCCCGCACCTGGGAGGCCGACTGCGCCCAGCTGAAAGACGCCGGCTGCCATGTGCTGTTCGCCCCGCGCGAGGCCGACCTCTACCCCGCGCCCCAGACCTTCAAGGTGCAGCCCGACCCGGCCCTGGCCGACATGCTGGAAGGCCACTTCCGCCCGGGCTTCTTCACGGGGGTGTGCACGGTGGTGATGAAGCTGTTCAGCGCGGTGTTCGCCGGGCGCGCCCACGGCGTAGCGGTGTTTGGCCGCAAGGACTACCAGCAGCTGATGGTGATCCGCCAGATGGTGCAGCAGTTTGCGCTGCCCATCGACATCGTGGCCGGCGCCACCCGCCGCGCCGACGACGGCCTGGCCCTGAGCTCGCGCAACGGCTACCTGGACGCCACCCAGCGCCAGGAGGCCGTGGCCCTGAGCCGCGCCCTGGCCGCCCTGGCCCAGCAGGCCCTGGCCGCCGGCGCAGCGCTGGCGCAGCAGCTGCCCGCCCTGGAAGCCGACGCCCTGGCCGCCTTGGCCCAGCGCGGCTGGCAGCCCGACTACCTGACGGTGCGCCGGCGCAGCGACCTGCAGCCGCCCCAGGCCGGCGACACCGCCCTGGTGGCGCTGGGCGCGGCGCGGCTGGGCGGCACCCGGCTGATCGACAACCTGGAGTTCGGCGCACCCCCCGCCTGAAGCGCTACGGCGTCACGATGGCGAAGGTGCCCGGCGCCTTGTCGATCAGCGAGAAGAAGCGCACCAGGTCGATCTTGCTGCCGTCCACCTTGAGGTCGTCGCTCATCAGCGTGTCCTGGATGCCGGCGGTGCCGGCGATCATCTTCAGGAAGATGGCCTTGCTCACGGTGAGGGTGGCGTTGGCGTCGGCGGCGGGCGCGGCGCGCTGGTGGTGCAGCACGGCGTTCTCAAGCCACAGCACATAGGACTCGCGGCTGTCGCGGATGACCAGGTTCACCTTCAGGTTCTTGCCCTCGGCGGCGGGGCCGTTCAGGCTGGCCTCCATGGATTCGAGGAAGCGCTCGGTGGGTGTCTGCGCCAGCATGTCCAGGAAGGCGGCGCGGCTGATGCCCTTCTGGGGCGGGCCGTTGCGCAGCTCGGCGGCGGCGGTGAGGTAGCTGTTGCGCCAGGTGGACGCCTCCGACTGGTAGCCCAGCTGGTCGTAGCTGCGGGCCAGCAGCTCCTTGGCGCCCTTGTGCTCGGGCGCGCCGAACACCGCCTGGTTCAGCAGCTCGGCGGCCCAGCGGTAGTCGCCCTTGTCATAGGCGGCCTGCGCGGCAGCCACCACCTTGTCGGCGCCGCCCATCAGCTCCAGGTAGCGCGGGCCGCTTTGCTCGGGCGGCAGCGGGTTCAGGTGGGCCGGGTTGCCGTCGTAGTGGCCCAGGTAGAACTGGTACACCGCCTTCACGTTGTGGCGCAGGTCGCCGTAGTAGCCGCGCACCCCGAAGAAGGACTGCAGCGAGGCCGGCAGCTTGACCTGGTCGGCGATCTCGCGCTGGGTGTAGCCGGCGTTGATCAGGCGCACCGTCTGGTCGTGGGTGTATTTGTAGGCGTCGCGGTGCTTGGTGATGAACTCGGCAATGCGCGCCTGGCCCCAGATGGGCCAGTTGTGCTGGCCGAAATACACCTCGGAGTCGCGGGTCTGCTCCAGCGCTTCCTGCATGTACTGGGCCCAGCGGGCCGCGTCGCGCACCTTGGCGCCGCGCACCGGCAGCAGGTTGTGCATGGTCTGGGCCAGGTTCTCGGCGCCGCCGTAGGCCTTGTGCTCGGGGATGTGGAAGGTCAGCTCGGCGGGGGCTTCGGCGCCGGGCACGTTGTGGAACACGAAGCGCACCCCGTCGAGCACCAGCTCCTCGGTGGGCTTGGTGATGATCTGGGTGGGCGGCAGGATGCCGAAGTTGCCATAGGCCACGTTCTTGCCCAGGCCGTTGTCCACCAGCCCGGTGGGCGAGATGGGCAGGTCGCGGCCAAACTGGTAGACGGAGCGCCGGCCCATGGCCGTGCCCACCAGCACGTTTTCGCTGGTGGCCTCTTCCATGAAGCCTTCGGAGGCAATGATGGGCACCTTGCGTTCGGCGGCCTCCTGGGCGCTGAGCACGCCCAGCGCGCCGCCGAAGTGGTCGATGTGGCTGTGGCTGAACACCAGCGCCGTCACCGGCTTGTTGCCCAGGTGCTGGCGGGCGAAGGCCAGCGCGGCGGCGGCGCTTTCGCGGGCGGTGAGCGCGTCCACCACGATGAAGCCGGTCTTGCCCTCGACCAGGGTCATGTTGCCCATGTCGAAGCCGCGCAGCTGGTAGATGCCGTCGGTCACCTTGAACAGGCCGATCTGCGCGTTCAGCGTGGCATGGCGCCACAGGCTGGGGTTGACGGTGGGCGGCGCCGCGCCGTCGATGAACTTGTAGGCGTCGAAGTCGATCAGCGTGCTGCCGTCGGCCGCCGTGATCTTGCCGCTGGGACGGGCGATGAAGCCGCGCCGGGCGTCTTCGAAGCCCTGCGGGTCGTCCAGCCGCAGCTGCTGGGCCATGGCCTGGTTGGCTGCCACGGTGGCCGCCGAGGCGTCCCCCGCCGCGCCGCCCACGCCGGTGGATGGGCCGCAGGCGGCCAGGGCGCCCAGCACCAGCAGGACGGCGGCGAGCTTGAAACGGGAAGTCATGGATGTCTCCGATCTGGGCATGTGCCCGTCTGTGGCGGGGTGGAAAATCAGGCCGCCGCGCCATGCCCGGCGCGGATCAGGTCGGCGGCCTTTTCGGCCACCATGATGGTCGGGGCGTTGGTATTGCCGCCGACCAGCGTGGGCATGATGGACGCATCGACCACCCGCAGGCCGCCGACGCCGCGCACGCGCAGGCACTCGTCCACCACGGCCATGCGGTCGGCCGCCGGGCCCATCCTGCAGGTGCCCGCCGGGTGGTACTGGGTGTCCGCCCGGCGGCGGATGTCGGCCTCGATGGCCGCGTCATCGTCGAGCGGCACGGGGTAGAGCATCTCGCCGCGGTAGGC
>Ga0208564_1000601_pt1 | contig 32866 bp, 27 predicted proteins | sample AD_UKC073_MetaG_FD_184439 | JGI IMG/M metagenome (GOLD analysis project Ga0208564, IMG submission 184439) | Active sludge microbial communities of municipal wastewater-treating anaerobic digesters from USA - AD_UKC073_MetaG (SPAdes) (version 2) | ecosystem: Engineered > Bioreactor > Anaerobic >... | reverse complement strand
GCGCGCCGATGCGCCGGCAGTCCGGCGATCGGGCAGATAGCGGTCCACGGCGGCGCGGCTCGGCACCCCTTGAAGCCAGGCGCGGAATGCGGCCAGCGCAGTGCGCCCAGCAGCCCAGGTGCACCAGGCTGTTGAACTGCGCGATCTTGTCGTAGGCCTCGTAGCCGTCGGTCATGAACACCGCGCCCGGGCGCACGCCGGCATACAGCCCCATCGCCGTGGCTGCCGACCGGCTGGGCGAGTAGCTGAACAGCCGGATTGGCGGTCCGGTGCCGTCCTTGCCCGAACCGTCGGTCATCTGCGCCCAGACGTAGCTCTTGGTCTGCGCCGCGCGCCCGGGCTCCTTGAGCACCTGCAGCTCCGTCTCGTCGCCGAAGACCAGCGGCGCGTCCAGCAACTCGTCGCGCAGCAGGTTGATCACCGGCTGCACCGCCTGTCCGGCACGCACCATGCTGCCGGCCACCGTGTTGCGCGAGACGTCGGTGCCGCCGAAGCGCCCGAGCAGCACCGCCTGGCGGTACAGCGGCAGTCCGTCCAGGTACTTCGACGTGGCCATCCACGCCAGCGCGCTCTCGGTGAACAGGCCCTTGGGGATGATCTGCGCCGGCCGTGCCGCCAGACGCAGGCTGCCATCGCAGCAGGGGCAAGCGTACTTCACGCGCTCATGGCGGATCACGCGTACCTGCTGCGGCACGATGTCCAGTTGCTCGCTGACCTCCGCCCCGATCTCGCGCAGGGTTGCGCCGTCGTGCGGGCATACGCGCTCGCCCTCGGGCAGTTCGTGGCGCAGCACCTCGCGCGGCAGCGCCGCATCCAACGGCTTGCGCCCGCGCTTGGCGCGCTTGTGGCCCGGCACGTCGACCTTGTCGCTGTTCTCGCCAGGCTCTTCGGCCGCCGGCTCAGCCTGGCTGCCCAGGCTCTCGGCCTCGTTGAAGAACATGTCCTTCTGGTGCTGGCCAGTGACCTCGCTGCTGGCGGCGAAGAGCTGCCGCTTGAACTTGTTGAGCTGCTCCTTGAGCAGGTCGCGCTCGGTGCGCGTGATGCGCAACTCGCCGGTCAGCGTCTCGTTGTGCTTCAGTGCTTCGGCCAGCGCCTGCTGCAGAGCGGCGAACTGTTCGGGCGTGGGCACAGCAACCATCGGCCCACAGTCTCACGCAGCGCCGTGCCGGGCGCCATGCGGATCTGCGGCAATGGCAATGCAGCGCCGTTGTCGTTCTCAGCCGACGTGCGCATACGCGCGCCGCGGATGCCGCTGCACGACACCGATGTCGATCCCCTCGAGCAGCCAATGCAACTGCTCGACGCTCAGCACCGGCACATCGGCCTCGCCGGGCCAGATGAAGCGATCTTCCTCCAGCCGCTTGAGCAGCAGCCAGAAGCCGTTGCGGTCCCAGCCCAGCACCTTGACCCGGTTGCGCCGCCGGTTGCTGAACACGTACACGCAGGCGGCGAACGGATCCAGCCCGAGCCCATGCTGCACCAGGCTGGCCAGGCCGTTGATGCTCAGCCGGAAGTCCACAGGTGCTCGGTGCAGGTAGACCTTCAACCCTTCATCGAGCCGGAACACCGCAGCCTCCCCAGCGCCTCGATCACCGAGCCGACATGCCCCACGTCGATGCCACCGAACTCGATCGCCACGCCGTTGGGCAATCGGGCCTGGATCTGCACGGCCGGCGGCGTGCTGAGCTCGACCGGCACTGGCCTGGCCACCACCGGCACCGCCACGAACGCTGCGGGCGTGGACACAGCCTGGCCAGCGGCCGGGCGAGGCCGGCGCACATGCCCGCGTTCGCGCAGCCAGCGGCACACCTGGTTGGCATTGACGCCGCACTCGCGCGCCAAGCGCGACACCGATGCGCCGGGCTGCATGCACAGCGCGACCAACTCTGCCTTCGCCTGCTCGTCGTACTGGCTGCGGCCGTCGGCCTTGTGGCCCACCACCAGCCGTCGCCTGAGATCCTGCAAGTCGCCCATCACTACGTTCCCACGTCCATCTACGTGGGAACGTAGGCTGTCAGAGCACAGCCTCGAATTCCAGGGCGGGGTTCATTGACCGCTTACGGATGAACTGTGCGCCGGCGAAGTAGGTCGGGTAGTCCACGCCGGTGGCCAGCAGCCCACCCGCCAGCGTGACCACCGACCACAGCACCGGGTTGGCCCAGGGCGCGCTGTCCAGCCTCGTGTAGGCCGCGTTCGCCAGCAGGTACACGACCAGCGTGGCCGTGAGGCCGAACAGCGGCGTGGCGGAGAGATAGACCCAAAGTTCGACGAAGCGGGGCAATGGCTAAACCTGCTTCTTTCTGCGTTCAAACGCCTGCAGCACGAGCACCGTCACGGCCAGCCCGGTCCAGGTCGACAGCACGATGACGAAAAGCATGCGGCCGCCGTACTGTCCGAGCAGCGCGAGGTGGGTCATCACGCCCACGCCGACCGGGATGAACAACAGGGACAGATGGGCGAGCATGAAGTTCGCACAATCGGCCACCGGTTCGCGCACCGCGGAAAAGTGAAGACTGGCGAGCAGCAGCACCAGGCCGACCACCGGGCCGGGCAGGGGCAGCGACAAGCCGCGTGAGAGCACTTCGCCGATCGACTGGAACACCAGCAACCAGGCCATGCCGCGCAGGCCATTCATCGTGTTCTGTCCTTCCTTCACTGGCTCACCACGTGTGCCCTGAATTTGCTCGCTAATCAGGACACCACATGGCTTGCAACATCGATCTGCCGCAAGCACACGACAACGTGATGGTGACAGATGCCGTCTCGCGGCCAGGGGCCGGCCTCGGGCTGCCGCCCATGCCGCCCATTCCGCCGCCCGAATTGAGGGCTCGAAGCGGCATGTGACACTCAGTACGCCCGGGCTTCGAAACCCGCCGAGCAAATGCGGCCGACCACGTTGTCGCGGCATCACGATCACCGCCCGCAGTCCCAGACGCTGCGCATGGTGGGCAACGCCCTGCGCGTGGTTGCCGGCCGAGGCCGCGATCACGCCGGGCACCGTCGCGCCGCTCTCGAGCAGCGAAGCGAGCTTGTCGAGCGCGCCGCGCTCCTTGAACGAAGCAGTGAACTGCAGGTTCTCGAACTTCAGGAAGACTCGGGCGCCGACGACCTGCGATAGCGTCTTCGACTCCAGGCACGGCGTCTCGAGCACCTGGCTCGCTAAGCGCTGCGCTGCCGCCTCGACGTCGGAAAGACGCGCCATCGTTATCTCGTTTACGCGAACACGGGTGGTGCTGCGCCCGCCAAGGTCACCTTCATCGTCGTGCGGGCGCAGCGAGGCTTCGCGCCGCGGCGGTTGAACCGGGCGTCACTGCGCGCACCAGCCGCCGTCGATCGACATGGCGGCGCCGCGGATCTGGTCGGCCGCATCGCTGCACAGAAAGGCGATCAGCGCGCCCACGTCGGACTCGCCGACGAAGCGACCGGTCGGCTGCTTGCCGAGCAGCGTCGCCCGCGCCGCCTCCTCGCTCACGCCCTCGGCGGCGGCGCGTTCGCGCGCCTGCTGCACCAGGAACGAACTGTTCTCGACCCAACCCGGACAGATCGCGTTGACGGTGATCCCGGTCTGCACCAACTCCAGGGCCAGCGCCTTCGCCATACCGACCGCCCCATGCTTGGCCGCCACGTAGGCCGCCTTGTAGCCGGAGCCGACGAGGCCCTGCGACGACGACACGTTGACGATGCGCCCCCAGTTGCGCTCTCGCATGCCGGGCAGCACCCGACGGCAGGTGTGAAAGCAAGCGCTGAGGTTGACCGCGATGTCCTGCTCCCAGCGCTCGACTGGCATTGACTCCAGCGGGCCCGCGTACTGCACGCTGCCGCCGTTGATCAGGATGTCGATGTGTCCCAGTTCGGCGAGCACGCGGCTCATCATGGCGTCGATCGACTTGGCGCTGGCCAGGTCGGCCTCGTAGAACGAGATCGCCGGCGCAAGGCCGGCTGCGCGCAAGCGCGCATGAATGGGCTCGACCTTCGTCGGAGCGCAGTGCACAGCCAGCGTCGCCTGTGTGCGCGCCAGGGCGACGATGGCGCCGATGCCGACGCTCACGTCAGAGCCGCCGATGACGAGTGCGGTCTTGGCCGCCGGCATGACCGACGCGCTCACTCGATCACGACTCCGGCGCCTCGAACGACCTCGCCCCACTTCTTGATCTCGGCATCGAGGAAGGTGGCGAACTCCGCGGGCGTGCCTCCCATCGGTTCGACCCCCATCCCGGCCAGGCGCTCGCGGAAAGCGGGCTGCGCCAGAATCTTGTTGACGGCGCCGTTGAGGCTGTCGACGACAGCTTTGGGCGTGCCCTTGGGCGCGGCGAAGCAAAGCCAGGTGGTGGATTCGATTTTCGGGAAACCTGCCTCGGCCATGGTCGGCACGTCTGGAAGCGCCACCGAGCGCTGGGGCGCCATGACCGCGAGCGCCTTGACTTTGTTCGCCTTGACGTGAGTGGCGATGCCGGGGACCAGTTGGAACATGATCGGAACCTCGCCCGAGAGCAGCGAGGTGGTCGCGGGACCCGCGCCGTTGAACGGCACATGGGTCATGGTTGTCTGGGTCGATTGACGGAACAGTTCGGCGGCGGTGTGCATCGAACTGCCATTTCCCGTCGTGCCGAAGTTGGCGCCCGGGTTCTTCTTCACGTACTCGACGAACTCCTTGACGTTGTTCACCGGAATCGACGGGTGGACGACCAGGATGTTGGGGACGTTGCCGACGACGATGACGGGTTCAAAGTCCTTCTGCGGGTGAAACGGCAGGTTCTTGTACAGCGCAAGGTTGGTGGCCATCGTGCCGGCGCCGGTGAACAGCACGACATGCCCGTCGGGAGCGGCACCCTTGACGTACGCCGCGCCGATGTTCCCGTTCGCGCCGGGCTTGTTCTCGACGACGAAGGTGCCGCCGAGCATCTTGCCAAGCTCCTCCGCGAGCATGCGCGCCAGCGGATCGGTCGTGCGTCCGCCGGCCCCGAACGGAACCACGATCGTGACGGGCTTCGACGGCCACCGCTGGGCAATCACCGCTCCCCCGAGCAAGGCGCCAGCGAGCGCCACACCAGACTGCATCAACGTACGACGTTTCATGGCGAAGTCTCCCGTGGAAGGTTGAACGGTGACATGTCAAGGCACCCGTTACGAGCCCGCAACGACCACATGCATGTAGCGCGGCCCATGCGCCCCGAGCACCAGGCTGCCTTCGATGTCGGTCGTGCCGCTGGCCCCGGTGATGAGGTTCACGTTGCGTGGCATCGGCTGGCCGGCGATCAATGCCGCGTAGTCTTCCAGGTACGCCAGGATGTCGGCACTGCGCAGCAGCACGATGTGGTGCAGTGGCAGGAAGTTCGCCAGCACCGGAGAGTCCGAACCGGAATGGAACACCAGCGAACCGGTCTCGGCGATACCCCACTTCGCCATACCCACCGCGGCAGATTCGTCCGGCGCGACTTGCGCGTGCACCTCGAATGCCGACCAATCGAGCGAGCGCAGCAGCGCGTGCGGCTGCAGCGCGACCACTGCCGGCAGCCTGCGAATCTCCAGGTACGCGGCCACCGCGGCAGGCACGTCCGCCAGCGACGCGACCTGTTCTGCCGAAGCAGCGACCTTCGGCGATGTGACGCGCGCGATGAAGGCCTCCACGAGCGAGCTTGCGAGCAGGTCGGGACGCGTCGATGGCAGGTCCGTCAGCAGCGCGGCGGCGGCGTGTTGCACAGTCGCCGCATCGATGCTGCGTCGCCCGAGCGCGGCGCGAACCCGGCCCAGGATGTCGTCGCGCGCCGTCACTTGCGGCGCCCTTCGCCGCTGGTGTAGCGGGCCATAAAAGTCCGGCCCTCGGGCGCCGGAAAGTCTCGATACTCCGCCCACGGGCCGAGCCCGGGCATGCTGCGGATCCAGCCCCCACGGCTGAACAGTCGCAGTACGCGAACAGCCACCGCCGTTTGCAGTCTGTAGAGCCACGGCCGAGAGGCCACGAAGGTGAAGACACCCATCCCGAAGCGCATCGCCGCCGGTTCCAGCCCTTCGCGCCACGAGCGGTCGCGCCAGCCGCGCAGCAGCGTCGGCAGCGGAATGTCGACCGGGCAGACCTCCTGGCACTTGCCGTTGAGCGTGCACGCATGCGGCAGATCGCGGGACTTCTCCAGGCCGTCGAAGACCGGCGTGAGCACGGCCCCCATCGGCCCGGGATAGGTGCCGCCATAGGCATGCCCGCCCATCTGCCGGAACACCACGCAGTGGTTCATGCACGCGCCGCAGCGCAGGCAGCGCAGCATGTCGCGCAAGCCAGCCTCGGCGAGCATCTTCGTGCGGCCGTTGTCGACCAGCACGATGTGGAACTCCTCGGGGCCGTCCAGATCGCCTGGCTTCTTCGGCCCGCAATGGAAGGTGGTGTACTGCGTGACATCGGCTCCGGTGGCCGAGCGGACCAGCAGGCGCAGCAGCGCAAACGCGTGCGGCAGGCTCGGCACCAGCTTCTCGATGCCGGCCGTCACGATGTGCACACGCGGCGGCGAGGTCGTCAGCTCGGCGTTGCCCTCGTTGGTCACGGTGCAGGTCGCGCCGGTATCGGCGATCAGGAAGTTGGCGCCCGAGATCGACACGTCGGCGCTCAGGAACTTGTCGCGCAGCTCGCGCCGCGCACTGTCGACCATCGCCTCGATCGTCTCCTCGCGGTGCGGGACGCGGTGCGACTGCTTGAACATCTCCGACACCTGCTCGCGCGTGCGATGCATCGACGGCCAGACGATGTGTGACGGCCGATCGCCTCCGAGTTGCACGATGTGCTCGGCAAGATCGGTTTCGACGCGCTCGATGCTGGCCGCATCCAGCGCATGCGGCAGGCCGATCTCCTCGCCGAGCATCGACTTCACCCGCGTGACCCGCTTCGCCTGCGCCTTGCGGCAGAGATCCACGACGATGCGCGAGGCCTCGTCGGCCGAAGACGCCCAGTGCACCTCGGCACCGGAGGCGATCGCGTTGCGTTCAAACTCGAGCAAGTAGTGGTCGAAGTGCTCAATGACGTGGTCCTTGATCCGCTTGCCGCGGTCGCGGGCGGCGTCGAACTGCGGAAAGGCCGCCAGCGCGGCGGCGCGCTTGCGCTCGGCCGTGCCGGTCGTGCGGTCGATCGCGACCTTCAGCGTGGGATCGGCCAGCGCTACGTCGGCGCGCGCGCGGAAGGAGAGGATGGAGGTGTGCATTGGCTCGCTCATCCCTTCTCGCCGACGGCAGGCGCATCGGCCATGCCTGCCAGCACCTCGGCGGCGTGATAGACGCGCACCGGTGAGCCGTTGCGGTGCAGCTTGCCGGCCATGTTCATCAGGCAGCCCAGGTCGCCGCCCAGCAGCACCTGGGCACCGCTGCGCTGAACAGCGGCTGCCTTCTCGGACACCACCGCGTTCGAGATCGCCGGGTACTTCACGCAGAACGTGCCGCCGAATCCGCAGCAGACATCGTTGCCTTCCAGCGCCTTCATCTCGAGGCCGCTAACTGCGCCAAGCAGTGCGCGCGGCTGCTCGAAAACTCCCAGCTCGCGCAGGCCGGAACAGCTGTCGTGATAGGTCGCGGTGGCTGGAAACTTGACGCCGGTCGGCTTGTAGTGCATCACGTCGACGAGAAAGCTCATCAACTCGAAGGTGCGCTCACCGAGCCGGCGCGCGCGCTCGGCCCAGGCTGCATCGTCGGCCAGAGCTTCGGGATAGTGCGCACGCGTCATGCCGACGCAGGAGCCCGACGGCCCGACCACGTAGTCGTAGGGCTCAAAGAGTTCGATGAAGCGGCGCGCGAGCACGGCGGTGTCCTTCGTGTCCCCGCTGTTGAACGCCGGCTGTCCGCAACAGGTCTGCTGCGTCGGCACCTCCACCTTGCAGCCTGCGTCCTGCAGCAGCTTCAGCGCCGCGAAGCCCACGCTCGGGCGCATCGCGTCGGCCAGGCAGGTGACGAACAGCGCGACTCTAGGCACCGATCGCGAAGCCGATGATTTCAGGGTATTGCTCATGGGATAACTTTCGTTTGAGAGGTGGCGGTGAGGGTCAGGCCTCCAGCACGGTCAGCACCTCGTCGAGCATCTTCTTCGCGTCGCCGAAGAGCATGCGGTTGTTGTCCTTGTAGAAGAGCGGGTTGTCTACGCCGGCATAGCCCGAAGCCATGCTGCGTTTCATGACGATCGAGGTCCGGGCCTTCCAGACCTCGAGCACCGGCATCCCGGCGATGGGGCTCGCCGGGTCGTCCTGGGCGGACGGGTTGACGATGTCGTTCGCGCCGATGACGATAGCGACGTCGGTGTCGGGGAAGTCCTCGTTGATCTCGTCCATCTCGAGCACGATGTCGTAGGGCACCTTCGCCTCAGCGAGCAGCACGTTCATGTGCCCCGGCATGCGGCCGGCCACCGGGTGGATGCCAAAGCGCACTGTGACACCCTTCTGGCGCAGCACCTTGGTGATGTCATTGACCGTGTGCTGCGCCTGCGCCACCGCCATGCCGTACCCCGGCACGATGATCACGTTCTTGGCATCGCGCAGCAGCTCGGCGGTCTCATGCGCGCTGACAGGCACCACCTCGCCCTGAGGCTGGGCGACGCCGGCCCCCGCCGCCTTGGCCGCGGGCGCGCCGCCGCCGAAGCCTCCGGCGATGACGCTGATGAAGTTGCGGTTCATCGCTCGGCACATGATGTAGCTCAGGATCGCGCCCGACGAGCCGACCAGCGCGCCGACGACGATCAGCAGGTCGTTGCCGAGCATGAAGCCTGTGGCGGCCGCGGCCCAGCCCGAGTAGCTGTTGAGCATCGAGACGACCACCGGCATGTCGGCGCCGCCGATGGCCATCACCATGTGCACGCCGAACAGCAGCGCGATGGCCGTCATGACAATCAGCGGCGTCATGCCGGCCTGGATGTCGTGCGCTCGCAGGAACTCGCGGCCGAACCAGATCACCACCAGCAGGCCCGCCAGGTTGAGCAGGTGCCGCGCGGGCAGCAGCAGCGGCTTGCCGCCGATCTTGCCCGACAGCTTGCCGAAGGCGATGAGCGAGCCAGAGAACGTGACGGCGCCGATCAGGATGCCGACGTAGATCTCCACCTCATGGATCGCCTTCTCGGCGGGTGTCGGAAACACGGTGGAGGTGTCGACGTAGCTGGCAAATCCCACCAGGCAGGCGGCCAGGCCCACCAGGCTGTGCATCAGCGCGACGAGCTCGGGCATCTGCGTCATCTGCACCTTCTTTGCGGCGAAGAGCCCGACCACGCCACCGACCACGAGCGCGGCGACGATCCAGGAGATGCCGACAGAGCTGACGCGCGGACCCAGCACCGTCGCCAGCACGGCCACGGTCATGCCGATGATGCCGAACAGGTTGCCGCGGCGTGCCGTCTCGGGGTTGGACAGGCCACCCAGGCTCAGGATGAACAGGATGGTCGCGCCGATGTAGGAGACGGTGGCCAAACTGGAAGTCATGGTCAGCGCCTCCTCATCATTTGCGGAACATCGCAAGCATGCGGCGCGTGACCGCGAAACCGCCGAACATGTTGACGGCCGTGAGCACCAGAGCAAAGACCGCCAGCCCGAGAATCAAGGCATTGGGACGATTTGCCGATCCGGCCGCGTCCAACGGCGGTGCCACCTGCACGAGCGCGCCGATCGCGATGATCGACGAGATCGCGTTCGTGACGCTCATCAGCGGCGTGTGCAGTGACGGCGTCACGTTCCAGACCACCATGTAGCCCACGAAGCAGGCCAGCACGAAGACCGTGAAGTGCGAGAGGAACGTGGCCGGCGCGTACAGGCCCACCAGCAGGAAGACCAGCGCGCCCAGGCCGAACGTGGTGGCCAACCCCCTGACAGACATCGGCTCGCCGGCACCGTGACCATGGCCCTTGGGTGCCGGCGCCACTGCGGCGGCTTTCGGCTTGGGCGCTACGGCGGGCAGCTTCGGCGGTGGGGCCGGCCAGGTGAGTTCGCCATCCTTGAGAACCGTCAATCCACGGATCGCGTCGTCGTCGAAGTTGACGTTGATCGTGCCGTCCTTGGTCTTGCACAGTTCTTCGGTCAGGCGCAGCAGGTTGTTCGAGTACAGGGTGGACGACTGCTTGGCGAGGCGGCTGACCAGATCGGTGTAGCCCACGATCGTGACGCCGTGCTTGACCACCGCCTGGCCAGGTTCGGTCAGTTCGCAGTTGCCGCCTTGTTCAGCCGCCATGTCGACGATCACGCTGCCGGGCCTCATGCTGCGCACCATCTCGGCGGTGATCAGCTTGGGAGCCGGCTTGCCGGGGATCAGCGCGGTCGTGATGATGATGTCGGCATCCTTGGCCTGCTCGGCGTACATCGCGCGCTGTGCAGCCTGGAAGCCCTCGCTCATCACCTTGGCGTAGCCGCCGCCGCCGGAACCCTCCTCCTCGTAGTCGACCTTGACGAACTCGCCGCCGAGCGACACCACCTGGTCGGCGACCTCGGCGCGCGTGTCGTTGGCGCGCACGATCGCGCCGAGGTTGGCGGCGGTGCCTATGGCTGCCAGCCCAGCGACGCCGGCGCCGGCGATGAAGACCTTGGCCGGTGGGATCTTGCCCGCGGCGGTGACTTGGCCGTTGAGGAAGCGACCGAAAGCATGCGCGGCCTCGATCACCGCGCGGTAGCCGCTGATGCCGGCCATCGAGGTCAGCGCGTCCATCTTCTGCGCCCGCGACAGTTGCCGCGGCAGACAGTCGATGGCCAGCACGGTGGCCTTCCTCGCGGCCAATTGCTGCATCAGGTCCGCGTTCTGCGCCGGCCAGACGAAGCCGATCAGTGTGCCGCCTTCGCGCAGCATGGCCACTTCGTCCTCGGTCGGCGGGCGGACCTTGAAGACGATATCGCTGCCGGCCCAGACGTCGCGCGCCGTCGGCACGACCTTTGCACCGGCGGCACGGTAGGTCTCGTCGGCGAAGTTCGCCGCATCGCCCGCGCCGCTCTCCACGGCCACCTGAAACCCCAGCTTGACGAGTTTCGCCACCACATCGGGCACGGTGGCGACGCGCTTCTCGCCGGCCGCGGTTTCCTTCGGTACTCCAACGACCAGACCCATGAACTCAGCTCCTCGGGTGTGCGTTACCCCCAACGTCGCCGGCGGCGGCGATCATGCGCATCGGAAGCAGCCGCGGCTGCGACCGCTTTACCAGCCCTCAATAGACAAGTCTGGTGAACGGCCACACGTAGGCCATCAGGGTCACCAGGCCGCCCACGAGCACGGCCAGTGCTATGGAGTGGAAGAACACATAGCGCAGGATGTCGCCCTCGTGGTTGAACCAGCGCGTGGCGGTGCTGGCGACGACGATCGACTGCGCGTCGATCATCTTGCCCATCACGCCTCCGGAACTGTTTGCGGCAGCCATCAGCACCGGGTCGAGGCCGATCTGCTGCGCGGTGACTTTTTGCAGGCCGCCGAACAGCACGTTCGATGCCGTGTCGGACCCGGTGATCGCTACCCCGAGCCAGCCGAGCAGCGTGCCGAACATCGGATAGAGCGGGCCGGTGAGTGCAAATGCCAGGCCCAGCGTCGCATCGAGGCCCGAGTAGCGCGTGAGATAGCCGAGGGCCAGCATCAGCACGATCGTCAGCAGCGAGTAGCGCACGCGCCAGATCGTGCGAAAGTAGATCCGCACCAAATCGACGATCGAGTAGCGCATGAACAGGCCGGCAATCAATGCGGCCAGCAGAATGCCGCTGCCCGTGGCGGAGAGATAGTTGAAGTTGTAGATCGCCGCCTCCTTGTGCGGCGTCGGCGCCACCGGCGGGATCTTCTCGATCATGTTGTGCAGGCCTTCGAACGGGATCTTGACGACCGAGATGCCGTCTAGCGCCTTCTTGATGTCGGGGATGCCCCAGATGAAGACGAACACCGACAGGATCACCCACGGAAGCCAGGCCAGCACCACCGCGCGCCGGTCGTGCTTGGCGAAGATCGCCGCACCGGCATCGGCTTCATGGCCGACCGGCTTCTCGCTGGCGAGGTCGGGAACATCCGAGAGGTCGTTCTCGTGTCCTTTCAGCGTGGTCGAGGTCCAGATCCGCTTCGGCTTCCAGACCTTGAGGAACAGGACCAGCGAGACCAGCGACACGATGGCCGCGATGACGTCGACCAGCCACGGTCCGTGGTAATTCGAGACCAGGAACTGCGTGACCGCGAACGACAGGCCCGCCACCAGGATGGCCGGCCAGATCTCGATCATGGCCTTGAATCCGGCGAAGGCCCAGATCAGCCAGAACGGCACCAAGAGCGAGAAGAACGGCAGTTGCCGGCCGATCATTCCCGACAGTTGCAGCAGATCGAGGCCGGTCACTGCGGACAAGGCGATGACCGGCGTGCCCAGGGCGCCGTAGGCCACTGGCGCAGTGTTTGCGATCAAGGACAGGCCGGAAGCCGCCAGAGGCTTGAACCCCAGGCCGATCAGCATCGCGGCCGTGACGGCCACCGGCGTGCCGAAACCCGCTGCGCCCTCGAAGAAGGCACCCAACGCGAATGCGATGAGCAGCAGTTGGAGCCGCCGGTCGTCGGTGATGTTCGTCATGCTGTCCTGCAGCGTCTTGAACGAACCGTTCTCCTCGGTCAGCTGGTGCAGGAAGATGATGTTCAGCACGATCCAGCCGATCGGCAGCAGCCCGAAGGCCGCACCGTAGCCGGCCGCCAAGCCGGCCATCTGCGCCGGCATGCCGAACACGAAGATCGAGATCAGAAGCGCCGAGATCAGGCCCAAAGCCGCGGCGTAGTGCGCCTTCATGTGCCAGATGCCCAGCAGAGCCATCATGACGATCACGGGGATCGACGCGACCAGGCATGACAGGATGATGTTGTGGAACGGGTCGTAGTTCTGCTGCCAAACCATGGCGGTCTCCTTTGCGTTTTGTCGTCGATCGAAAGTCGACTGCTTGAGTGGCCGTGCCCCCGGTGTCACGCCCGAGCTTTGGGAATCTAGTCAAGGCTGGTCAGTTTGGTCTGACCAGGCATCCAAAGTCTCCGCAATGAACATGCGCTTGTCAATCCGGGCCTCTGTGGTTCAGCGCCGGCCAGATGAAATCGATCAGCGTGCCGCCTTCGTGCAGCAGCACCGCCTTTGGGTTGTTCGGCACGTGCCGCTGGAACGCAATGTCGTTCCTGGGCGGCGCGGCCTGCTGGGGAACTCCGGTCAGCAAGGCCCATGGTTTGCTCTCCTCAGTAGTACCCGTGCCCGGCGCGCACCTTGCCCCGGAACACCCAGTACGACCAGATCACGTACAGCAGGATGATCGGCAGCAGGAACATGGTGCCGACGAGCAGAAAGGCCTGCGAGATCGGGTGCGCCGCAGCGTCCCACAAGGTGATCGTCGGCCAGATCAGGTAAGGCCAGAGGCTGATCACCAGGCCGGTGAAGGCGAGGAAGAACAGCCCGAACGAACACAGGAAGGGCAGCACGTCGCGCCGTTCATGACGCAGGCTCGTGCGCAACAGCGCAGCGACGCCGAAGGTCAGGATCGGCACCGGCGAGAACCACAGCAGATTCGGCCAGCTGAACCAGCGCTCGGCGATTCGTTCGGAGGCCAGCGGCGTCCACAGGCTGACCGCGACGATGAAACCGAGCACCCACCACAGGCATTGCCGCGCGACGCGGCGCGACCACTGCTGAAGCGGGCCCTCGGTCTTCATCACCAGCCAGGTCGCGCCCTGCAGCATGTAGGCGGCTACGACGCCGGCGCCGGTGAGCAGCGTGAACGGCGTCGCCCAGTCCCAGCTGCTGCCTGCGAACCGCCGGCCTTCGACGGGGAAGCCCTGCACGATGTTGCCGAGGATCACGCCCTGGGCGAAGCTGGCGACGAGCGAGCCCCAGATGAACGCGTTGTCCCAGGCGCCGCGCCGCGCACCCTCGACCTCGCGAAACTCGAAGGCGACCCCGCGGAACAGCAGGCCCAGCAGCATCAGCAGGATCGGGAAGTACAGCGCCGGCATCAGCACCGCGAACGCGAGCGGGAACACCGCGAGCAACCCGCCGCCGCCGAGAATGAGCCAGGTCTCGTTGAAGTCCCACACCGGGGCGACGCTGGCCACCATCAGGTCGCGCTCGTGGGGGTCGCGGCGCAGCCCGAACAGTATGCCGACGCCGAGGTCGAAGCCGTCGAGCAGCACGTACATGAAGACCGCGAGCGCAAGGATCGCCGTCCACAGCGGCACCAGGTCAAGTTGCATGGCCGCCCCTGTTCGCCGCGCCCGAAGCGGCGGCTTCGGTCGCCGCCGACAGCGGTCGCGCCGGTCGCGCCGGCTCGTCCGGCGAAGGTTCGCCCTGCGCGGCTTCGGCCGCGACCGCCACCTGCGGGCCGGCGCGCACGATGCGCCGCAACAGCATGAAGCCAGCGCCGAAGATCACGATGTAGGCGGCGATGTAGAAGGCGAACGACAGGGCGACATCGAAGGTGGTCAGGCTCGGGCTCACCGCATGGCTCGTGCGCAACAGGCCGTAGACCACCCAAGGCTGACGACCGACCTCGGTGACGGTCCAGCCGGCCAGCACGGCCATGAAGCCGACCGGCATCGACCAGTGGGCCAGCCGGAGAAACAGCGGCGACTCGTACAGACGCCCCTTGAAATGCATGACCCAGCCGACGATCACCACGAGCAGCATCAGGAGCCCCATGCCGACCATGATGCGAAACGCGAAGTAGACGATCGCCACCGGCGGCCGGTCCTCGCGCGGCCACGCCTTCAGGCCCTTGATCTCGCCGTTCCAGTCGTGGGTGAGGTAGAAGCTGGCGAGCTTGGGGATCGCGATCTCGAAGTGGTTGCGCTCGGCTTGTGCGTCGGGGATCGCGAACAGCGATGCGGCGACGCCGCGCTCGGTCTCCCAGATGCCTTCCATCGCCGCCAGCTTGGCCGGCTGATGTTTCAGTGTGTTCAGCCCATGCAGGTCGCCGACGACGATCTGCAGCGGCACCATGATGCTGAGGAAGGCGAGCGACATCTTCACCATCACGCGGCTTTCCTCGACGTGCCGGCGCTGGCGCAGGAAGCCGGCGGCGACGGCGAGGATCACGAAGCCGCTGGTGACGAGGAAGGCGATGACCGTGTGCGAGAGGCGGTAAGGAAACGACGGCGTGAACAGCACCGCCAGCATGCTGACCGGCTCGAAACGCCCGTCCACAACGACGTGGCCCTGCGGCGTCTGCATCCAGCTGTTGACCGCGAGAATCCAGAACGACGACATCAGCGTGCCGAGTGCGACCATCACGGCTGAGAACACGTGTGCCCATTGCGGCACCAGCTTGCGTCCGAACAGCAGCACGCCGAGGAATGCCGCTTCGAGGTAGAAGGCAGTCAGCACCTCGTAGGCCATCAGCGAGCCGATGACGCTGGCGGCGGCGTCGGAGAAGCGGCTCCAGTTGGTGCCGAACTGGAACGGCATCACGATGCCCGAGACCACGCCCATGCCGAACGAGACGGCGAAGATCTTGATCCAGTAGGCCGACAGCCGCCGGTACACGTCGTCCTTCTTCCACCACCACAGTACTTCGAGCGTGGCGATGTAGCAGGCGAGACCGACGGTGAACGCCGGCAGCAGGATGTGCCACGCGATCACCCACACGAACTGCAGGCGCGACAGCAGCAAGGCGTCCATGGTTCAGGGGGTAAAGGTGTGGCCGTTGCCGGTGAGAGCCAGGGCTCAGGCCTGGCGCGCCCGCTTGGAGGACGACTTGGCGGGCGGGGGCGGTGCCGAGGCGTCAAGGCCCTCGGACAGGCCGATCAGCACGCCGCGCGCCAGCGCCGTGTAGTGGTCCATCCACGCCTCGACGGTGCGCTGCGCCTGGGCCCGGCCCTGGCGTGCGGCCTCCCGCGATCGCTCGGTCAACTGCTCCAGGGCAGCCGTGGCGCTGGAGCCGGTCGCGCTGCCCTTGGCCTTCATCCCTTCGAGCACCATGGCCCAGGGCCCCTGCAGGTTGTTCGCGGCGTCGGCCACGGCCTTGTCCAGACTGCCGTACAGCGTGTCCTCCATCTTCTCGATGTCGGCGAGCGCCTTCTTCATCTGGGTCTCTTGCAGTTGCGCACCTTGATCGACGAACTGCTCGAGCGCCCGGCGATTGGCCTCGACCGCCTTGACCAGAGCGGCATCCATGCCTTCGACGGCCTTCATCAGCAGCGCCTCGACGTCGGGCGTCGGCAGCCCGCTTTTCGCCGCGCCGGCCGAGGCCGCCTTCGTCGTCGCCTTCACCGCATCGCGCACGCTCTTGAGCGTCAGCTCGCGGCCCTGCAGGGCCTTCAGCGTAGCCTGCTGCACCGCCTGGCGCAGCGCTTCGCCCTGCCGGGTCGAGGCCTGGGCGAACTGCTCCACCAGGGCCTCATGGTCGAAGCCGATCTTGCTCATTGCGTCGTCTCCGTGGGTGTGTTGTTGGTCGGCGCGCTCGCGTCACTGCATGTGCTGGCCGCCGTTGATCGCGATGTTGGCGCCGGTCACGAACGCCGCTTCGTCGGAGGCGAGGTAGATGATCAGACCCGCCACCTCCTCGGGCTTGCCCAAGCGGCCCACCGGGATGTGCGGCAGGATCTTCGAGTCCAGCACGTCCTTCGGGATCGCCGTGACCATCTTGGTGCCGATGTAGCCCGGCGAGATGGTGTTGACCGTCACGCCCTTCTTCGCCACCTCGAGCGCCAGCGCCTTGGTGAAGCCGTGCACGCCGGCCTTGGCGGCCGAGTAGTTGGTCTGACCGAAGGCGCCCTTGCTGCCGTTGACCGACGAGACGTTGATCACGCGGCCCCAGCCCCGATCGCTCATCGCGTCGACGACCTGCTTGCTCATGTTGAACAGGCTGTCGAGGTTGGTGCGCATCACGGCGTCCCAGTTGACCTTGTCCATCTTCTTGAAGGTCATGTCGCGCGTGATGCCGGCGTTGTTGACCAGCACGTCGACCGGGCCCACCTTGGCCGTGACCTCGGCCACGGCCTTCGTGCAGGAGTCGAGGTCGGCCACGTCGCAGGGCACCGCGGCGATGTCGTAGCCGCGCTCTTTCATGCCGGCCACCCACTCGGCATGCTTGTTGTTGCCCGGCGAGTAGGTGACCGCAACCTTGTAGCCGGCGTCGGCCATCTTGGTGGAGATCGTCTCGCCCAGGCCGCCCATGCCGCCGGTGACCAGGACCACGCGCGTGTTGCTCATTGGAATGTCTCCTGTGGGGTTCGATGAAATTCGGATCTCAGCGCTCGACATCACCGTTCGATGGCGAGCGACACGCCCATGCCGCCGCCGATGCACAGCGCGGCCAGGCCGCGCTTGGCGTCGCGGCGCTGCATCTCGTGCAGCAGCGTGACCAGGATGCGGCAGCCGCTGGCGCCAATCGGGTGGCCGATGGCGATGGCGCCGCCGTTGACGTTGACCTTCGCAGGGTCGGCTTCGAGCACCTTGTTGACCGCGCAGGCCTGCGCGGCAAAGGCCTCGTTCAGCTCGAACAGGTCAACGTCGCCGACCTTCCAGCCGGCGCGTTCCAGCGCCTTGCGGCTGGCCGGCACCGGGCCCATGCCCATCGTTGCCGGATCGAGCCCGCTGGTGCCGAATGCGGCGATGCGCGCCAGCGGCGTCAGGCCCAGTGCGGCGGCCTTCTTCGCGCTCATCACGACCACCGCGGCCGCGCCGTCGTTCAGCCCCGAGGCATTGCCGGCGGTGACGCTGCCGGCCTTGTCGAACGCCGGCCTCAAGCCCGCCAGCGCTTCTGCACTGGTCTTCTTGTTGATGAACTCGTCGGCCGCAAAGACCAGCGGATCGCCCTTCTTCTGCGGGATCGTCACGCCGACGATCTCGTCCTTGAACTTGCCGGCGTCCTGCGCCGCGCTCGCCTTCTGCTGGCTGGCCAGCGCCAGCGCGTCCTGCATCTCGCGCGTGATGCCGTGCGCCTTGGCCACGTTCTCGGCCGTGGTGCCCATGTGGTACTGGTTGTAGACGTCCCACAGGCCGTCGACGATCATGCTGTCGATCATCTTCCAGTCGCCCATGCGCTGGCCCTGCCGCGAACCGAACAGCACATGCGGCGACAGGCTCATGCTTTCCTGGCCACCGGCGACGACGATCTCGCTGTCGCCCCAGGCCACCGCCTGCGCCGCCAGCATCACGGCCTTCAGACCCGAGCCGCAGACCGCGTTGATCGTCAGCCCCGGCGTCTCCTTCGGCACGCCGGCCTTCATCAGCGACTGGCGGGCCGGGTTCTGACCGGCGCCCGCGGCCAGCACCTGGCCCATGATGACCTCGCCGACCTGCGCCGGATCGAGCCTGGCGCGCGCGATGGCCTCTCGGATGACGATCGCGCCGAGTTCAGTGGCCGGGATGTTGGCGATCGAGCCGCCGAACTTGCCGACCGCGGTGCGCGCGGCCGAGACGATGACGATGTCTTGCATGGGAGGTTTCTCCTTCAGGGCTGGGGTGGGGCGAGGACGGGGCGCCGTCGGTCAGGGCGCCTTGGCCTTGACGTAGCGGCCGGGCGCTGATTCGATCGGCTTGTGCTGGCGGGAACCCGCGGACTTGGGTGCGGCGACCAGGCGGCCGGCGTGTTCGCCCAGCCAGTCCATCCAGGCGGGCCACCAACTGCCCGGCACGTCCTCGGCGCGTTCGAGCCAGCGATCGGCGTCGGCGGCCAGCTTGCCGACCCAATAGTTGCGCTTGCCCTTGGCCGGCGGGTTGATGACCCCGGCGATGTGGCCGCTGGCGCCGAGCACGAAGCGCACGTCGCCGCCGAGCAGCCGGGTGCTCGCGTAGGCGGTCTGCCAGGGCACGATGTGGTCCTCGCGCGAGGCATAGACGAAGGCGGGAACCGTGATCTGCCCCAGATCCACCGGCACACCGCACTGCACCGTGCCGCCCGGCTCGCGCAGCTTGTTCTCGAGGTAGGTGTTGCGCAGGTACCAGCAGTACATCGGGCCCGGCAAGTTGGTGTCGTCGCCGTTCCAGAACAGCAGGTCGAAGGCTGGCGGCGCCTTGCCCTTCAGGTAGCCGTTGACGACATAGGGCCAGATCAGGTCGTTGGCACGCAGCGCGGCGAAGACCTGCGCCAGTTCACGGCCCTGCAGCAGTCCGCCGTGGCCGATCGTGGCCTCACGAGCGGCGACGGCCTGCTCGCTGACCATCAGGCCGAGCTCGCCGGTGTCGCTGAAGTCGAGCATCGTCGTCAGCAAGGTCAGGCTCGCCGCCTTCTCGTCGCCGCGCGCGGCCAGCACCGCCAGCGCACTGGCGAGCAGCGTGCCGCCGATGCAGAAGCCCAGAGTGTTGACGCGGTCGGCGCCGCTGATCGCCAGCGCGACGTCGATCGCCTGGACCACGCCCTGCTCGAGGTAGTCGTCCCAGCCGAGCTTGCCCTGCTCGGGCCCGGCGTTGCGCCACGAGACCAGGAACACCGTGTGGCCCTGTGCCACCGCGTGGGCGACCAGCGAGTTGTCGGGCTGCAGGTCGAGGATGTAGTACTTGTTGATGCACGGCGGCACGATCAGCAGCGGCCGCTCGTGCACCTTCGCCGTCGTCGGCGCGTACTGGATCAGCTGGATCAGGTCATTCTCGAACACCACGCTGCCGGGCGTGGTGGCGACGTTGCGCCCGACCTCGAACGCGCTGTCGTCGGTCATCGACACGCGGCCGCGGGCAAAGTCCTGCACGAACAGGCGCATGCCTTCGACCAGGCTCGCGCCGCCGCTGTCCAGCGCGGTCTGCAGCGCCTCGGGGTTGGTGGCCAGGCAGTTGGCCGGGCTCAGCGCATCGACGACCTGACGCAGCACGAAACCCCACTGCGCCTTGCTGCGTCCTTCCAGCGGCGCGGCGTCCAGGTTCTTTCGCACCATGTCCGACAGGCCGAGGTAGGTTTGCGTCAGCCCGTCGAAGCGCGGATCGTTGCGCCAGGCCTCGCCTGCGAAGCGACGGTCGGCTACCGGCACTTGCGCGCCCGCCCCCGATCCGGCCAGCGCGCCGGTCCACCAGTTGCTCGCCTGCTGCTGCCAGGCCAGCAGCGCCTTGGTGCCTTCCATCCAGGGCGACATGAATGGCAGGGCCAGCGGGGGCGCAGCCTCGCCGGAACCTGCCGGGTCGGTGCCGCCGCCGAGAATGCGAAACATCTCCCGCTGGCCTGCCAGCAGATCGGTCAGCCATTTCGAGGGGTCGAATGGTGTGGGAGCGGTCATGGTCCCCTCTTCAGTGCAGCTTCACGTGCGGTTCGGTGCGCCGAACGATCAGGCGCGCCAGCGTGTCGAGCGCGACCTTGGCAAAGCCATGCAGTGCCAACTCGTGCATCTTGTAGAGCGACAGGTACATCGTCCGCGCGAATAGGCCCTCGACCATCAGGCTGCCGCCGATGAGCCCGCCCATCATGTTGCCCACCGTGCTGAACTCGCCCAGCGACACCAGCGAGCCGAAGTCGCGGTACCGGTACGGCCGCAGCGGCTTGCCGGCCAAGCGCAGGCCGATCTGCTTGACCACGTGCGACGCCTGCTGGTGCGCCGCCTGGGCGCGCGGTGGGACCATGCCGCCCTTGCCGTGGTCGGCTTGAGGCCAAGCGCAGGCCGCGCAATCACCGATGGCGAACACGTCGTCGTCGCGGCTGGTCTGCAGCGTCGGCCTGACCACCAGCTGATTGGTGCGATTGGTCTCGAGCCCGGCGATGTCCTTCAGGAAGTCTGGCGCCTTGACGCCCGCTGCCCACACCACCAGCTCGGCTGGCAGCAGCCGACCGTCGGCGAGTCTCACCCCGCCGGGCAGCACCTCGGCCACTTTGGCGTGGGTGTGCACCTCGACCCCCAGCTTGGTCAGCAGCGATTCGGTGGCCTGCGACAGCCTCTCCGGCAGCGCCGGCAGCACGCGCGGCGCCGCTTCGATCACGCTGACGCGGATGTCCTTGTCGGCATCGACACGGTCCAGCCCGAAGGCGACCATCTCGCGCGTCGTGCGGTGCAGCTCGGCCGCCAACTCGACACCGGTGGCACCCGCGCCGATGATCGCCACCTTCAATTGCTCAGGGCGCAGCGGCGTTGCCTGCGCATGGGCGCGGATGCAGGCATTGATGACCCGCGTGCGGAAGCGCTGCGCGTCGGCCGCGGTCTCGAGTTTCATCGCGTGCTCGGCCACGCCCGGCGTGCCGAAGTCGTTGCTGAGGCTGCCGACCGACACCACCAGCGTGTCGTAGCCGAACACCCTCTGCGGGGTCACCTGCTGACCCTCGTCGTCGACGTAGGGGGCCACCAGCACCTCGCGCCGCGCGCGGTCGAGACCGACCATTGCACCGACCCGGTAGCGGAAGTGGTGCCAGTGCGCCTGCGCCAGGTAGCCGACCTCATGCGCGCTCATGTCCATGCTGCCGGCGGCGATCTCGTGCAGCTTGGGCTTCCAGACATGGGTGCGGTTGCGATCGATCAGCGTGATCTCGGCCCGCCCGCGCTTGCCGAGGGTGTCGCCCAGCCGCGTGGCCAGTTCGAGCCCGCCCGCGCCGCCGCCGACGATGACCACGCGGTGGCGGCCTGCGGGGCTGGTGCAAGTGCCGCTCATGGCGCGGCTCGATCCAGGGCCTGACGCAGCGCGATCAGGAACGCGTCGGGCTTCTCGGCGTGCACCCAGTGCCCCGCATCCTCGATCGTGTGCACCTCGAACTCCGGGAAAAGATCCTCGAAGGACTCGAGGTCCGCCACGGCCACATAGTCGGAGGCACCGCCGTGGATCAGCGAAGTCGGGCCGGTGAAGCGGCGACCGAGCAGCGCCGTCGGGAAAGCACTCAGCACCGGCACCGAGATGCCGATCGCCGCGAGGTTCAGCCGCCAGTCGAAGTGGTCGTTGCGGCTGACCAGGTTCTGCAGCAGGAAGGGTGCGGTCGCCGGGTCGGGCAGCCGTTCGGCCAGGCGCCGCTGCGCCTCGGTGCGGCTCGCCGTCGCCGCCGCATCGATGCTGCGCATCGCTTCCACGTAGGGCGTGAAGCGGTCGGCGTAGGCCACCGGCGCGATGTCGACCACCACCAGGTTGCCGACCGAGGCCGGGCTCGTCAGCGCCAGCGCCATCGCGGTCTTGCCGCCCATGCTGTGACCCACGACGGTCGGCCGCGACAGGCCCTGACGAGCGATCAGCGCCCGCACGTCGTCCGCCATCTCGAGGTAGTCCATCGAGTCGGTCCACGGCGAGTGGCCATGGTTGCGCAGATCGACGCACAGCACGCGGTGATGCGGTGCCAGGGCCCGCGCCACCGAGCGCCAGTTGGCGCCCGAGCCGAACAGCCCGTGCAGCACCACCACCGGGGGTCCGGTGCCGGTGTCCTCGAACGCCAATTGCAGTGCCAAGGGTCGGGGCCGCGTGGGTGATGGTGTTCACTTCTTCTTCTGCGGCGGCAAATCGGTGCAATGCCCCTCGAAGACCTCGGCGGTCATGCCGATCGATTCACCCAGCGTCGGGTGCGGGTGGATCGTCTTGCCGATGTCGGTGGGGTCGCAGCCCATCTCCACGGCGAGACACACCTCGCTGATCAGGTCGCCGGCATGGGTGCCGACGATGCCGCCGCCGATGACGCGGTGCGTGGCCTCGTCGAAGATCAGCTTGGTGAAGCCCTCGTCGCGGCCGTTGGCGATGGCGCGGCCCGACGCGGCCCAGGGGAACACCGCCTTGCCGTACTTGATGCCTTCGGCCTTGCATTGCTCCTCGGTCTTGCCGGCCCACGCGACCTCGGGGTCGGTGTAGGCGACGCTCGGAATCTGGCGTGCGTCGAAGAAGCTCGCCTGGCCCTGCGCGACCTCGGCCGCGACATGGGCCTCATGCACCGCCTTGTGCGCCAGCATCGGCTGGCCGACGATGTCGCCGATGGCGAAGATGTGCGGCACGTTGGTGCGCATCTGCTTGTCGACGTTGATGAAGCCGCGGTCGGTGACGGCCACGCCGGCCTTGTCGGCGCCGATCTTCTTGCCGTTCGGGCTGCGGCCGACCGCAACGAGCACGAGGTCATAGACCTGCGGACCCTTCGGTGCCTTCTCGCCTTCGAAGGTCACCTCGATGCCGGCCGGCGTGGCCGTGGCGCCCACCGTCCTGGTCTTGAGCATCACGTTGTCGAAGCGCGGCGCGTTCATCTTGTCCCAGACCTTGACGAGATCGCGGTCGGCGCCCTGCATCAGTCCGTCGAGCATCTCGACCACGTCGATGCGCGTGCCCAGGGTCGAGTAGACGGTGGCCATCTCCAACCCGATGATTCCGCCGCCGACGACCAGCATGCGCTTGGGGATGCTCTTGAGCAGCAGCGCGCCCGTGGAGTCGACGACGCGCTCGTCCTCGGGCATGAAGGGCAGCTTCACCGCCTGGCTGCCGGCGGCGATGATCGCCTTGGCGAACTTGACCACCTTCTTGCTGCCGTCGGCAGCGACCACTTCGAGGTGGTGCGGATCTAGGAAGCTGCCAACGCCCGTGAGCACCTCGACCTTGCGCGCCTTGGCCATGCCCGCCAGCCCGCCGGTAAGCTTCTTGATGACGCCGTCCTTGAAGCCGCGCAGCTTGTCGAGGTCGATCTCGGGTGCGCCGTACTTGATGCCGTGGTCCGGCAGGTGCTTGACTTCGTCCATCACGCTGGCCGTGTGCAGCAGGGCCTTGCTCGGAATGCAGCCCACGTTCAGGCACACGCCGCCGAGGGTCGCAGAGCGTTCGACGAGCACGGTCTTCATGCCGAGGTCGGCGCTGCGGAAGGCCGCGGAGTAGCCACCGGGGCCGGCACCGAGAACCAACACTTCGCACTCGACATCCGCCTTGCCGCCGTAGGTGGCGGCGCCGGGGATCGGCACGGCCGCCGGCGCGGCGGGGGCCGCGGCCTTGGCGGGCGCAGCCGGCGCGGCGGCCGGTGCGACAGCCGCCGCTCCCGCCGCCGCCTCGACCAGCAGGATCACCGAGCCTTCGCTGACCTTGTCGTTGACCTTGACCAAGATGTCCTTGACCACGCCGGCATGCGTGGACGGGATCTCCATCGACGCCTTGTCCGACTCGACCATCACCAGACCGGTGTCGACGGCGATCGTCTCGCCGACCTTGACCATCACCTCGATGACCGCGACATCCTTGAAGTCGCCGATGTCGGGGACTTTGACTTCTACTTGTGCCATGACTGCCGGCCTTTCAGAACATGATGCGCCGCATGTCGGCGAGCAGGTTGGCGAAGTGCACGTTGAAGCGCGCAGCGGCGGCACCATCGATGACCCGGTGGTCCCAGGACAGCGACAGCGGCAGCGTCAGCCGCCAGGCCGAGGTCTTTCCGTCGCTCGAATGCTGCTTCCAGTAGCTCTTGCACACGCCCATGATCGCGACCTCGGGCGCGTTGATGATCGGCGTGAAGTAGATGCCGCCGATGCCGCCGAGCGAGCTGATCGTGAAGGTGCCGCCCGACATCTGGTCGGGTTTCAACTTGCCGTCGCGGGCCAGCTTTGCCAGGTCTCCCATCTCCTTGGCGATCTCGGGGATGGACTTCTTGTCCACGTCGCGGATCACCGGCACGACCAGGCCGTTGGGCGTGTCGGCGGCAAAACCGATGTGCCAGTAGTTCTTCAGCACCAGCGCGTCGCCGTCCAGCGAGGCGTTGAACTCGGGAAACTTCTTCAGCGTCGCGACCGCCGCCTTCATCATGAAGGGCAGCATGCTGACCTTGACGCCCGACTTCTCGAGCTCCTTGTTCATCTGCACGCGGAACTGCTCGAGCTCGGTGATGTCGGCCTCGTCGTGCGTCGTCACATGCGGGATGACGACCCAGTTGCGGTGCAGGTTTGCCGCCGAGATCTTCTTGATGCGCGACTGCTCCTTGCGCTCGATGGGGCCGAACTTCGCGAAGTCGACCTTCGGCCAGGGCAGCAGGTCGATGCCGCCCACGCCACCGCCCGCGGGCGCTGACGCGACCTTGGGGGCAGGCGCCGCCGCCGCGCCACCGCTCTGGGCGAAGGCCTGCACGTCCTCGCGCAGGATGCGGCCGTGGTTGCCACTGCCCTTGACGCGGCCGAGGTCGACGCCCATCTCGCGCGCCAGCTTGCGCACTGCCGGGCCGGCGTAGGCGAGCGCGAAGGCGGCTTCGTCGATGCCGCCGCCCGGGGATGCCGCAGTGGCCGCGGCGGCCGGTGCGGTTGCCGCGACTGAGGGCGCAGCAGCCGCCGCCGCCGAGGCCGGCGCGCTGCCGGTGGATAGCGCCAGGATGACACTGCCTTCGCTGACCTTGTCGCCAATCTTGACGCGGATCTCCTGCACCACGCCGCCGAGCGGGGCGGGAACGTCCATCGTCGCCTTGTCGGACTCGAGCGAGACCAGCGGATCTTCGGCCTTCACCGTGTCGCCGACCTTGACGTAGATCTCGATGACCGGCACGTCCTTGAAGTCGCCGATGTCGGGCACGCGCACTTCGGCCTTGCCGGCCGGTGCGTTGACGGGCGAAGGCGGCGCACTGATGCTGGGCTTGGCGGCCTCGGCCGGCGCCGCGCCGGCGGCGTCGAACTGCATGATCACGCTGCCTTCGCTGACCTTGTCGCCGACCTTGACCGAGATGGCCTTGACGACGCCGCCCTGCGGCGCCGGCACGTCCATCGTCGCCTTGTCGGACTCGAGCGAGATCAGCGGATCCTCGGCCTTGACCGTGTCGCCTACCTTGACGAAGACCTCGATCACCGGCACGTCCTTGAAGTCGCCGATGTCGGGTACACGAATGTCGATGCTCATGTTGCTGCGCCCCTTTTCAGACGGTCCACGGCGCGGCGCGCTCGGTGTCCAGGCCGTACTTGGCGATGGCTTCGGCCACCACCGCGGGCTTCAACGTGCCTTCATCGGCCAGCGCCTTGAGCGCGGCGACGGTCACGTAGAAGCGGTCGACCTCGAAGAAGCGGCGCAGCTTGACGCGGTAGTCGCTGCGGCCGAAGCCGTCGGTGCCCAGCACCACGTAGCGGCGGCCGGCGGCCTGCACGTATTCGCGCACCTGGTCGGCGTAGTTGCGCATGTAGTCGGTCGACGCGATGACCGGCCCTTCGTTGCCTTCCAGGCAGGTCTCGACCCAGCTCTTGCGCCGCGGCTCGGTGGGATGCAGCAGGTTCCAGCGTTCAGCGGCCATGCCGTCACGGCGCAGCTCGTTGTAGCTGGTGGCGCTCCAGAGGTCGGCGCTGACGCCCCAGTCGTCCTTCAGCAGCTCGGCCGCCGCAATCACTTCGCGCAGGATCGTGCCGCTGCCCATCAGCTGGACCCGCAGGCCCTTCTTCGCCTTGCCGCCGGCCTTGAGTTTGTACAGGCCCTTCAGGATGCCCTGCTCGGCGCCTTCGCCGGCATCGGCCAGACCGGGATGCGGGTAGTTCTCGTTCATCAGGGTGACGTAGTAGTACACGTCCTCCTGCTGCTCGTACATGCGGCGCATGCCGTCGCGGATGATGGTGACGACCTCGTAGGCGAAGGTCGGGTCGTAGCTGACGCAGTTTGGGATGGTGCCGGCGAGGATGTGGCTGTGGCCGTCCTCGTGCTGCAGGCCCTCGCCGTTGAGCGTGGTGCGCCCGGCGGTCCCGCCGAGCAGGAAGCCGCGCGCGCGCATGTCACCGGCCAGCCAGGCCAGGTCGCCGACGCGCTGCAGGCCGAACATCGAGTAGTAGATGTAGAACGGGATCATCGGCACGTTGTTCGTGCTGTACGAGGTGGCGGCGACGATCCAGCTCGACATCGCGCCGCCCTCGTTGATGCCCTCCTGCAGCACCTGCCCGTCCTTGGACTCGCGGTAGTACATCAGCTGGTCGGCGTCCTGGGGCTTGTAGAGCTGGCCGACCGACGAGTAGATGCCGAGCTGGCGGAACATGCCTTCCATGCCGAAGGTGCGCGACTCGTCCGGCACGATCGGCACGACGTGCTTGCCGATGTTCTTGTCGCGCACCAGCGTGCCCAGCATCTGCACGAAGGCCATCGTGGTGCTGATCTCGCGCTCGCCGGAGCTGTCGAGCAGGCGCTGGAAGCTCGACAACGGCGGGATCGTCAGCGACGCCGAGGTGCGGCGTCGCTGCGGCAGGTAGCCGCCGAGCGATGCGCGGCGCTCGTGCAGGTACTTCATCTCGGGGCTGTCCGCGGGCAGCTTGATGAACGGCACCTTCGCCAGATCTTCATCCGACACCGGAATCTGGAAGCGGTCGCGGAAGCCGCGCAGCGCATCGGCCGTCATCTTCTTGGCCTGGTGCGAGATCATCTGGCCCTCACCCGACTCGCCCATGCCGTAGCCCTTGACCGTCTTGGGCAGGATCAGCGTGGGCTGACCGGTGTGCCTGACTGCGGCGGCGTACGCGGCGTAGACCTTTTGCGGGTCGTGGCCGCCGCGGGTGAGCTTCCAGATGTCGTCGTCGCTCATGTCGGCGACGAGCGCCTTGGTCTCCTCGTAGCGGCCGAAGAAGTGCTCGCGCACGTAGGCGCCGCTCTTACTCTTGAAGTCCTGGTACTCGCCGTCGACGCATTCCTCCATCAGCTGCAGCAGCTTGCCGCTCTTGTCCTTGGCGAACAGCGCGTCCCAGCCGCCGCCCCACAGCACCTTGATGACGTTCCAGCCGGCGCCGCGGAACACGCTCTCGAGTTCCTGCACGATCTTGCCGTTGCCGCGCACCGGGCCGTCGAGGCGCTGCAGGTTGCAGTTGATGACGAAGACCAGGTTGTCCAGGCCCTCGCGGCCGGCGAGCGAGATCGCGCCCAGCGACTCGGGCTCGTCCATCTCGCCGTCGCCCATGAAGGCCCAGACCTTGCGCTGCGAGGTCTCGGCCAGGCCGCGGCCCTGCAGGTACTTCAGGAAGCGCGCCTGGTAGATCGCCATCAAAGGACCCAGGCCCATCGAGACGGTGGGGAACTGCCAAAAGTCGGGCATCAGCCACGGGTGCGGATAGCTCGAGAGGCCCTTGCCGGCGGTCTCCTGCCGGTAGCTGAGCAACTGGTCTTCGGTCAGCCGTCCTTCGAGGAAGGCGCGGGCGTAGATACCCGGTGAGCTGTGACCCTGGATGAAGAGCAGGTCGCCGCCATGCGTGTCGGTCGGCGCGTGCCAGAAGTGGCCGAAGCCGATGTCGTACAGCGTGGCGGCCGACTGGAAGCTCGCAATGTGGCCGCCGAGCTCCGAGCTTTCCTTGTTCGCACGCAGGATGATCGCGAGCGCGTTCCAGCGAATGATCGAGCGCAAACGGTGCTCGATGGCGCGGTCACCGGGCGACCTGGCTTCCTGCTCCGGAGGAATCGTGTTCTTGTACTCCGTGGTCAGCGACCGCGGGATATACAGGCCGTCCCGACGCGCCTGATCGACCAGGCGATTGACCAGCAAGTTCGCGCGCTCCTGCCCTCGGTGCAGTTCCACTGCCTTGAGTGCGTCGAGCCATTCGCCGGTCTCCGCGGGATCGGCATCGTCGTTCATGTTCATGGAGTCTCCTGGCGCCGGCGCCGTTCGGTCTGAACGCTCTCGGCAGGTCACTGCGAGGCGTGCGGATCAACTGCCGCGGTTTTTGGTTTCATCGAAAACGGGCAGATCGGCTGTGGCACCTTAGGCGGTGATCAGGCCGGCCTGACTGGCAATCTGGTCTATTTGGTCTTACCAAACGGACCGGATAATATCGAGACCTCTCCAGCAGTTCCATGCGGGTTCCCCCGCATGGCAGGCGGAGTTCACGCAGGAGCCTCACCGTGGCAAGCCAGCCGTCTTTCCGCGCCGTCGCGCATGTACGGCGCCCGCGCCTTTCGGACACGATCACCGACCAGATCGAGGACCTCATCGCCACCGGCAAGCTCAAGCCTGGCGACAGGATGCCCGCCGAACGCGACCTTGCGCAGCAGCTCGACGTGTCGCGCCCATCGCTGCGCGAGGCGCTGCTGATCCTCGAGAGCCGCGGCCTGCTGCAGGCCCGACGGGGCGGTGGCTTCAGCGTCACCGACGTGACCGCGCCGACGATCACCGATCCGTTGGTGCACCTGCTGCAGCGTCACCCCGAGACCGTTGACGACATCCTCGAACTGCGCCACGGGCTGGAGTGCGTGGCGGCCGAGTTCGCCGCCGTGCGCGCCACCGAGGCCGACGACAAGCGGCTGCGCGAGATCGTCGGCGGCATGAAGCGCCGGCGCGGACCGGTCGACCCGCTCGAAGACACCGATCGCGATGTCGATTTCCACATGGCGGTCGCCGAAGCCTCGCACAACGTCGCCCTGGTGCACGTGATGCGGGGCATCTTCAACCTCATGCGCATCAACATGCTGCGCTCCCGCGAGGCGCTGTGCCACCAGGCCGAGAACGTCACACTGCTCGACGAACAGCATGCCCAGATTGCCAAGGCGATCACCGCGCGCGATCCCGCGGCGGCGCGCGCGGCGGCGAACATCCACTTGAGCTTCGTGCAGGCGAGCCTGCGCGAAGCCGCCAGCAAGGGGGGCCGAAAGGCTGGCAACGGCGCCGCCGCACCAGCCCCGAATCCGGCCCGCGCCCGCAAGCGCAGCGACGGTGACGCCGGTGCCTGAGCCGGTCGGCGGTTCGGCGTCGGGCGCTGCCATGGACTCGTCGGTCAGCTACGACCCGAGCGCGAAGCAGAAGGCGCAGGCCAAGACCTCGCGCATCCCGATCAAGGTGGTGCCCGCCGAGGTGCTGAAGAAGCCCGACTGGATCCGCGTCAAAGCGGCGACACCGAACTCGCGCTTCTACGAGATCAAGCAGATCCTGCGCGAGCACAAGCTGCACTCGGTGTGCGAAGAAGCCTCGTGCCCGAACATCGGCGAGTGCTTCGGCAAGGGCACGGCCACGTTCATGATCATGGGCGACAAGTGCACGCGGCGCTGCCCGTTCTGCGATGTCGGCCATGGCAGGCCTGACCCGCTGGATGCCAACGAGCCGGAGAACCTGGCCAGGACGATCGCGGCGCTCAAACTCAAATACGTGGTGATCACGAGCGTCGATCGCGACGACCTGCGCGACGGCGGCGCTGCGCACTTCGTCGAGTGCATTCACCAGACGCGCGAGCGCTCGCCGGCGACGACCATCGAGGTGCTGGTGCCCGACTTCCGTGGCCGCGACGACCGCGCGCTGGAGATCCTGAAGGCTGCGCCGCCGGACGTGATGAACCACAACCTCGAAACCGTGCCGCGCCTGTACAAGGAAGCGAGGCCCGGCAGCGACTACGCGTTCAGCCTAAACCTGCTGAAGAAGTTCAAGGCCCTGCACCCCGGCGTACCGACGAAAAGCGGGCTGATGGTCGGCCTCGGCGAAACCGACGAAGAGATCCTGGCCGTGATGCGCGACATGCGCGCGCACGACATCGACATGCTGACGATCGGCCAGTACCTTGCGCCGAGCGGTCACCACCTGCCGGTGCGGCGCTACGTGCACCCGGACACCTTCCGCATGTTCGAGCGCGAGGCAACGGCGATCGGTTTCAGCCATGCCGCCGTTGGTGCGCTGGTGCGGTCAAGTTACCACGCGGATCAGCAGGCGCATGCCGCCGGCGTGCCGGACGGCAGATCCGGGCGCAGTTGAGGCGAACGATGCGGCAAGTAAACCGCGTGTTACGACACCGCCAAGCAGGACGTGTCGGCGCCGATTCAATTTTGAGCCACCGTGCCGACTCAATATTGAGCCAGGGATGGAAGCCGGCGTTGAGATCGCCAGCTGTGGATAAGTGTAGAGCGTTGCCTGTTTCGTCGACCTCCTCGATGGTGTGTTGATCGCGCGGGGGAAGACGCGCAGGGCGTAGCCCGTAGCGGCTTGCCCCGCGCGCGGCCTCTTCAGATCTCGCCCTGTTCGGGCTCGGCTTTCCCGCCCTTGCGAGCCTGCTCGCGCGCCTTGATCCGCTTCTTGGCCTCGGCGGTGCTGCGGCTGAAGCGGATCGACTCGTTGCCGGTCTCCACGATGTGGCAGTGATGCGTGAGCCGGTCCAGCAGCGCCGTGGTCATCTTGGCATCGCCGAAGACGCTGGACCATTCGCCGAAGTCCAGGTTGGTCGTGATCATCACGCTGGTGTGCTCGTACAGCCGGCTGAGCAGGTGGAACAGCAGCGCCCCACCGGCCTGGCTGAACGGCAAGTAACCCAGTTCGTCCAGGATCACGAGGTCCATGCGCAACAGGCTCATCGCGATCCGCCCGGCCTTGCCTTGCGCCTTCTCCTGCTCCAGCGCGTTGACCAGGTCCACGGTGGAGTAGAAGCGCACGCGCTTGCCGTGCCGGGTGATGCCCGACACGCCGATGGCGGTTGCCAGGTGCGTCTTGCCCGTGCCCGGGCCGCCCACCAGCACGACGTTGTGCGCGTCCTCGGTGAACGCCGTCTCGGCCAGCGTCGTCACCAGCTTGCGCTCCACCGGCGAGACCGCGAAGTCGAAGCCCGCCAGGTCCCGATGCATCGGGAACTTCGCTGCGTGCATCTGGTGGCTGACCGATCGCATCGCGCGGTCCGTCCCTTCGGCCTGCAGCAGGTGTTCGAGCAGCCAACGCGAGGAGTCCAGGCCCGCGTTGCGGCCTTGCTCCTGCAACTCGGCCCAGGCGCCGGCCATGCCGTGCAGCCGCAATGCCTTGAGCTCCAGCGTCAGATCACGCGTCATGACCGGCCTCCGTGACGAGGGCTGCGCGCAGGCTGTCGTAGCGCGCCGTGTTGGCCAGCGGTGGCGTGGCCACCTGCAAGGACGTGGCCGCCGTCTGCGGCGCCGGCGCCGAGTTCAGCCGCGCGAGCACGTTGACCACATGTTCGACGCTGACCTTGCCCGGCGGCCCCGTCTCCAGCGCCAACTCGACCGCCACCAGCACCGCGTCCAGTCCGGCCTGCGGCACGATGGCCAGCACCGACGCCATCACCCGGTCGCCGCCCGGCCGGCGCAGCAGCCCTTGTCGCAATCGCTGCAGCGGCTCGGGCATGTCGGCGAACGGCGCCCCGTTGCGCAGCGCCCCGGGCTTCCTGAGCAGCAGCGGGATGTAGTGCTGCCAGTCGTAGCGCGTCTCGCCGGCATTGCTCAGCCGGTCATGCCGGGCCACGATCTCGTCGCCCGCGGCAACGGCCACCGCGTTCGGGTACAACCGGGTGCTGACCATCTGGCCGACCAGCTCGCAGGGCACCGAGTAGCGGTTGCGCGCCACCGACACCAGGCTGGTGCTCGACACGCGCGCCGGCTTCTCGACATAACCGTCGAACGGCGCGGGCATCGGCATCAGGTGCGGCCTCTCATGCTCGAGCATCTCGGCCACGCTGAACTGGTCGTGTTCGGGGTGGCGCACCTCCTCCCACAGGGCGCGGCATCGCTGCCCGAGCCAGGCATTGAGTTCGGCGAAGCTGCCCCAGCGCTGCTTGGCAGCCTCGATCCAGATGCGTCGGCGGCTGTCCTGCACGTTTTTCTCCACAACCCCCTTCTCCCAGCCCGAGGCGACGTTGCAGAAGTCGGCATCGAAGAGGTAGTGCGCGCACATGACGGCGAAGCGCGCATTGACGATGCGGCCCTTGCCCTTCTTGACCTTGTCGACCGCCGTCTTCATGTTGTCGTAAATGCCGCGCCGTGGCACGCCGCCCAGCGCCGCGAAGCCGCGCGTGTGCGCATCGAACAGCATCTCGTGGCCCTGGCTCGGGTAGGCCACGAGCCAGAACGCCCGCGACGCACACAACTTCATGTGCGCGACCTGCGCCCGGTAGTAGATGCCGCCGACCACCAGGCCCTCTTCGCTCCAGTCGAACTGGAACGCCTCGCCGAGCTCGAACGCCAGCGGCACGAACGCATTCATCGCCGCACCTTGACCCTCGCCTTGTCTCCAGGCGCGGATGAAGTCGGTCAATCGCGTGTAGCCGCCCTCGTAGCCATCGCTCCTGATCTGCGCGTACAGTGTGACCTTGCCCCTGAATCCCGTAGCTCTTAGCGCCCTTGTCACGCGGCCTTGTTGAGCTGTGCCGCTACCCAGCGTTCCTCGTACTGCCTTGGGCTCAGGTAGCCCAG
>Ga0208564_1000589_pt1 | contig 33260 bp, 33 predicted proteins | sample AD_UKC073_MetaG_FD_184439 | JGI IMG/M metagenome (GOLD analysis project Ga0208564, IMG submission 184439) | Active sludge microbial communities of municipal wastewater-treating anaerobic digesters from USA - AD_UKC073_MetaG (SPAdes) (version 2) | ecosystem: Engineered > Bioreactor > Anaerobic >... | reverse complement strand
CGGTCAGCGGCAGGGCGTGGAGGGTGGAGCGCGAGCGGTCCATGTTGGTGCCGGTCACGCCCTTCATCAGGTCGGGATGGGAGACGACGACGCCCTTGATCTTGCCGGTGGTGCCCGAGGTGCCGAGGATCTCGGCATCGGCGTGCGGATCGAGGCTGGCCTGATCGGGCAGGGCGGCAAGGTTGCGCGGCATGGCGTCCACGCTCCAGCAGCCGTCGAGCGCAAGCTCGGCCACGATTTCCGGCACGTCGGTGATGCACCAGCGCGGGGTGGTGAGCGCGGCGAAGTCGGCGATCTCGCGCGCGTTGAGGCGGGTGTTGATCGGGCAGGCGATGCCGCCGGCGCGGAACACTGCAAAGACCGCGATCGCCATTTCGACCGCATGGGCATTGCTGATGGGGAGGAAGACCCGGTCGCCCGGGACCAATCCCGCTGCGGCCAGACCGCCGGCCACTTCATCGGCCTCGGCGTCCCACTGGGCATAGGTGATGGCGCGGGTGACGCCGTCGTGCGCGATCTCGTCGCGCTGGTGCGCAGCTCGCACCTTGAGCGCGTCGCTGATGCGCCGTACTTCGGTCATGCTCAAATTCCTTGCCTCGCTGTCTGGCTTCTATTACCTAGTTATACAACTGGGATCAAGGAGCAATGGACGTGAGCGAAGCCAAGACCGACATCAAGCAAAGCGACGAATGGCAGAAAGCCGTCGCTTACGAGATTACGGACCATGACATCGAACGCCAGCGTCAACTGATCGGCTTCGACGAGGCTGCGCGCACGGCTGAATACGTCCAGACTGCCAGCGTCGATTCGATCCGCAACTGGGCCTATGGCTGCGGTGACGACAACCCGCTGTTCACCGATCCGAACTATGCGAAGAAGACCCGCTGGGGTGGAGTGATCGCGCCGGGGATGATGGTCGGCCAGATCAACAAGCCGTTGAAGGGCGATCCCGTTCCGGATGAGATCAAGCAGCTGCGCAAGAGCCTGTTTCGCGGCATCCACGTGTTCGTTTCCGGGTCGGACTGGGAATTCTACCGCCCGGTCTATCCCGGCGACACCATCTACAGCTTCCACGGCGCGGAAAGCTGCGAGGTCAAGCAGTCGGAATTCGCGGGCCGCTCGGTCATCACCGTGCGCCGCGACGTGAAGATGAACCAGCGCGGAGAGGTCGTGGCAGTCTATCGCATTCTCAGCGTCCTGACCGAGCGCAAGACCGCCGCCAAGAAGGGCAAGTACGCCGACATCAAGCCCGCGACCTACACCGACGAGGAATGGCAGGCGGTCGAGGATATCTACGCCGCCGAAACGATCCGGGGGGCGCAGAAGCGCTGGGCCGAAGACGTGCAGGCGGGCGAATCGCTGGGCATGCAGGCCAAGGGCCCGCTGACCGTGACCGACGTGATCTGCTTCCACGCCGCCGGCTATGGCTTCACTCCCTATGCCCCCACCGCCAACCGCCGCGCGCACAAGAACCGCCAGCGGATCGCGCCGTTCTACATCAAGAACGAGCATGGGATTCCCGATGTTGCCCAGCGGCTCCACTGGGATCCGGTCTGGGCGCAGGCGATCGGCAATCCGATGGCCTACGACTACGGGGTGATGCGCGAGAACTTCCTGTGGAACTACCTCAATGACTGGGCGGGGGATGACGCGATCATCACCAAGGTGCATGACGAGATCCGCAAGTTCAATTACATGGGCGACGTCCAGCGCGTCACCGGCGAAGTGCTGGCCAAGCGGCAGGAGCATGGCAACGAAGTGGTCGACGTGGCGGTGAAGTTCACCAACCAGCGCGGCGACGAAACCGTGCGCGGCACGGCGACCATCGCCCTGCCGAGCAAGGCCCGTCCGCTGCCGCTCTATCCGCCGGTGCCCACCGAACTGGCCGAGAAGGCCACGAAGATGATGGCGCGTCACTACGAACTGGGCGGAGATTGATCCCATGGCGGACGAAGTCCTGATCGAGAACGATGGCGGGGTGCGGATCATCACGCTCAACCGGCCGGACCGGCTCAATGCGCTGACCGGCTCCATCATGGAGCCGCTGGCCGATGCCTGCGCCGATGCGGCGCGCGATCCCTCGGTCGGCTGCGTGGTGGTGACCGGCGCCGGACGGGGCTTTTGCGCCGGGGGCGACCTCAAGGGCGATGGCAGCGGCAAGGGCGTGGTCCCGGCCAATCCCGAAACCGGCAGTCGCACCGAACAGGGCTTCGCCCGGCTGCGCGGCTACATGGAAACCGCGCGGCTGCTGCACGAAATGGGCAAGCCGACCATTGCGATGGTCAACGGCCCGGTGGCGGGCGCGGGGATCGGCATTGCCGGGGCCTGCGATCTGCGCTTTGCCGGGCGGGCGGCCAGTTTCCTCACCGCCTTCACCAACATCGGTGGCAGCGGCGATTTCGGTTCGACCTGGTTCTGGACCAAGATCGTCGGCACCGGCGTGGCGCGCGAACTGTTCCTGCTGAGCGAAAAGCTGAGCGCCGAGGAAGCCTTCGCCAAGGGGCTCTACACCCGCCTGTTCGACGATGCGGTGCTGCGCGAGGAAACGCTGAAGGCTGCGCACAAGCTGGCGAACGGCCCGCGCATGGGGCTGCGCTACATGAAGCAGAACCTCAACAATGCCGAGGACTGGGCCTTCGAGGCGCAACTGGATACCGAGGCGCTGAACATGGGCCTGTCGACTCAGGCCACCGCGATGATATGGCGCGAGGCGAACAAGCCGCGCGACTAGAAGGCGGCAAGCCAAGAGGACAGCCATGAAGACCATCCGCATCGGCGGCGCCTGCGCCTTTTTCGGCGACAGCAGCGTCGCGCCTACCCAGCTGATCGCGGCGGGGGTCGATTACCTGATCCTCGACTATCTGGCCGAGGCGACGATGTCGTCGCTCGGCGCGATGCGGCGGCACCGCGCGAACCTGGGCTATGCGACCGACTTCACCGAATGGGTGTGGAAGGACAACTTGGCCGAACTCAAGCGCACCGGCACGAAGATCGTCACCAATGCGGGCGGGGTCAATCCGCGCGCCTGCCTTGAGCGGATGGAGAAGATCGCGGCGGACGCGGGCGTTTCGCTGCGCATCGCCATCGTCGAGGGCGACGAGGTGATGGACCGGCTGGACGAGCTCTCCGCGCAGGGCGAACTGATCACCGGCGCGCCGTTCCCGGACAAGGACAAGGTCGTCACCGCCAATGCCTACCTCGGCGCAGGGCCTATCGCCCGCGCGCTGGCGATGGGAGCGGACGTGGTGATCACCGGCCGCTGCGTCGATTCGGCGCTGACGCTGGGCATTCTGGTCCATGAGTTCGGGTGGAGCGAAACCGATTACGACAAGCTCAGCCAGGGCTCGCTCGCCGGCCATGTGATCGAATGCGGCGCGCAGGCGACCGGCGGGCTGTTCACCGACTGGCGCGAAGTGCCGGACTGGGCGAACATCGGCTATCCGATCATCGAATGCACGGCGGACGGCGCCTTCACCGTCACCAAGCCGGAAGGCAGCGGCGGGCTTGTCACCCCCGCCGTGGTGGCCGAGCAGATCCTTTACGAGGTCGGCGATCCGCAGGGCTACATGCTGCCGGACGTGGTCTGCGATTTCACCGAGGTGAGGCTGGAGCAGACCGGGCCGGACCGGGTCCGCGTCACCGGATCGAAGGGCTATCCTCCCACCGGCCAGTACAAGGTCTGCGTCACCTGGGCTGACGGCTTCCGGGCGATGGGCTTCATGGCCGTGGTCGGCCGCGAGGCGGCGCAGAAGGCGCAGCGCCAGGCCGAAGCCGTGCTGGAGCGCGTCAACGCCATGCTGCGCGCGCGCAACATCGGCCCGTTCCGCACCAGCCGGATCGAGGTGATCGGATCGGAAGCGACCTACGGCGCCAACGCCCGCGCCCATGACGTGCGCGAAGTGGTCTACAAGCTGGGGGTCGAGCACGACGACCAGGCGGCCTTTGCCCCGTTCCTGCGCGAATTCGATTCGCCCACCACCTCGATGTCGGTCGGCACCGCCGGCTGGTTCGGCGCGCGGGCAGAAGTGAAGCCGGTGATGCGGGTGTTCTCCGTCACCGTGCCTGCCGCCTCGGTCCCGGTCACGGTGACCTTCGAGGGCAAGAGCGAAACGGCGAGTTACCTTGCCAGCGGCACGCGGTTCGATCCCGCCGCTGTGGTCCGCCCGCCCGAGGGCGAGAGCGCCGACGCCTCCACCGCCACCCGCGAAGTGCCGCTGATCGAACTCGCCTGGGCGCGCAGCGGCGACAAGGGCGATGCCTTCAACGTCGGCGTGATCGCGCGGAGGCCGGAATACCTGCCGTGGATCCGTGCCGCGCTGAATGAGGGCGCTGTGAAGACCTGGTTCGCGCACGAGTTCGAAGGCGCGCAAAAGCCTGCCGTGCTGCGCTACGAAGTGCCGGGCCTCAATGCGCTCAACTTCCACGTGCTCGACAGCCTCGGCGGCGGTCAGTTCGCCTCGCTGCGGCTCGACCCGCTGGCCAAGGGCAAGGCCCAGCAATTGCTCGATATTCCCGTGAAGATTCCGGAAGGACTGGTTGCCCGACATGACTAGCCAAGTTCGCATCGATCACGCCGAAGGCGGCGTCGCCACGGTCACCGTCATCCGCGCGGAGATCGGCAATGCCTCCACTCCCGAAATGCTGGGAGCGGTGCGCGATGCCTTCCTTGAAGTGAGCGAGCTGGCCGAGGTCCGCGCCGTGGTGCTGGCGGCTGAGGGCAAGCACTTTTCGGTCGGGGCCGACTTCGCCTTCCTGCAGCGCCTGACCGGCATGGGACCGGCGGAAATCCGCGGCACGGTCTATGCCAATTTCCAGGGCGCGGCCAAGGCGATCTACCGCTGCCCCAAGCCGACGCTGGCGCTGGTGCAGGGCGCGGCGATTACAGTGGGCTGCGAGATTGCGCTGGCCTGCGATTTTCGCCTGGCCGCCGATACCGCGCGGTTCCAGGAAAGCTGGATTCGCCTTGGCATCATGCCGCCGCTGGGCGGGCTGTTCCTGCTGCCGCGCCTGGTCGGCATGGGGCGGGCGATGGAAATCTGCCTGCAGGGTCGGCCCGTGCTGGCCGAGGAAGCGGCGCGGATCGGCCTCGTCAGCGAGCTGGTTGCCGCCGACGCTCTGGCCGAGGCCGGGATGGCGAAGGCGCGCGAACTCGCCGCCCTGCCGCCCACCGCCTATGCCAGCGCCAAGCAGGCGATGCAGCGGGGGCTGGAAAGCACGATGGAGGCCGAATGGCAGGCCAATGTCGCCACGCAGGCCGTGCTGCTGGCCAGCGAGGACTTCCGCGAGGGCCTTGCCGCCGTGACCGAGAAGCGCGCGCCGCGCTTTACCGGGCGGTAGCTTCCCCGGCGCGCATCGGCAGTTCCTTCGACAGGTGCCCCGGCGCCACGAAGGTCGTCTGGAAGCCGCGCGCGTAGACGCCGTGACAGTCGGCGAAGATGTTGCGCGCCGTCCCGTGGCCGTTGCCTGCCATATGGGTATCGGCATCGAGCAGGAACCAGTCGCCCACCGGCATGCGCAGGAACTGCACGGTGATGTCGAGATTGGCGAAGGACCATTCGCGCGCATCGGTCACCGCGCCGAAGCCGTTGCCGAAATCGGCGAAGATGCAGGCCTTCACGAAATTGGACGGGGTCTGGCCCTTTACCACCTCGCCGCGCATCGCCAGCCAGGCCACGCCGGGTCCGGTCTGGCCCGGGCCGCCGCTGACCGGACGGTAGTCGATGGCCCCGGACATGGTGAAGCTGCCGCCTGCGGGCACGATCGAGGCGAAGTCATCCGGCGGGGGGTAGCTGCTGGGGGCCGGGAATACCGGGGTCTGCAGCCTGCGTACCCGCAGGATGTGCGCCTGCGCCACCGGCTTCTCGCCCGCCATCAGGGTCACGCAATGCAGCTTGGTCTGGCGGCCGTCGCGCAGCACTTCGCGAACCATGTGCAGCGGGGCGTGCGGCACCTTGCCGAAGATGTCGACCGAGAAGCGGGCGATCTCGAAGTCGCGATCGAGCTGGGCATCCTCGGACCCGGTGGCCAGCAGTCCGCTGATCGGCCCACCGGCAATCGCCTGCCGGTCCCACGGGCTGCGGGCCAGGCCATTGGGCAGGAAGATGTCGCCGTCGCGCTCGTAATAGCAGGGCGGCCAGGGGTGGCTGGAACTGGTTTCGATTGCCATTTCGCTCATCTGAGATATTTGACCTAGTAATACAAGTAAGGCATAGGAACGCCAGGTGCGCAAGCACCCCAGCAGGAGACGATTGTCAATGGACCTCAGCTATGGCGCAGCCGCGGAAGAGTTCCGCAGCGAAGTCCGCGCCTTCCTGGCCGCCCAGTGGCAGCCGGGCGAGCGGCGCGGCGGCGAACTGAAGGACTATGTCCGCGACTTCCGCCGCAAGGGGGTTGAGGCAGGCTATCTCTATCGCGCGATTCCGCGTGCATACGGTGGCAGCGAACAGCCAGTCGACGTGATCAAGGCGCAGGTCATTCGCGAGGAATTCGGCCGCGCGCGCGCGCCGATGGAACTGGGCGGCAACGGGGTCAACATGACCGTACCGACCCTGCTGGAGCGCGGGACGCAGGAACAGAAGGACCTGTTCATCCGCAAGACCATCGAGGGCGAATACATCTGGGGCCAGGGCTACAGCGAGCCCGGTTCGGGTAGCGACCTCGCCTCGGTCCGCACCAAGGCGGAGCTTTCCGCCGATGGGACGAAGTGGATCGTCAACGGCCAGAAGATCTGGACCAGCCAGGGAATGCAGTCGACCCACATGTTCATGCTGGTGCGCACCGAACCGGAGGCGCCCAAGCATGACGGCATCACCTACCTGCTGCTGGATCTCAACCAGCCGGGCGTCACCCGCCGCCCGATCCGGCAGATGACCGGCGAGGAGGGCGACCACACCTTCTGCGAGTTTTTCTTCGACAATGCCGAGGCGCCCGTCAGCTGGCAGGTGGGTGAGCGCGGGCAGGGCTGGTACGTCAGCCGCACCACGCTGAAGCATGAACGCGCCAGCATCGGCAGCGCCGATGGCCTGGGCAACCAGTTCCGCAAGCTGGTGGAACTGGCGAAGGAGATGGGCCGCATCGACGACCCGCTGGTCCGCGACCGGCTGGGCGAGATCGAGGGGCGGGTGCTGTCGCACCGCTATTCCAGCTTCCGCCTGTTCTCCTGCGCGGCGGCCGGTGACGATCCCGGCCCGATCCAGCTGATGATGAAGCTGCTGCTGACCGAGATTGGCCACGACATGGCCCTGCTGGCGCAGGACCTGATCGGTGAGCAGGGGCTGACCGAACCGGCGGGCGCGGGGGCGCGCGGCTATCGCGGGCCCCGCGGGCCGAACAAGTGGCTCGACCAGATCATGGGCAGCCTCGGCAATTCCATCGCGGGCGGCGCCAGCAACATCCAGCGCAACATCATCGGTGAACGCGGCCTGGGACTGCCGCGCGATCTGGCGATGAGCGGGGAGAAGTAGGATGCGCTTCCACCTGACTTCCGAACAGGTCGCGATCCAGGACGCGGTCAAGGGCACGCTGGGCGAATGCTGGGGCATGGAACGGCTCCACGCCTTCGCCGATGGCGAGGCCGATTTCGATGCCGATAGCTGGCAGGCGCTGATGGCGCTGGGCGTCGGCGGGCTTGCCCTGCCGGAGGCCGAAGGCGGCGCGGGGTTGGGTCTGCTCGACGCCGCGCTGGTCTGCGAAATGGTCGGCGCGGCGGCCGCGCCGGGGCCGGTGATCGGCCAGATCGTTACCGCGCTGGCACTGGCCGCCTGCACCAATCCCAATACCCGCGCGCTACTGCCCGGCGTGGCCAGCGGTGAGACCGTGGCGACGCTCGCGCTGGACAGCAATCTCGTCCAGTCGGCGCGCAGCGCGCAGCTGTTCCTGACCGATGACGGCGCAGGCGGGCTGCAACTGATCGAGGCGGGCGACGGGGTTGAGATCGAGGCCGTCAGCGCGACTGACCGCAGCCGTCCGGTTTCCAGGGTTGCCTTCGGCACGGTGACGGCTCACCCACTGTTCGCTGCCGGCGATCCGATGGTCCAGCGGGTGCGCGATGCCGCGTTGGTGCTGATTGCCGCCGATGCGCTCGGCGGGGCGCAGCACTGTACCGACCTGTCAGTTGATTACGCCAAGACCCGCGAGCAGTTCGGCCAGCCGATCGGCCGCTTCCAGGGGCTGAAGCACCAGCTGGCCCACATGGCGCTCGACGTCGAACCGGCGCGCGCGCTGGTGTGGTACGCGGCCTATGCCTGGGATGCCGGGCTGGACGATGCCAGCCGCGCCGCCGCTCAGGCCAAGGCGCACCTGTGCGAAGTCTACACTCGCACCACCCGCGCCGCGATCGCCGCGCATGGCGGGATCGGCTATACGTGGGAATATGGCCTCAACTACTGGTTCCGCCGTTCGGTGCTGAACCGCGCCTGGCTTGGCAGCCCGGCGCAGCACCGCGCCCGCGCGGCGGAACTTGCTGGCTGGTAAGGCGATGAGCGCGCTCGATCTTGTCCCCGGCGTAAGGCGGATGCGGCCCGACGACCATTTCATGGTCCTGTCGGAGACCGACGCATCGCCGATGCACGTCGGGGCCCTGATCCTGCTCGCCGTGCCGGAGGCCGACAAGGCCGCCCTGACCGAGCGGTTGCGCGTTCACTTTGCCGAGCGCTTGCCCGCAACGCCCCTGCAGGCGCGGCTGGTTCAGGCGCCGGAAGGGTACGATTCGGATGTCTGGCAGGATCTCGGTCCGCTCGACATGAGCGCTTACGTCATCGAGGAAAGCGATCCGACGCCGGACCTCGCCGCGCTGCGCGCTGCCATCGCGCGGCTCAACATGGTCCGGCTCGACCTGTCCGCGGCGCCGTTCAAGGTCCACGTGTTCCCGCACCTGGCGGGCGATCGCGCGGCGATCTACATCAAGCAGCATCACAGCGTGGCCGACGGGATCGGTTTCCAGGAAGTGCTGCGCCTGCTGAGCGACGAGGCTGCGCCGGTGCCGCAGCGCGCTGCCGACGCGGTGCTGCCATCGCCGGAACCGTGGCGCAGGCTCGCGGAGGATCGCTTCGCTGCCGAGGAAGATGCCCGCGCCGCGCAATCCTCAGCCCGCAAGGCCGCGCTCGCCGCGCTGGAAGCGTTCAAGGGCCAGCGCGCCGAAACGCCGCTGCTGAAGATGAGCGGGCCGACCTCCGCGCGCCGCTCCTATGCCACGGTCAGCGTGCCGCTCGATCCGTTCAAGGCGACGGCGAAGGCGCTGGGCGCGACGGTCAACGACCTGTTCCTGGCCTGTGCTGCAGCCGCGCTGCGGGCCTACCTGCTAAAAGTGGACGACCTGCCGGAGACCCCGCTGGTGATCAATTCGTCGCGGTCCTATCGCCGCGCCGATCATGGCCCGTTCGGCAACCGCATCACCGCGCTCCACCCGCACCTCGCCACGCACATCGCCGATCCGCTGGAGCGGCTGCGCGCGATCCAGGCGAGCATGGCGGCGGAACTCGCCCGCGGGGCCTTTGACGAAGCGCTGCTCGATGCGCTGGAAAAGCCGTTCGGCGCGCGCGATCGCCGCGCCATTTTTGCCGAGCGGACCTCGGGCGGAGGCCGGGTGCTGCCCGGCAACCTCAGCCTGTCCAACGTCCCCGGCCCGGCTGGTCAGCGCAGCTTTGCGGGCTATAGGCAGCTTCACAACTACCCGGTGCCGATCATCGGCAGCGGGCGGTTCCTCAACATCACGTCGCGCCGCAGCGGTGAGAACCTCGACATGGGCGTGATCGCCGATGCGGAGAAGGTCGCGGATGCGAACGAAATCGCCACCCTGTTCAGCGCAGCGGTGGATGACTATGCAAACCTGGCGCCCCAAGGAGAGAGGCCATGAAACCCGGTTCCCGTATCAAGAGCAATGCCTGCGACACTGAAGCCGTGATCATCAAGTACACCGCCGGCACGATCCAGTGCGGCGGCGCCGACATGAGCGAGGCCGGCGGCGGCGGAGCCGAACTGTCGGCCGATTTTGCCGGCGGCTCGATCATGGGCAAGCGCTATGTCGACGAGGCGGGCACGATCGAACTGCTCTGCGTCAAGCCCGGCAAGGGCACCCTCGCGCTCGATGGCGCGGCGCTGGTGCTCAAGGAAGCCAAGCCGCTTCCCGCGTCCGACTGATCCACACGAAAGCTGACCCACCGTGAATATCGCCCTTCTGCTCGAAATGGCGGCCGATGCCGCCGGTGACCGCGTCGGCCTGGTCTGCGACGGCAAACGCTGGACCTATGGCGAACTGATCGGCGCCGCGCGCGGTGCGGCGGAACTGATCGCCGACAGCAAGGCCGAGTTCGTCGCCCTGCTCGACGAATCGAGCGAGGCGAGCGTCATCGCCATGTTCGGTGCGGCGCTGGCCGGCGTGCCCTATTGCCCGCTGAACTACCGCCTGGCCGACGCCGACCTTGGCGCGCTGCTGGGCCGGATCGCCCCCGCACTGGTGGTGGGCGATGGCGAGCGGGTGGAAAAGCTGGCCGGCGGGCAGGGCCACACCGTTTACCCGCGCGGCGAATTCACACTCGCTGCTCTGGAAGCCGTGGCCAATCCGGACGCGGTCTACGACGCGGGCGAAGGGATCGCGATCCAGCTGTTCACCAGCGGCACCACCGCCGCGCCCAAGGCGGCGATCCTCCAGCATTCGAACCTGGTGTCCTACATCCTCGGCACGGTCGAGTTCGGCGCGGCGGACGAGGCCGAGGCAGCGCTGGTTTCGGTGCCGCCCTACCACATCGCCGGGATCGCGGCGATTGCCTCGTCGATCTATGCCCAGCGGCGGATCGTGATGCTCCCGGCCTTCGCGCCGGACGGCTGGCTCAAGCTGGTCGATGCCGAGAAGGTGACAGGCGCCTTCGTCGTGCCGACCATGCTCAGCCGCATCATCCACGCGATGGACAAGGGCGTTCACGCCGATATCTCCTCGCTCAGGTCGATCGCTTATGGCGGCGGCAAGATGCCGCTGGAACTGATCCACCGCGCGCTCGACCTGTTCCCCGAAACCGGCTTCACCAACGCCTATGGCCTGACTGAAACCAGCTCGACCGTCGCCCTGCTGGGCCCGGACGAGCACCGCGCCGCGCACCGCTCGGACGATCCCAGGGTCCGCGCCCGGCTCGCCTCGGTCGGCATTCCACTGCCGACCATCGAACTGGAAATCCGCGACGAGGAAGGCCGCGTGCTCGGCCCGAACCAGCCGGGCGAAATCTACGTGCGCGGCGATCAGGTTTCCGGCCAGTACCGCGAACGTTCCGCGCTCGATGCCGAGGGTTGGTTCCCGACCCGTGACGCCGGCTACCTCGACGAGGACGGCTACCTGTTCCTCTCGGGCCGCGCCGACGACGTGATCGTGCGCGGGGGCGAGAACATCTCCCCCGGCGAGATCGAGGACGTGGTCCTGACCCATCCGGCCATCGCCGATGCCGCTGCCGTCGCGGTGCCTTCGGTGGAATGGGGCGAAGCGGTGGGCCTCGCGCTGGTGGTGCGCGGCGGGTTCGACCATCCCGCCGAGGACGAGATCCGCGACCTCATCCGCAGCCGCCTGCGCTCCAGCCGCGTGCCGGAAACGGTGCGGTTCTTCGCCGCCCTGCCTTACAACGAAATGGGCAAGCTGCTGCGCCGCGAGGTCAAGGTGATGCTGGCGGGTTGAGGCAAGGCTGACTTCGCCTGCAAATCCCGTTCTGAAACCCACCTTCCGTTCGTGTCGAGCGTAGTCGAGACACGTCGCACTGGCGTGTCTCGACTACGCTCGACACGAACGAGACGTGGGGCTCAATTGTTAGGAGCCGTGGTGGCTACCTTTGCAGTGACGACAAGCTGGTGCGGGTCTGCTCACCCCATCGTCAGCACGATCCGCCCGGCGCTCTGGCCCGAGGCCGCGTCGGTCATCGCCGCCGCATAGTCCTCGAGGCGGTAGGTCCGGGCAATCGCGGGCTTCAGCACGCCCGTCGCCGCCAGCCGGAAGGTTTCCTCGCGGTTGGCATTGGCCTTGTCCGGCTCGATTTCGCCGAACTGGCGGATGTCGACGCCGATCAGCGCAGCGCCCTTCAGCAGCGGCAGGTTGGTACGCAGCGCGGCGATCCCGCCGGGAAAGCCGATCACCAGGTGCCGTCCGCCCCAGCCAAGGCAGCGGAACGCGGGATCGGTGGCATCCCCGCCCACCGGATCGAACACCACGTCGACCGGCTTGCCGCCGTTCGCGGCCTTGACCTGATCGCGCCAGTCCTCCGCGCGGGCTTCCACCGCAACGTCAGCGCCGCCCGCCAGCGCCAGCGCGCGCTTGGCCTCGCTGGAGGCCGAGGCGATCACCCGCGCGCCGAGGTGCTTGGCCACCTGCACCGCCGCATAGCCGGTCGCCCCGCCCGCGCCGAGCACCAGCACGGCCTCGCCGGGGCGCACCTGCCCGCGATCGACCAGTGCGTGCCAGGCCGTGGCATAGCTGACCGGGAAGACAGCGGCCTCGATCAGGTCCATGCCATCGGGAATGGGCCGCACGGTCCGCTGGTGCAGCACGGCCTCTTCCGCGAACATCCCGCCCCAGCCGCTGGCGACCACGCGGTCGCCGGGGGACAGGGCGGTGACTTCGCTACCGACCTCGCTGACCACGCCCGCCGCCTCGCTGCCCGGCACAAAGGGCAGCGGCGGCTTGACCTGGTATTGTCCGGCGGCGGTCAGCACGTCTACATAGCTGATCCCCGCGGCCCGAACCGCCACGCGCACTTCCTGCGGCCCGAGGGCGCGCGGGGCCAGTTCGCGCAACGCATAGCTTTCCGGCGGCCCGAAAGCTTCGGCGATCACCGCGCGCGGCATCAGCGCACCCCGCCGTCAACCTGCAGCAGCGCGCCGGTGGTATAGGACGAGGCCGGGCTCGCCAGCATCAGCGCGCCGGTGACGATTTCCGGCGGATAGCCGGGACGGCCGAGCGCGACCGGCTGGCTCTCGCGCTTCTTGGGGTCCCAGGCTTCGGAAATGTCGGTCAGGAACGGTCCCGGGCAGAGCGTGTTGACCCGAACCTTGGGGCCATATTCGCGGGCCAGCGAAACGGTCATCGCGTTGAGCGCCGCCTTGGCCGCGCCGTAGGGCACGACCATCGGCAGGGCCATCAGCGATCCGGAGGAGCTGATGTTGATGATGCAGCCGCCCTCGCCCTGGCTCATCCGGTGCGCGGCCTGGCTGGCGAGGCGGAAGGGCCCCTTGAAGTTGAGGTTGAGCACCGAATCGAACAGGCTTTCCGCGATCTCGTGGCTGGGGCAGGCGGGCGACATGCCCGCGTTGTTGACCAGCACATCGACCCTGCCGAACTCGGCCCAGGCCGCTTCCAGCAGCGCGTCGCAATCTGCCCAGCGCCCGGCGTGCATCGCAAAGGCCATGGCCCGGCGACCCAGCGCGCGGCATTCATCGGCCACCTTTTCGCAGTTTTCCAGCTTGCGGCTGGCAATGATCACGTCGGCGCCGCGCTCGGCGAAGGCCTTGACCATCTGGTAGCCCAGCCCGCGGCTGCCGCCGGTGACCAGCACCACCTTGCCAGTGAAATCGAACAGCGGGTCCATCAATTTTCCTCTCCTGTCGTCGCTGCCGCATCGTTGAAGGCGGCCAATATGCGGTTCATTCGGCGTTCGACGAACGGCCGGTGTTCGGCATGGGTGATCACGTAGGGGCGGTCCTCGCGGATTGCCGCGACAACCTGCCGCGCGACCTGCATCGGATCAATCCCGCCTTGTGCGGAAGGGGTGGGTGCCGCCTTGCGCACCCCGGCGAGCTCGCTGGTTTCAGCCAGCCGCGTCGCGACCAGGCCGGGGCACAGCACCGAAACGCCGATCCCATCCTCCGCCAATTCCGCACGCAGGACTTCCGACAGGCCGACCACTCCGAACTTGGCGGCGGTATAGGCGCCAAGCCGGGGGCTGGCGGTAAGTCCCGCCATGGACGCCGTGTTGACCACGTGGCCGCGCCGGCGCCCGCGCATCCCGGGTACGAAGGTGTGGATGCCGTTGAACGTGCCGGACAGCTTGATCGCGACGAGGCGGTCGAAGTGCTCCGGCGGCATTTCGGCAAGCCGGTTCAGATCGGGGCCGATCCCGGCGTTGTTTACCAGGATGTCGACCGGCCCGACATCGGCCTCGACGGCATCGCGGGCCTGCGACCACGCGTCCCGGTCGGTGACGTCCAGCAGCATGCCGCTCGCCCCGTCACCCAGTTCGAGCAGGGCGGCGTCCAGCCACTCCCGGTTCCAGTCGGCCAGAACGACCCGTCCGCCTTCGGCAAGGAGCGCGCGGGCGATGGCCAGGCCAATGCCGCTTGCCCCTCCGGTGACGAAGGCGGTGGTGCCGGGAATTGCCAGCCCGCGTTCAGCCACCCGTCAGCCCCAGCCCATGCGGGTCGGGATATGCTCGCTGGGAAACAGGCCCGGCGCTTCGGGCGCGCGCTTGAGCAGGGACTTGGCGACCTGGACCTTGTGAACCTCGGTCGGCCCGTCGGCGAGGGCGAGGCTGGCCGCGCCGGCCCACCAGTCGGCCAGCGGCAGTTCCAGCGTCACGCCCAGGCTGCCGTGGAGGTGGATCGCCCGCTGGACGATGTCGTGGTAGACCTTCGCCATCTGCACCTTGCACATCGCAATGAGGGTGCGCGGGGCGATCGGCGGCACGCGTCCTGCCTCGACCTCGTCGATGGTCCAGGCGGTCTTGAGCACCAGCAGGCGGTACTGCTCCAGCTCGATATAGCTGTCTGCGATCATCCCTTGCACGAACTGGTGTTCGGCCAGCAGCTTGCCTTGGGTGCGGCGCGAATTGGCGCGTTCGACCATCATGTCGAGCGCGCGCTGGCACTTGCCGACCGTGCGCATCGCGTGGTGCACGCGGCCCCCGCCAAGCCGCGCCTGCGCCACCTTGAAGCCCTCGCCCTGCTGGCCCAGCATGGCATCCAGCGGCACGCGCACCTTGTTGTAGCGGATATAGGCGTGGGTGCCGTCATCGGCGTGGTGGCTGTCGCCCAGCGTCTTGACGTTGCGCAGGATTTCGACGCCCGGTGTGTCGGTGGGGACGATGAACATGGACATTCGCCCATGCGGCGGATTCTCCGGATTGGTCACCGCCATGACGATCAGGAACGCGGCAAACCGGGCGTTGGAGGAGAACCACTTCTCACCCTCGATCACCCATTCATTGCCCTCTTGCCAGGCCTTGCAGACGAATTCCTTGGGATCGGCCCCGGCCTGCGGCTCGGTCATCGAGAAGCACGAGACGATGTCGCCTTCCATCAGGGGCTTGAGGTAGGCGGCCTTCTGCTCCTCGGTGCCGAACATGGCGAGGATTTCGGCATTGCCGGTGTCGGGCGCAGCGGTGCCGAACACGGTCGGCGCCCAGTAGGCGCGGCCCAGGATCTCGTTCATCAGCGCGAGGTGGACCTGGCCAAAGCCCGGGCCGCCAAGGTGGGGGCCAAGGTGGCAAGCCCACAGCCCGCGCTTCCTGACCTCGTCCTGCAAGGGCCGGATCGCCGCGCGGCTTTCCGCGTTGGCAACGTCATAGGGCGCGCCGTGGCCGGGGAAGCGGTAGTCGAGGGGTTCGACCTCGCGCTTGACGAAATCGAGCATCCAGTCGAGCTGGGCCTGGACTTCGGGATCGGTCTGGAAACTCCACATCTGCTCTCTCCTCAGCCCGCCTTGCGGGCCAGCATTTCACCCCGCGCGAAGGCCGCGCGCACCAGTTTGTCGAAAAAGATGCCGGTCTGCTTTGGCAGGATCCCGGCGGCGCTCTGCGCGACCTTGTATTCAAGGATGCAGCCGCTCTTGTAGGCCGCCAGCACGCAGTAGAAATCGAAGCTCGCCAGATCGCGCCCGGTTCCGGCGGCGTAGTAGCGGGCTAGTTCCTGCCGGGTCGGGAAATTGGCGATGTTGTAGAGCGTCGCCTCGCCGATCTCGCCGGGCCGGTCCTCGTCGCGCAGGCGGCCAGTGAACCAGGCAAGGTCGATCAGCGGATCGCCGATGGTCGAAAGCTCCCAGTCGATCAGCGCGGTGAGGCGCGCGGGACGGTCGAAGGCGAACAGGGCGTTGGGGGTGCCGACATCGCCGTGGATCACCCCGGCGTGGAAGTCGTCGGGCAGATTGGCGCGCAGCCAGTCGCGCGCATAGGCAAAGCCCGGGATCTCGCGCCACTCGGTGCCGTAGAGTGCCGGATAGGAGCGGATCTGTCCCTCCCAGCGATCGACCTGTCGTTCAAGGAAATTGTCTGGTTTGCCAAAGCCTTCGAGGCCGACCGCGCGGTAATCGACATTGGCCAGGGCAACCAGCCCGTCGACCATGGCATAGGCGATCCCGTACTCGCAAGGCGCCTTGTCGAACGGCGCGCGGTGGAAAATCCGCTCATCTCGCAGTTCCGCCGCCCAGCCGGGCACGCGCTCCATCACGTAGAACGGCGCACCGATCACGCCCGCATCCTCGCAAGCCCCGAAGCAGTGCGGGTGCGGCACCGGCGTGCCGTTGAGCGCGGTCAGCACCCGCGCCTCGCGCAGCACGCTCTTGGCGCTACCCGGCGGCGGCACGGCGGGCGGGCGGCGCAGCACCATGTCGCGTTCGCCGCCCCGGTCGAGGGTGAGGATCACGTTGGAGGTGCCGCCGTGCAACTGTTCGATCCGCAGGGGCCCGTCCCCAAGCTGCGGAATATGGGCATCGAGCCATGCGGTCAGGCGCTCGGCATCGGCAAGCTCGGCTGGAACGGTCATGCTTCCCTCTCTCGCAGATAGGCTTCGATTTCGGCGCGGATCGCGTGGAGCCGCGCGGCGGCATCGGCAAAGGCGCTGGCGTCGATCCGCGCCAGCAGGTCCGCGGTCACGGCCTGGGCGCGCGCATGGTCGGCGGCCTTGAGCGCGCGGCCCGCGTCGGTCGGCACGATCAGCGAAGCGCGCTTGTGATCTGGATTGTCGGCGAATGCGACGAGCCCGAGTTCCACAAGGCGGTTCGCGGCGCGCTGCACCACCTGCCGGGGATGACCAAGGCTGCGGCCAATCTGCGCCACGGTCGGGGGGCTGGCGGCGTTGACGGTCGCGGTCAGAACCGTGAGCTCCATTTCCGCGAGGCCCGCTTCGGCGCGAACCTCCGCGAACAGCGCGTGCATCCGCCCGCGCAGCCGCGCGACTTCATCGGCAAATCGCTCGAATTCGGAGAAGCGTTGTTGAGACATGACACTATGGTGTCGAATTGACACCATAGTGTCAAATGATTCTCAGCGCGTGGTCATCGGCCTGAACAGGGTGGTGGGCGATTGCCAGTCGATCCGCACCTGGCGATGGGCAAAGCGCCACCCTTCCGCCGTGCGCACCAGCCGGTCGTTGTAGGTTCCGGCGTGGTCGGGGCCGCTGTTGCTGTAGACGGTGAAATAGCTGCGCGCTGTGGCCGCATCCCCGTCGACCTCGATCAGCGGATTGGTGATGTGGTGGCGCACAAAGGTCCGCGCCGGATCGGCTGGCGCGCCAGAGGTCAGCGCCTTGGCGATCTCTGCCGGACCGGTCGCGACCGCACCGGGGAACTCCAGAGTTCCATCGGCGGCGAAGCACCCGGCCAGCCCCCCGATCCGCCCCCGGTCGCCATTGTAGGTATAGGTGGCGAGCAGGTGGCGGATCGCCTCGCGGTCTGCGGCAAGATCAGCCATTGAAGTGCAGCCTCAGCCCGGGTTCGTCCCACCGCGTGCGGATCAGCTGTCCGCTGCTCGATAGGGTGATGTAGGTGTCCATCATGTCATCGCCGCCAAAGGCTATGTTGGTGACATAGGTATCGTCAAAGGCGCGGTGGCTGGTCTCGCCTGCTGGGGTGATGGTGGTGATGCCCCCGGTGAACAGCGTTGCCACGCAGACATTGCCCGCTGCCGTCACCGCCAGGCTGTCAAACCCGCTCGGCCCCGGGGCGTTCGCCACCCAGGTCGGCCGCTGGTGCTCGACCTTGCGGTCGAACCGCCACAGCCGCGCCTGGTGGGTGTCGGCGCAGTAGACATATTGGCCGTCCGGCGAGAGGCCGACGCCGTTGTAGGAAATGGCGCGGCGGTGGATCGCTTGAATCGAGCTGCCATCGGTCAGGCAGGTGAACAACCCGCTGGGCGTGTGGTGCCCGTCGACCGATTTGCCCAGATCGGTGAACCACAGCCGCCCGTCGGCATCGAACACCAAGTCGTTCGGGGCCTGAAGCGACAGGCCATCGCAGCTGTCGTACACCCGCTCGAACCTGCCAGTGGACAGGTCCACGCGTTCGATCCGGCCTTCGGCGCCGGGGCCGCTGGCGTTCTGGAACTTGGCGATGTCGAGCCCGCCGTTGTTGCAGACCCACAGCGCCCCGTCAGGGCCGATTGCCGCGCCGTTGGGGCCGCCGCCGATTTCGCAGACCACTTCCTTGCGGCCGTTCCAGCAGCGGGTGATGCGCCCGCCCGACAGCTCGACCACGATCACCGAGCCGTCCGCCATGACCACCGGCCCTTCCGGAAATGCCAGCCCCTCCGCAACGATCTCCATAGCCCTCTCCTGTATTACCTGGTTAGACAGGTCTTGACACTGCGGCAGCCGGCTTGCAACCCTCGGGCGCGGGAGAACCTGTCATGCCTGTACCAGCTCACCACATCGTGGCTATGCCGCCACCGTTCGAGGCGCCGCCCTATCCGGCGGACATCTTTGCCGGGCAGACCGTGCTGGTCACCGGCGGAGGTTCCGGCATGGGCCTTGCCATGGCCAAGGCCTTTGCGCAGGGCGGAGCGCAGGTCGCGGTGATGGGCCGCAGTCTCGACAAGGCGCAGGATGGCGCTCGGCAGATTGCCGCGCTCGGCGCCAGGGTCCACGCGTTGAGCTGCGATGTCCGCGCGCCGGAACAGATCGCCGCCGCTTTCGACGAGGTCGAAAGCGAGCTCGGCCCGGTCAGCCTGCTGGCCAACAATGCCGGCGCAAACTTCCCGATCCTGGCCGAGGATATTTCCGCCAACGCCTGGAACGCGATCACGCGCATTGCCATCGACGGCACCTTCCTGTGCTCGGCCGAATTTGCGCGCCGCCGGATCGCGGCGGGGCAGGGCGGGGCGATCGTGATCAATTCCGCGCAGTACATCTGGACCGGTTTTCCGGGCGACGCGCACTCTGCCGCCGCCAAGACCGCCCAGGCGACGATGACGGCCAAGCTGGCGCGCGACTGGGCGCCCCACGGCATCCGCGTCAACGCGGTTGCCGCCGGGTTCTTCCCGCACGAGACCTCCACCGCCGGACGAAGTGACGAGATGACCGCCAGCCTGCCGAACATGATTCCGGCCGGGCGTCCGGGTTCAATTTACGAATTCGGCTGGCTTTCGGCGCTCACCTGCACGCCGCTGATGGGCGGCCTGACGGGTCAGGTGATCCTGCAGGACGGCGGGGAAAGCCTGCGCCGTTCGCTCCGCAATCCGGACTTCGTGCCGCCGCGAGAGAGGGTGCAAGGCCCGTGGGGGTGGCAGTGATGGGCTGGCTGACGGGCAAGACCGCGCGGCTGGTGGGGACCAGCCCGGCTATCGCGGCGGCGCTGACCGCGCAAGGTGCGGCGCTGGTGGAGGAGGGCGATTGCGACGTGCTGGTCCATGTCGCCCCGCCCCCGGCGGACGTTCCCGCGCACGAGATCACTTTCGATCAGTGGCGGGCGACCCTGGATGCGGGGCTGGACCAGCGATTCCTGCTGGCGAAGGATTTTGCCGCGCTGCGCCGTGCTGCGCACAAGGGCGGCGCGGTGGTCTTCGTCGGCGCGCCCGAACAGGCGCTGGGGGCGGACCAGGCGGCGGCAGGCGGCGGGCTCGGCAATCTCACCAAGACGCTGGGCGTCGAATGGGCGCGCGACGGCATCCGGGTGAACACGGTGCAAACCCGGTCCTCGGGCGAGACGCTCGGCAATCTCGTCGCCTACCTGGCCAGCGACTATGCCGCCTATGTCACCGGTGCGGTGATGGGAGTGGGGCTTGATGACTGAGAACAGCGCACGCACACGGGGGCGCCTTGACGGACAGGCTGCCTTTGTCACCGGCGGAGGCGGCGGGATCGGCCGCGCCATCGCGCTGGGCTTGGCCGAGGCGGGGGCGGATGTCGCCGTGTTCGAGATCGTGCCCGAACGCGCCGAGGAAACCGCCGCGCGGCTTCGCGAACTGGGGCGGCAGGCGCTGGCGATCCCCGGCGACGCGATGGACGGCGATGCCATCCGCAGCGCGATTGCCGCCACGGACGAGCTGTTCGGGCGGCTGGACATCCTGGTCAACAATGCCGGCGGCGTATCGGCGCGCCCGTTCCTTGAGCAGAGCGAGCGCAGCTGGCGCAGGCACATCGACATCAACCTCGTCTCGATGCTGGCGGCGACCCACGCCGCCGCGCCGCTGATGATCCGTGGCGGGCAGGGGGGGGCGATCCTCAACGTCGCCTCGATCGAGGCGGAGCGCGCCGCGCCCAACTTCGCGGTCTATGCTGCGTGCAAGGCCGGGATGGTCAGCTTTACCAAGTCGATGGCGGTCGAACTGTCCGGCCACGGCATCAGGGTCAACTGCATCGCCCCGGATCACACAGTGACGCCGGGCAACCAGGGCAACCGGGCCGGACCGGTCGACCCCGCCGCCTGGGTGAAGCACAGCCCCGAGGCGGTCGACGCGATGAACCGCCTGATTCCGCTGGGGCGCGAAGGTGTCGACACCGAATGCGGCGATGCTGCGGTTTTCCTTTGCTCTGCGCTCGCGAGCTATGTAACGGGCGCTGTCCTGCCGGTTGATGGCGGGACCTGGGCGGCCAGCGGCTGGGTCCGGGGCCGCAACGGCAAGTGGACGCTGAACGAGGGGCTTTCGTTCGGTGGATAATTCCGCCTTTCCGCGTTAAATCGCTTTAGTTGTAAAACCAAGTTGCCTATCTAGACGGTTGGAGACCGCCATTTCGGCGGAGGGGAACTCGTGATGGCGCTTGGCTCGGACGACGATTTCGGCTTGCCTCAGCGTATCCACGTGCCCAAGACCAGCGAGATCGTGGCCGACAAGATCCGCGCCCAGATCGTGCGCGGCGAAATCGGCGAAGGCGATTCCCTGCCCCCCGAAGGCCAACTCATGGAGAGCTTGGGCATTTCGCGCCCGACACTGCGCGAGGCGTTCCGCATCCTCGAGGCCGAAGGGTTGATCAGCGTGGTGCGCGGATCGCGCACCGGGGCCAAGGTTCACAAGCCCTCGGTCGATCTCGTGTCCCGCTATGCCGGTTACGTGCTGGAATCGCAGGGGACGACAATTGCCGACCTCTACCAGGCCCGCCTCGCGATCGAGCCTTCGGTGGTGCGCTGGCTGGCGACCGACAAGGGGCGCGGTGCAATCGGCGATCTGCGCGCGCTGCTGGCCGAAATGGAGCGCATGCTCGATGAGGAAAATCACGAAGCCTTCATCGAGAAGGTGGAATTCTTCCACCAGGCACTGGTCGCCGCGACAGGTCTGAAGACCATCACTTTACTCAGCCGCATGCTCCTCAACCTGGCTGGCAAGCACCAGATCGAATTCCAGAAGCGCTATCCGCGCAGCCGCGAGCAGCGGCAGAAGAGCCACCGCGCTGGCCTGAAGTCCTACATCAAGGTCGTCGACCTGATCGAGGCGGGCAAGGTGGAAGAAGCCGTCGCCCATTGGCGGCTGCACCTGACCAACGCCAACGCGACCTGGACCAGCGAGGGCGAGGGCGCCCGCGTGGTCGATTCGCTGGGGCACTGACACTCGCTCGATACGGCATGGCCGACCGTGCATTCGCGCGGCGATTTGACGCATTCAGGCGTTGCACCCGTGCGTCTGGTGTGATTAATTGACGCATCATCAATTATTGAGTCGCGTCAAGCGCGGCCAGCAGCGGGAGAATACCGATGAACATGGAAGACCTGGTCATCATCAGCATCGACGATCACGCGGTTGAGCCGCCCGAGGCTTTCATCCGCCACTATCCCGAGGCCCACAAGGATCGCGCCCCGCGCATCGTCAAGGAGAACGGCAAGGACATCTGGCTGTGGAACGACCAGCGCTATCCCACCATCGGCCTCAATGCCGTGGTTGGCCGTCCGCGCAGCGAATACGGGATGGAGCCTTCGGCCTTCGATCAGCTGCGTCCCGGCACTTATGACCCCAAGCTGCGGGTCGACGACATGAACGCCAACGGCGTGCTCGCCAGCCTCAACTTCCCGACCATGCCCAGCTTCGCGGGCGGGGTGTTCGTCGCCATGGCGCAGAAGGACCCGGAAGAGGCGCTGCGCGCCTGCCGCGCCTGGAATGACTGGCACGTGCAGGAATGGTGCGCCGCCGCACCGGGCCGGTTCATCCCGATGTGCCTGGTGCCCAGCTGGGACATGGGCGAGACGCTGAAGGAACTGAAGCGGATGAGCGACCTTGGGGTCCATGCCGTGTCGTTCTCGGACAATCCCGCCAACATCGGCCTGCCCAGCATCCACAACGAGTACTGGGAACCGTTCTGGAAGGCCTGCAACGACAGCCGGATCGTGATCAACTGCCACATCGGCACCGGTGCGCGGGCGATGCATCCCTCCAGCGAAAGCCCGATCGACGCCTGGATCACGGCCATGCCGATCTCGATCGCCAATTCGGCCGCCGACTGGACCTTCGCGACCTTCTGGAAGCGTTATCCCGAATTGCGCATGGCCCTGTCGGAAGGCGGGATCGGCTGGGTGCCCTACTTCCTCGAACGCGCTGACTTCACGCACGCGCATCACCACGAATGGACCTTTACCGACTTCGGCGGCGAGCGGCCTTCGGATCTGTTCAAGCGCCACATCATCAGCTGCTTCATCGACGACCAGTTCGGGGTGAAGAACCTCGATTACATGAACGAGAACATGGTCGCCTATGAATGCGACTATCCGCATTCCGACACGGTCTGGCCGAACGTGCCCGAATACCTGTGGGCTTCGGTCAATGGGCTGAAGAAGGAGACGATCGACAAGATCACTCACCTCAACGTGATGCGCGAATACAGCTTTGATGCCTTTGCGCTCAACGGCGGGCGCGAGAACTGCACCGTCGGGCACCTGCGCGAACTGGGCAAGGACGTGGACGTCAGCCCGCGTCATAACCTCGGCGGGCTCAAGACCGACTCCATGGACGCGATCGGCAAGGCGCGCCGTCCGGTGACTTCGGGCGATATCGAGCGGATGTTCGCCTCGGCGTGACAGCGCGGGCGCACATCGTCGTCGGCGGGACCAGTGGCCTCGGCCACGCCGCCGCGCGGGTGCTGACCGACGAGGGCCACCGCGTAGTCCTCGTCGGGCGGGATTCCGCGCGGGCGGAAGGTGTGGCCGAGGCGATTGGCGCAATGGGCGAAGGCAGCGACCGGGGCGGGCTGCAAGCAGCGCTGCGCCGCGCGGTCGAACGGCTTGGCGGGCTGGACGGGATTGCCGTCACCGCCGGCCCGATCCACGCGCGTGGCGATGCCCTGGCGCTGAGCGATGCCGACTGGGCCGAATGTTTCGACACCCAGCTGATGACCGTGGTCCGTTCCCTGCGGGTCGCGGTTCCGGCCATGGCTGCGGGCGGGGGCGGCTCGATTGTCGCTTGCGCGGCCTATTCGATCCGCGCGCCCAAGCCGGTGCTGCTCCACTATGCCGCGATGAAGGCGGCGATTGCGGTGTTCATCAAGGGGGTCGCCAAGGCCCACGGCTCGCAAGGCATCCGCGCCAACTGCATCGCCCCTGGCGCCTTCGCGACCGAGGCGCTGGACGCCACCCGCGCGGCGCTGGACGGTGCGGATGACCTGCGCCTGTGGCAGGAAATGCGCGACACCTACGGCATTAAGGCGGCGCTCGACCGGATCGGCGAGCCCCGCGAGGCGGGCGAGCTGATCGCCTTCCTGCTTTCAGAAAAGGCGGCCTACCTGACAGGCGCGCTGATAAACATCGACGGAGGAACGGATTTCTGACCATGGCCCAAACTGACACCGCGCCTGCCGCTGCCGAACTCCTTGCCTCCTGGCAGGTCGACGAACCGGCTCCGCCCCACGTCCCGCGCGAGCGGGTGGTCGATATCCGCTTCGCCATGGGCCAGTCGCCCAACGACCTGCTCGACCCCTATGCCGGGACGGACAAGCTGCGCGCGCCGGGCGTGCCGCGGCTGCTCTATTCGCCCTATCCGTTCGGCGACAAGACAGTCGGCACCTGGTGCGTATCGCATTACGAGGACATCCGCCGGGTCTACGAGGACAACGATTACTTCAGCACGAAGGGCGTTGCGCAGTTCCAGGCGCTGGCGGGCGAGACCTTCCCGTCGATCCCGCTCGGCATCGATCCGCCCGATCACGCCCGGTATCGCCGCTTCCTCAACGTCCATTTCACCCCTGTCGCGCTCCAGAAGCTGGAGCCCAAGGTGCGCGCGCTGGCGGTGGAGATGATCGAGGAGTTCGCAGCCAGGGGCGAGGTCGACATCGCCCATGACTTCGGCCGGGTCTATCCGGTCCGCGTGTTCCTCGATCTGATGGGCTTGCCCTTCGCCATGTTCGAGCAGTTCCTCGCCTGGGAATACGAGATCCTGCATTCGCGCGACCACGCCCGGATGGGCGCGGCGGTGAAGCAGGTAATCGCCTACCTGCGCGAATTCATCGCCGAAAAGCAGAAGAACCCCGATGACAAGCTGGGCAGCTACATCGCCAACGGCGTGATCGATGGCCAGCCGCTCACCCCGGACGAGATCATCGGGATGACCTGGTTCCTCTGGCTTGGCGGGCTCGATACCGTGGCCTCGACCATCAGCCAGATGTTCCGCCGCCTGGCGCTTGACCAGGCGCTCCAGCAGCGTCTGCGTGACGAGCCGGGGCTGACCAATACGGCGGTCGAGGAATTCCTGCGGATGCAGCCGCTGGTGAACTCGTTCCGGCTGGTGAAGCAGGACCTTGAATGGGACGGCGTGACGCTGAAGGCCGGGGACTACGTCACCTGCCTCAACTCCTCCGGCAATTTCGATCCGGCGCAGTTCACCAATCCGCGTGACTTCGATCCGGCGCGGCCGGTCAACCGGCATTACACTTTCGTCGGCGGCATCCACCTGTGCCTTGGCGCGCACCTTGCGCGGCGCGAACTGCGCATCCTGATTGACGAGTTCGTCAAGCGGGTGCCGGCCTTCACCGTGAAGCCGGGCGCCGATACCACGGTCGTGCCGGGGCTGCTGTCGATCCGCAACCTGCCGATCGTCTGGACCCCCGCAGCATGAGCCACGCGCCGCCGCGTGCCCTGCCGGAAGGCTTCTTCGACCCGCAACTGCGCGGGTTCGTGGCGCACAATGGCACGATCTGGCGGCGCAACGATCCGGGCCACGTGGTGTCCGGTTTCTTCGTGGAGCAGCACCACTGCAACCCGCGCGGGATCTGCCACGGCGGCTGGCTGTCGACCTTCGCTGACATCGCGATGGTCCGGCAGGCGACCGTCAACCGCGCCCACGGCGCGCTGACGATCGGCATGGCGGTGGATTTCCTTGAAGCAGTGCCGCTCGGCTCGTGGGTGGAAAGCCGCTGCGAGATCGTGCGCGAGACGGACAAGGTCGTCCACGTCCAGGGCGTGGCCCTGGTCGATGGGCGCCCCGTCCTCAGAATGAATGGAACTTTCAGGCCGTCGCCGCTGTCGCCGCCGCCTGAACTGGGAGAGTAATGACCATGGAATTCAAGCTCAAGCATCCAGGCTGCGTCTACATCGGCGGCGAATGGCAGCCGACCGACGTTCTGGAAGACGTCATCAACCCCGCCGATGAAAGCCTGCTGGGCCGCGCGCCGGTGGGCAGCGCGGCGCAGGTCGAGGCGGCGATTGCCTCGGCCCGCCATGCTTTCGATTCCGGCGATTGGCCGCGCCTGCCGGTGGCGCAGCGGCAGACGGTGCTGAACCGCTTCCTCGACGCGATCGAGGCGCGCAAGGACGAGCTCGTCCGCTTGATCGTGGCCGAGGCCGGGTCGACGCAGATGCTCGCGGGCTTCCTGCAATACGGCATCCCGATGAAGCACGCTCGCCGCACGGTGGAGATTGCCAGCCGTCCGGCGCTGACCAGCCTGCCGGTCGAACTGACCCCCAATGCGCAGGGGACCACTACGCTCGGCACCGGGGTCGTCAGCCGCGAGCCGGTGGGCGTCGTCGCGGCGATTTCACCCTACAACTTCCCGTTCTTCCTCAACATCGGCAAGGTAATCCCGGCGCTGGCGGTGGGTTGCACCGTGGTGCTCAAGCCTTCGCCCTATACCCCGTTCGAAGCGCTGATCCTGGGCGAGATCGCGGACGAAGTGGGCCTGCCCAGGGGTGTCCTCTCGATCGTTACCGGCGATGTCGAGGCCGGCAAGCTGCTGACCACCGACCCGCGCGTGGACCTGGTCCACTTCACCGGTTCGGACAAGGTCGGCGCGATGATCCAGGCCCAAGGCGCGCCGACGCTCAAGCGGATCGTGATGGAACTGGGCGGCAAGTCGGCCCTGATCGTGCGCCCCGATGCCGACCTGCAGGGCGCGGCCATGGCGGGGCTGGGCGGGTTCACGGTCCACTGCGGCCAGGGCTGCGCGCTGACCACGCGGCACATCGTCCACAATTCGGTCCGTCCGCAATTCGTCTCCATGCTGAAGGGCATGATGGAGCATATCAAGATCGGCAATCCGGCGGACCCCACGGTCAGCTATGGCCCGCTGATCCGCGAAGTCGCGCGCAAGCGCACCGAGGATTACGTCGCCATCGCGCAGGACGAAGGCGCGACGCTGATCTCGGGCGGCAAGCGTCCGGACGGGCTGGACAAGGGCTTCTATTTCCAGCCGACCCTGTTCGACAACGTGCGCAACGACAGCCGTCTTGCCCAGGAAGAGGTCTTCGGCCCGATCGGTGCGGTGATCGGCTACGATGATGACGAGGAAGCCATCGCCATGGCCAATGCCAGCGATTTCGGGCTCTCGGGCGCGATCTGGTCGGCCGATGCCGGCAAGGCCTTCGACATGGCGCTGCGCATCCGCACTGGCGGCGTGTCGATCAACGGCGGAGCGGGGACCATGCAGTCCGACGCGCCGTTCGGCGGGATCAAGCGCTCGGGCTATGGCCGCGAGTATGGCGAGGATGGGCTCAACGAATTCACCTATCAAAAGGTGATCTCGTTCAGCGCCAAGTGAAGGGAGATTAAGCCATGACCCATGTGATGAAGGGCGTGCGCATGCTCGAAGTTGCGCAGTTCACCTTCGTGCCGGCCGCCGGCGCGGTGCTGACCGACTGGGGCGCCGACGTGATCAAGATCGAGCACCCCGTGCGCGGTGATGCCCAGCGCGGGATCAAGGAATTGCAGCGCTTCGCGCTCGACCAGCGGCGCAATGCGCTGATGCAGCACCCCAACCGGGGCAAGCGCTCGGTCGGGATCGACATCTCCACGCCCGAGGGGCAGGAACTGATCTACGAAATCGCCAAGTCCTGCGATATCTTCCTCACCAACTACCTGCCCAGCATCCGGCAGAAGCTGAAGATCGATGTCGAGCACCTGCGCGCAGCGAACCCCAACATCATCTATGTGCGCGGATCGGCGTTCGGTGAGAAGGGGCCGGAACGCGACAAGGGCGGGTTCGATTCCACCGCCTATTGGGCGCGCGGCGGTTCGGCGATCCTTGCCACCCCTCGAGAACTGGAAGGCCCGCTGACCCAGCCCGGGCCGGCCTATGGCGACACGATCGGCGGCATGAACATCGCCGGGGGCATCGCCGCCGCGCTGTTCCACCGCGAGCGTACCGGCGAGGCGCTGGAAGTCGACGTGTCGCTGCTGTCGTCTGGCATCTGGGCTACGGCCTGCTCGATCGACGTCTGCATGGAAATGCAGGTCGATCCCTTTGCCAACGCCCTGCCGGGCAAGGCGGTGGTCGGCTCCAACCCGTTCATGGGCGTGTTCAAGACCAGCGACGGCGGCTACATCAACCTGACGGTTCTCAGCCCGTCACAGCTGATCGAGGACACCTTTACCCACCTCGGTATTCCGGAATGCGCGCAGGATCCGCGCTTTTCGACCATCGAGAAGCTCAACGAGAACTCGGAGGCCGCCCACTTGCTGGTGCGCGAGGCGATGCTGCGCCAGCCCTTTACCCATTGGCTTGAACGCCTGAAGACGATGAAGGGCCAGTGGGCCGCCTACCAGTCGCCGCTCGACGTCGAGAAGGACGAGCAGGTCCAGGCCAACGGCTGGATCTTCGAGGTCGAAAGCGCCGATGGCGGCAAGCCGATCAAGCTGGTTTCCAACCCGGTCCAGTTCAACCAGGAAGTCGTTACCAACACCCGCGCGCCCGAGGCGAGCGAGCACACCGAACTGTTCCTGATGGAAATGGGCGTGGAGTGGGACCGGATCGAGGAACTGAAGGCCAAGGGCGCCATCGCCTGAGCGGGCGGAGGACATGAGCGTGCGCCCGCTCCGGGTCGGCATCATCAGCGCCGCCTGGGGTGCGCGGGCGCATCTGCCCGCCTGGCGCAGCCTGGACGGCGTGGAGGTCACCGCGATCTGCACCTCGCGCCCGGAAACCGCGGCGCGCGCGGCGGCCGAATTCGGCGTGCCGCGCGCGTTCCACGACTTCCGGGAAATGGCCCGCGATCCTGAAATCGACCTGATCGACTGCGGGACGCGCCCGGCGCTGCGCCGCGATATGGTGCTGGCCGCGCTGGCGGCGGGCAAGCACGTCTACAATGGCATTCCCTTTGCGCGTGACCTTGCCGACGCGCAGGAAATGCAGAAGGCGTGGCAGGCCGCTGGGACGGTGGCTGCGGTTGACGCTTTCATGCAGGCCGTCCCCGCGCTGGTGCAGATGCAAGCGATGGTCGAAGACGGCTGGATCGGTCGCCTCTTCGGCGCGGAGATCGCGTTCGAATCCCCACTGTTTACCGCGGCGCAGGCCAATGTGCCCGGCTACGCCTGGTTCGCCGATCCCGCCAATGGCGCAAGTGCGCTGCGCAACCTCGGCAGTCACATGCTGCACCTGCTCGTCCATTTCTTCGGTCCGGTCAGGTCCGTCGCCGCGGACCTGGACCTCGCCCTGCGCGAATGGCCACTGGACGGAGAAGTCATCACACCCGGAGTGCCCGATCGCGCCTCGCTGCTCCTGCGCCATGCCACTGGCCTGCCCGTACGGCTGGAGGCGAACTGGGCCAAGATCGGCGGCGAGGGCTTCCGCTTTTCGGTCTGGGGCGAGGCCGGCCGGCTTGAGGCGAGGGCTCCGGTGTTCCCGATGGCGCACGATACCCGCTTGTGGGGAACGAACAATCCCGAGCTGGGCGCCGCCGGGTTGCAGCCCATCGCACTGGAGCCGCGTCATGCCGCCGTTCCCGGATGCAGCGCCCAGGCGGACCGGCCCGAAACCGGCCTGCTCGCGCTGGCCTCGATCTTCGCGTCGATGCGCGATGCCATCGCCGGGAAGGGGATGGCCGCACCGGATTTCACCCAGGCCCTCCACGTCCAGAAGGTTGTCGAATTGGCCACGCATGCTGCGGAACAACGCCGCTGGCTTGACGTGCCGGAATGACGAAGCTGGATTGCTTCTTATATAACCTGGTATACTAAGATGCCGCGAAACAGACCGAGAGGAACACGATGAGCGCCGCCGACCCCTATGCCTTCAAGCCCGAGGATGACTGCTACCACCAGCTCTCGGACGATCCCTATGAGACCGAGACCAACTGGTGGTCGTGGAACGTGCCGGAGCGCAAGATCGGCGGCTGGATCCACACGCCTTATTATCCCAACCGCAAGACCCTTACCTCGCGCATCTTCTGCTGGGGGCCGGACGGCTGGGACCAGGCCCGCATGGCCTATTACCGCAAGGTCGAGGAAGTGCCGGTGCCTGAAACACCGGACCTGCGCGACGTGACCTTCCCGGGGATCGGCTACAGCCTGAAGATGCTGGAGCCGGGGATGAAGTACCATCTCCAGTACGAGGACAAGGACCGCGATTTCGCGCTCGACTTCGTGTTCACCGGCGCCCATCCGCCGCGCCGGTTCGAACCGGGTGAGCCGCCGTTCATCAATACTCCCCACTATGACCAGCTCGGCAAGGTCGAAGGCACGCTGCGGCTGCGCGGCGAGGATATCCGGCTGGATTGCTGGTCGGTGCGCGACCGCACCTGGGGGCCGCGCGGCGGTCCTTACGCGCAGAGCAAGAAGCAGAACTACGCCACCGACCTCGACCGGGTACGCGATCCCGGCGGGCCGCGCTGGCGCGAGATCGAGCGCGAGCGCGGGCGCGGGCGCATCCAGTACATTTTCGGCCATTCGGACGGGGAAACCGGATTCCTCGGCTTCGTCCGCACTCAGGATGGCACCGCTGATGGCTGGAGCCCGATGAACGGCGGCTATCTGCTGCGCGACGGCGTCTATGGCGACCTCGATGCCAGCAAGTGCCGGATGCGCGCCTTCCGCGATCCCGCGACCGGCTGGTGCAGCCACATGCAGGTCGAACTGGCCGACCGCGATGGTCGCACGATGACGATCGAGGGTATGGCGGTAAGCCGGATGAGCGAGGCCGGTTACGGCACCAACCAGCTGATGCGCTGGGAATTCGATGGCAAGATCGGCTGGGGTGAGGACCAGGACGTCTGGAACCCGCGCCACTTCCTGCGGGTGTTTGACGCGCTCCAGGCCACTTCGCGCTGATCCAAGCGTCGCAGGGTTGACGGTCCCTCAGTTTGTTGCGCTAATCTGTGCAATCGGCGAAGGGGACCGTCATGACCGCACCAAGCGACACCGCCGAAGCCACCGCCACGCGCGGGGGGGATTCCGGCTATAACCATTATGGGCAGAAGATCGGCTCCAAGGGTGAACGCACCCGGCAGATGCTGATCGACACCACGATCGAGCTGCTCGAAAGCAAGGGGCTGCGCGACGTGTCTGTGGTGGACGTGGCGCGCGCCGCGAAAACCTCGCCCGCAACGTTCTACGTCTATTTCCGGGGCGTGCCTGAGGTCGTTCTGGCGGCTCTGGAGACGGCCTCGCAAACCTCAAGCGAGCTTGAGGCCCTGGCCGCGCGGGACTGGCTGGCAGGGGGTGGACAGGTCGCCGCCCGCGACTTCATCGAGGCCTATACCGAGCTGTGGAACCGCCACCGCACGATCTTCCGCGTGCGCAACCTGGCGGCGGAGGAGGGCGACATGCGCTTCCTCCAGTCGCGCATGGAGCAGGCCGGGCCGATGATGGATGCGCTGTCCGCAGCCATAAGCCGGGCCCAGGCCGCGGGCCGGCTGCCCGCTACCCTGTCGCCGCGTTCCTGTGCCGGCACGCTGTTGATGATGCTGGAACGGCTTGCCGCCGTTGGCCCGCTCACCCGCGAGTCCGATGGGCTGTCCTACGCGGCGCTCAAGACGGCGGCGGCGTTTTCGCTCGCCGCCATGCTTGGCGCGGCTGCCTGACCCTTTAGCCGGCGGTCGCTTCTGCGATCATCTGCTGCAGGTTGAGCACGCCGGTTGCCAGCCCGCCCGACAGGCCCGCATCGACCGGCAGGCACACGCCCGAGATGAAGCTCGCCGCATCGCTGTTGAGCAGGATCAGCGGCAGGGCCTGTTCGGCGGCAGAGGAATAGCGCCCCTTGGCCTTGGCAAAGGCCGACAGCACGGCATCGCCCGCGACCTTGCGAAAATCGTCCAGCATCGGCGTGTCGATCGGGCTGGGCATGGTGCTGTTGATGCGGATGTCGCGCTCCATCAGCGCCGGAGCGGACTGCTGCACCCAGGTGTTCACTGCTTCCTTGGCGAGCGTGTAGGGATCGCCCGCCCGCTCGGCATTGGCGAGGAACCAGGCCCGGCCGGAGGCGATATCGGGGTTGTCCATGAATTCCTTCAGCAGCGGCTGGCGCCCAAGGTAGTTCATGCCGCCGAGCGAGCCGACCGTCACGATCGCGCCGCCCTTGCGGATGCGCGGCAGCCAGGTGTTGGTCCAGTGACGCAGGCCCAGGAAATTGACTGTCACCACGTCCTCGCCGGGGAAGGTCTGCGGCAGGCCCGAGACGTTGAACACAGCGTCCACCTCGCCGCCGATCGCCGCAACCCCGGCGTCGATCGAGGCGGGATCCTTGAGGTCGACCTGGGTGAACGATGCAAGCTCGACCGGCGAGGGTTTGATGTCGGCCCCGTGGACCTCGGCGCCCAGCGAAACCAGGGTTCGCGCACAGGCCTCGCCGGTGCCGGAAAAGCACCCCATGATAACCACGCGCTTGCCTGCATAACCCAGAATGTCGGCTGCCATTGCTCTCTCCCGCAAATGTTGTCCTCGGGGCAAGGGATAACGCTCGGCTGCTTCCCGGACAACTTGAAACTGAGACTATGTCAACTTTTCGGCGAAACTCCCGGCGGGGTAGTGGCGCCGGCATGGTTCATGCCTGCAAGGTCACGCCGCCGCTGACCCGCAGGCATTCGCCGGTCATGAAGCCCGAGGCGGGCGAGACCAGGTAAAGCATGGCCTCGACGATATCGCTGGTCGCCCCCTCGCGCTTGACGATCTGCTGGCTGCTCACGGCTGCGATCACCGGTTCCGGAAGTTCTGCGCGGATTGTGTCGGTCATGATCAGCCCTGGCGCGATCGCGTTGACCCGGATGCCTTGCGGTCCGAGTTCATGGGCAAAAGCCGTGGTGATCCCCCGTACTGCCAGCTTTGTAACGCCATAGGTCGTTGTGCAGGGATAGGACGCCATCGACGAGATGTTGACGATGGCTGCTCCTGCGCGTCCGGCCATGTATGGCGCTGCCGCCAGCGTGCACTGGATCACGCCCCAGACATTCACTTCGAACATCTGGCGCGACCGGGCGAGCCCCATGACGCCGATCGGCTGCGCGCCTTCGGCTGAGTGAATGCCGGCGTTGTTGATCAGGATGTCGATCCCGCCATGACGTGCGGCAATGTCCTGCATCGCGGCGGTGACGGCGGCTTCCTCCGCGACGTCCAGGGCCAGCGCTTCCGCCAGCGGGCCGATCGCTGCGGCTGCCAATGCCGCTTCATCGCTGTCGAGATCGGCCAGCACGACTCTCGCACCGCGTGCTGCGAGCGCCTCGCCGAAGGCCCGGCCAAAGCCGCGCGCGCCACCGGTGATGACGGCAACCTTGCCGGAATGATCGCTCATTTCAGGTTTCCCGCCTGTGCCTCGTTCCGTCAGGCCGCGCTCTTGCGCCGCTGCGCCGCAGCTTCGCTAAGCACCGGGGCGAGATCCTTCTTGAGGATTTTGCCGTTGGGGTTGAGGGGCATGGTCTCGAGGATCAGCAGCGTCCTTGGCACCTTGTTGTCGGCGAGGTGCTGGCGGCAGAA